>OLSK01001270.1_pt1 | contig 19382 bp, 10 predicted proteins | sample 1672781 | NCBI WGS metagenome assembly OLSK01 (sample SAMEA3136723, study PRJEB25190) | human gut metagenome | biome: human gut; feature: human-associated habitat; material: faeces | place: Austria | collected 2013 | reverse complement strand
GGCCATCGATGTGCCGCAAAAGCGGTGATATGATTTACTCTGTGGGATTTACCAGCTCCCGCAGCGGCTTGACCTTGCGCAGGATGAAGAAAGCCACGATACCAAAGAGCAGCATATAGGCGGCGGAAAACAGGAAAGCCGCGGGATAGCTGCCCCAGTCGATTTCCTGCGCCGTAAAAGCGGTGCAGGAAGTTTTTGTTATGGCATCTCCGGATTTTCCGCCAGAGAGACGGTGTAGGGCTGTGCCGTCGCGCCTTCTGGCAGCAGCTTCGCCATGACCACCAGACGCTGGTTGCCGGTCTTGGCCGTGTCATACTTCCGGCAGCAGGTGGAGAGGGTCAGAACGGTGTCGCCCTCCGAGAAGGTCACGCCGTCAAAGTTCAGCCAGTTCTTTCGTGCGACCGTCCGGAAGAACTCCGTCAGCTCGCTTCCCGTGGGATTGGGGACGATGTAGTCGAACTCAATGTCCGTGATGAACAGCGCTGTGATCTGGAAAACCAGATCTTCCCCTGCCACGGAGAGGTAAATGTAGGGATGATCTTTCACGTAGTCCGCGTCCATGTACCGGTAGAGCTTGGTGAACCTGGGGCCGTTGGGGTCGCAGTTGCTGGCGGAGTGGCCGAAAATCGTGGTGTTGGTGTCCAGCTTGTCCCGGCCGCCGAAATGATTTTCGCAGTGGGCGTAGTAGCAGCCCCAAGTGCTGTACTCGCCGTCTTCGCCCAGCCACAGGTAGTGGCCGTTGTCCTCCGCCTGCATCACGGGGTCGTCCACCTCCGCGCCGGGGATGTACAGCCACGCCACGGTGTCGGGGTTTTTCTTTCTGGCCGCGGCCAGCTCCGACTGCTTATCCACGGTGGGGATGACCTCCCCCACGGGAACCGTGGGTGGCTGGGTTTCGGCTTCGGTGGGGACGGTCTGGGTGGCCTCGGTGGCCGGGGCGGTGGTGGGAGGAACGATTGGTTCCTCCCGGTGGCAGCCCCTGACCGCTATCAGCAGAGCGGCAATGACCGCAATGGCCAGAACCGCGCAGCAGATTTTCATGACATTTTTCTTCATAAGCTTGTCTCCTCGCGCGCCCAACGGACGCGCGAAACGCGGTGGGCGTTACCCCACATAGTACTCGCCGGTGACTTCGTCCACCATCACGCCGGTCTGGGGGTTGCCGTTGGCCTTCATGAAGGTGACCTCAATGGTGTGGTTGCCGGTGACGTTCTCGAAGGTGTAGGACTTCACCGCGCCGATGCTCACGCCGTCGATCTTGACGTTGGAGATGGCGTAGCCTCTGTTCGCGGCGATGGTGAAGGTCTGGCTGCCGCCGTGGAGGACGTCAACGTCGCCGGAGGGCGTGATGGAGCCGTGGATACCCGCCGTGGCCTTGATGGTGTAGACCGGGCGCTCGTCGATGGTCAGCGTGCCGTCCATGAAAACGACGGTGTAGTTGCCGTTGGGGGCGGTCAGCCCGCTGGCGCGGATAATGACCTTGCCGACCTTCGTCGTGTCGGGGGTGATCTCAGTGCCATTCGCGTCCACGCAGGCGAGCTTTATGTCGCCGGTCAGCGCATCCTCGCCGAACATGGCGCTGACGGTGTAGTCCTTGTCCAGTACGGGCTTGCTCAGATCGGGGGCCTTGTCATCGGTGTAGATGCGCTTGTCCAACGCCTTGACCGTGACCTTTGCCTTATCGATGGTGACGGTAAGGCTCTGCACCTCCGAGTCGCGGTGGTTGCCGTCGCCCTCGACCATGCAGTACACGGTGTAGGTGCCTGCGTCCGTTGCCTTGGGAAGCTCCGCTGTGAACTCGCCGGTCTCGCCCAGACGGTATTTCAGCCTGCCGCCGAGGGCAGTTCCGGCTGTGATGAGGGTCTGCTCACCGCCGTTGTAGACAAGGCCGACGTTCGCCCCGGGGGCGGTCCTGACCTCGGAAGCGGCCTTGCCGATCTCGAAGGTGGCGCTGCCGCTGACGGTGTAGTTGCCGCCTGCCTTGTTTTTGATGGTCACGGTGGCAGTTCCCGCGTTCACATTGTCCTTGTAGGAAATGTCGTACTCCTCCGGGCTGATGACCGTGTCGCCGTCCTTCACGATGACATTGGGTTTCAGCGGGTCGCCGGTGTAGGTGAGGGAATCGCCGCTGACCGTCACGGTGGCGGTCACGGTCTTGGGAGCGATGGTTGCGGTGACGGACTCGGGCTGGGAATCCTTATGGTTGCTGTCGCCCGCGACCTTGTACCAGACGGTGTATTCCCCGGCGTCCGTGCCGGTGGGGATGGTCTCGGAGTAGGTGACGTCTTTGCTCAGGCTGTAGAGCAGCTTGCCGTGGGCGGTGGAGCCTGCCCCGACCAGCGCCTGCGCGCTGCCACTGTAGGTCAGGCCGTCAATGGCAGCGGGCGCGGTATAGTCCGGCGCGACGCGGGAGATGATGACATAAACCTCGCCCTCCACCGGGTGGTAATTGACCAGATCGGCGGGGGTAAAGACAATGGCCTTACTGCCGGTGTCGGTCACGTTGGTGATCGCCTGACCGGCTTTCCAGCTCCATGTACCCGGCACATCCTTGCCGTCAAAGGCGGCGCTCTTGCCGGTGACCGCGCTGACGGGAATTTCCGCGCCGATGTAGTCCACGGTGATGATGTCCGGCAGGGTCAGGATGGGCGCGTCCCGCTCCGTCAGGGTGAGGATGACCGTAACGGTGGCGTCCTCGTAGTTCTTGGAGCGAACCAGAAGGGTGAAGGTGATGACGTCGCCAGCGGCGGCACCGTCCGCCAGAGCGTAGGTGATCGCGCCGGTGTTCACGTCAATGCCCCAACCGTCCTGAATCCTGCCCGCGGGAGAATAGGACCCGCTGTGGAACGTGTTCGTGTCGGATACCTGTGCGTCATCGGGCATTCCCAGACTCTTGAGGTCGGGGAGGGTGATGGCCTGCTCTGTTTTCAGGCTGTACTTCTGGGTGACCTGATAGGCAGTCAGCGCGGGCGCGGCGGCCTTGTTGATCGTGAAGGTCGTGCTGGCCGTACCGAGGACATAGCTGCCGCCTTCCTTATCGGTGACGGTAACGGTGGCAGTACCCGCGTTTGTGTTATCGCTGTAGGAGACATCGTATTCTTTCGTGTCAATGGTATTGCCGAGGTCGTCTGTGAGGGTAACGGTCGGCTGAACGGGATTTCCGCCGTTATAGGTGCCGTCCGCGACGGTGATCGTGGGTGTCACTTCTCTTGGCGTGATCGACCACGTGAACTTCATCTCGCCGGTGTAGTTACCCAGACCGCTGAGAGAAAAATCATCGTAGTATGTGCCGACCTGCGACGTTCTGTTGCAGGAAAAGCCGTAATCTGTGCCTCCGCCAATGCCTGTCAGTGTTACGCCGTCCAGAACGACACTGATTATCTGGGGACATTTTTCCGTCCCGTCATACACGAAGGTGTCTTCCAGCGTGACGACCGCACCTACAATGGACTTGGGATTGACCGTGACCCGCACCTTTCCTGTGGCCGTCGCGTACTCCGGCGCGTCCGGGGTGAACGTCCATTCGGCCTTACGGCTGCCCGCGTTGAACATGAGCGTGCCGTCCGTCCATGTGAAGGTGCCGGGAACCTCTTCACCGGTGGTGGGGTCTTTCATCTTGCCCGTGATCGTGCTTGCATTCAGCGGCTGACCGTAGGTGATCTCGCTTGCGGTCACCTCGCCATCCAGAACGGGCGTGATCTTGTTCTTTGCGAAGATGTTGACGGTCAGGGTGATGTCCTCGTAGTTGCTGGTTGTGACAATCACCGTCACCGAGCCGACATTGCCCTCCGTATTGACCGGGTTTGCCAGAATGGGCAGAATCAGCTTGCCGTTTTCGATCTTCGCAGTGGCAGCGTCGCAGTAGCCGGCATCCACGGTGATGGTCGGCGCGCCATAGGCGATGTCGCCGTAGGACTTGGGGTTTTCCAGTGCAGACAGCAGCGCCGCCAGATCGACCTCGTAGGTTCTTTCCAGACCGTTGATGATGGTCAGCGTACCGTCTGTCGGCACGGGCGCGTCGGCCCTGGTGATGGTGAAACGGGTCGTATCGTCGGTTGCAAAAGTGTCACTGACCGTTTTGGTGCCTTCCGGCTCGCGTTCAAGCACATAGTTGTCGTTGGCAAGCGTCATGGTGAAGGAAAGGGCCTTTCCGTTTCCGACGTCCGGCGAGGGCAGGTAGCTCCCGTCCGCCTGCTTCATGGTAAACTGGGCGCCAGAGAAGGTGAGCGCCGTATCGGGAAGTATAATGCCCGAACGACTGGCCGTCTTGCTGAAGAACGTCAGCCTGCTCGCGGTAAGCGTGACGTTTGCGGTGCCGTCGTAGGACTTGGAGATTCTTTCGACGGAGAGAAGGCTGATCGGCAGCGGGGCAATGGTTACGGTGAACGTACCGGTAGCCGTTTTGTGGTTTGCTGCTTCCGCTTTGTAGTAAACGGTGTACGTGCCTGCGTCGGTGAAAGTCGGTCCGTCCGAAGTATAGTCGCCGTCTACCTTGTCGCTGTAGGTGAACGTCACGGTAGTGCCGTCTACACTTTGCCCAAACGCGATTGTCGATGCGTGCTGCGGCTTGCCGGTGTAATACGTGCTGGGTGCCCTCGCGGAAACTCCCGTCAGCTCTGCCGGTTCGACTGTGACGGTCACGGTGCCGGTCGCGGGGGCGTATTCTTCGTAGCCTTCCGCCGGGGTGAACGTCCATTCGGCATCATAGCTGCCCGCGTTGGGTTTGATGGTGCCGTCCTTCCACGCGAACGTACCCGGAATCACGGCCTGTGTGCGGGGGCAGATCATCGAACCCGTGGCCGTGAGTGTGCTCTCTGCCAGCGTCTGGCCGTAGGTGATATCCGTCGCGCTGACGCTGACGCCCGATTGATCGAGGGGGATCCTCTGGCCAATGACGACCTTGATGGTCAGCTCGAACGGCTGATAGTTCGTGCTTACAATCGGGACGGTCAAAGTGCCGATCTGATCGTTCACATTCGCGCTGTGCGCGGCCACGATGGGCAGAGTCAGAATGCCTTCGTTTGACACGAATATATAGTTGCTGCTGTCGAGGTAAGTACTATCCGTAAAGTGGTAATCGCAGCCCCGATTATGGATCTTGCCGTACTCGCAGCCTACAGGCAGCTCCGGCAGGAGCGTTCTCAAATCGATCTCGTAGGTCTTTGCCAAATCGTTGAAAACGTACTGCGTGATCTCGTTCGGGGTCACGGTGGCCTGATTGATCTTGAAAGTCTGCGACACATCCGCGCCGTTCAGCACAAAGTCCTTTTGCGTCGTGCCGTCTTCAAAGGTATAGTTCCTATCCGTCAGCTTAATGGTGAAGGAGACGGTCTTTTCGTCCTCACTTGCATTGGCGGAATCATAACTGGCATTGAGTATCTGGTAATCCTCACCAGCCACCAGAGGAAGTGGCCCGCCGGAAGGAGCATAGCGGGAATCCGCACTCTTAAGCTTTATCGACGCGTTTGCGGGCAGGTCTGTTGTGCCATCGTATACCTTTATGATGTCGCCGACCGAGATCGTTGCTTTGTGAGCTGCGACCGTCCATCTGGCGGTTTTCTGGCCGGTGTAGTCGCCGTCGTCTGTCGCCTTGATGGTCAGAGTGGCGGTGCCGACAGTGGAACGGGAATCGCCGCGGACGACGGTGTAATCAACTCCCGCTTTCAGCTCGCTGCCGTTGTACGTTACAACATAGGGCGGCACGCCGGTGGTGGTATTATAAGGCTGATAGACACTTTCATTGCCGTTGGGGAACGTGATTACGGCTTTGCTGAGATTCAGCTTGGTGACGGTCAGCATTTTGGGGTTGCTCGATACCGAATAGCCGTCCTTGCTGGCAGTGAAATAAATCCCATGCTCACCGATTTTGTTGAAGTTGCACTCCGCGACGTAATACCATGTGGAGCCGATTTTCTTATATTCACTTGTCAGCTTGGAGAAACTGTACATGCCGTCGCTCCCGCGTTCTCCGACGAAGAAGTTCACACTTGCGCCGCTGGTATTGCAGTAGGCGCAGAGCCGGACGGTCGTGCCGCGCTCCACCTTCGGGTTACTGCCGGTCAGGTTCTTCCCATCAACTTTCAGAGACAGGGTCTTGGAGGTGATTGGCAGACGATTGATGATGACATTGTTCAGCTCCGTGGAACCGGCAGGAACATCCGCCGGGGCGTACCACTTGTGAGTGCCGTCCCCATTGAGCACCTTGTAGCCAAGGCGGTTAGGTTCATACAGGATGTTTGCCCATGTGGCACCCTCTGCCAGCTTCAGCGTGCCGATAACGGCGGGGAATCCCGAACCGGCGAGGTTTGCTCCCATGTGGGCAACGACGGTATCGATACTGGCTGTGGTCGTGTTTTTCGTGTTGCTTAAGGTAGTAGTGTCCATGCCTGTGGCGGCCTTGACGGTTACCGTACCGTGGATTGAATGGCCGTTCAGATCTATGCCGGTGTCCCGGGTGCCGTCGATGGTATAATCGCCGGTAACGTCGGTCAGCAGACTGAGGGTCGAGCCGCCGTCTCTGTCCGCGTCAAGGGCAGTCTGCAAGTCGGCAAATCTCCGCCACAGACCGCCGCCCTCGCCATTCCGCAAGGCCGTCTGCGCCACCGCGGGCGCGTTGCAGTAGGGACAGTTGGTGCCATCAAAGCCGTTCTTGCCGCCGTGGCTGCACAACTTTACCACCAGGTCGCAGGTCTGGGAAGCGGCTTCCTCCAGCGTAAGCTGCGTGTCACCACGATAGTAAGCCAGTCCCGCTTGCCCGGGAAGCAGATCGCCCAATGTGATGTTATTATTCAGCCGCAGACCGCTTCTCGAAATCTTTCCGCCGTACAGCTCGACTGTGCCGCCCCAAACCTCCAGCTGGAGCAAAGTGGTATGGTCATTCTCCGGATCAAATACCAGTGTACCGCCGTCCCGCACGGCCACTCCCACCGCGCCGTTGCCGCCGCTGCTGTCAATGACCGTCAGTTTACCGGTGCGAACCTGGCTCGTGGTCGTAAGACCGCCGACATTCAAGCTGTATCCGCTCAGACTGTGTCCGTCCAAATCCAGCGTGAGAGTCTTGCTGACATATATGCCGTCAGGCAGCATCCCGTTTGCCAGCAGCTTGACGGTCTGACCGTCAGTTGCCGCATTCAGCGCGGACGGCACATCGGTATAATAGGTTTCGCCGATGCCAGCGGCGAACTGTGTCCCGCAGACCGTGCACTTGCCGTCTTTACCGATGGTGCTCGCGCCCTCGGCGTTCGTGTGGGTGCAGGAAAAGCCGCAGGCGCACTTGCTGTTCACCATGGTGTGAGTGTGTTCCTTGACGGTTACGTCGGCCAGCTCCGTTGCATTGCCGTCCTGCACGTCGTCGCCCTTGTAGAAAGCGTGCGCCTTCTGCGTATCCAACAGGGACATGAGCGGCTGCAACTCTTCTGCGATTTCGCTCTTAATGCTTTTGAACGTGCCGCCGCTGATGGCGATGGTTCCGTTGCGCGTGAACTGCACCTCGCCAAACGTGCCGTCCGTAATGTTCAACGTAGCGCCGGAATCGACAACCCATTCACCCGCGTGATTGGAACCGCCATTGACGGTGACGGAAGCACCCTCCAATACGGTGAGGCCATACACCGTGCCGTTGCTGACGGTCACAGAGCCACTGTTCGCGTCGCAGAGAAGTCCCACGCATTCTGAACCGCCGATCTCGCCGCTCTGGATGTCCAGTGCGCCGGCCATGAACATGAGATTTGAAATTCTGCCGTAAGCGGCCTCGCTTGTAACAGTCAGGTTGCCTGTCGCGAGAGTTTCTTTCTTCTGCGTTTCCTCGTTAGTCTCTGAGAATCCAACCTCGAGGTAGTCGACCGTCTTGTGGTTCAGATCGAGCGTCAAGGTTTTGGTGACAACGGGTACGATGGAAGCATACTGTTCGAACGTAAAATCTTCCCCGAGCGCATTGAGGGCGTCTGCATCCGTCACATGGTTGGCCAGCAGCCTGACGGTGTCGCCGTCCTGCGCCGCGTTCAGCGCCGCCGGGAGGGATTCGTATGTGCCGCCGTCCGTGCCGTCCGCTCTTGTTACCGAAGCGGCCTCAACGACAGGCTCGTTGACCGTGAGTTCCACGGTTGCTGACCTTTCCTCTTTGTAGTTCTTGGTCTCGCCGGTCTTGGCATAGACGTAATATGTGCCGGGTTCGCTGATTGCAGTGTTCTCGTCGATCTTGGGAACTGCCTCACTGCCTTCAAACTCCAAATATCCAGAATTGATCGGCGCATAGTAATATGTCACCTCGGCGTCTTCCGGAGCACCCTCGACAGACAGAAGCGGAAGAAGCTTTTCGCCCACCGTGCAGGTCGTCTTGGAAAGAGATACGGTCAAGCTAGGATAGGCCTTGTTGATGTTGCCGCCGATCTCAAATTTTTCTTCGCCCGCCTTGAGCTTGTACTTTACCGCGGCTTCGCCGATCAGCGCGATTTCCACAGTGACGGTATGCCATCCCGCGTCCGCGGAATCGAACGTCTTCTTGGCGGTAAAGCCCGTTCCTTCTTTGAGTTTGATTTCATTTGTGCCGTCTGTAAACGTCAAGTCGATTGGAATCGTGCCACCGTCCGTCGTGCCGTCATAGCTGCGGCCAATGGAATCGGGCTTGCTCACGCACCAGATCTCCGTCCGCGTGTCTTCTTCGGGGATATACGTGCCGCCGCCCCCTTCTGCCGGACCACTTGGGGGCGTATAGATCCCACCACCTTCGCCGGTCGAACCGCCGGGTGGTACAAGGACTCCACCGCCCTCGCCACCGGTCTCGCTACCGATGACACCGTCAGAAATGCTCACGTCCCCGCCCTCGGCAAAAGCCGATGTCGGCAGGAGCGTCAGGCAGAGCGTGAGCGCCAAAAACAGACTCAAAATTCGTTTTTTCATAGGATCCTCCTGTGTGAAAAAAGTGCGGTTTTCTATCGTCAGCCCGGTAAAATCCGGGCGGGGGTTTACCGTTCTTCCGGGATAAGCCGCAGACGCTTTGCGGCGGTTTTCGCTTCGCTTCGCCGCCGGACGTCCAGCTTATCCAGAATGTGGCTTACATGGGTCTTTACCGTGGGCAGCTTGATGTCCATGATCTGCCCGATCTCCGCGTTGCTCTTGTCGGCGCAGATCAGGTGCAGAATTTGCAGCTCCGTGGGCGTCAGGGCTTCCCCCGGCGCGAGGCGCGGCTCCAGAAAGCGGGGGTAATACGCCGCCTGCAAGCGCACGTCGTCCATCAGCTGCTTTTTCCACCGGGCGCTTCCGCTCCAGTCAAGCTTTTCAAGCAATGGCAGCACCGCCGCGCCGTAGACGCTGACGGTTCGGATGAAGTGGTATTCCGCCGCGGCGTTCAATGCGCCAATCAGGCGCTGCCGCCATGCTTCGTCCCTGCTTCGGTACAGGGCGATGGCGGCGAGGATGTTCAGATGGATGCCGTCGATGTGCCGCCCGCAGCTGCGGACGTAATCTTCCAGCGGGGAGAGGGTCAGCATCGACGCCCCCGGCTTCCCGTCCGCCAGCTCCACCATGGCCTGCGTGAGATACTGGTAGCGCTTCATGACGTTTACCCGCATGGGGTCTCTGGGCGCTTTTTCCCGATACCATGTGTCGGCGTAGTCCAGATCGCCGGTATGGAGGGAAATTCGGACGAGCATGGCGTCCATATTGGGCAGGAACCGCTCACGCCCTTCCTCGGCGAATTTTTCCCGGAGGGACTCGATGGTGCGATAAGCGTCCTCGCTCTGCCCTGCCGCAAGAAGGCTTCGGGCTAGCAGACCGTTGATGGCGAATTCCATGTCCGGCGTGCCGCGCTGGCGTATCTCGCTGATGCGGGGGATGATGGTCAGCATCCGGCCGGTGATGTTCTCGCCCTTTTCAAATTTGCTTTCGGCGATGGCGCAGTCCGCAAGGCCAACGCCGTCCCGCCCCAGCACGGCCTCCACCGGGGCGCGGAGCGTCTGGTAAAGCAGGTCGTCCCGTTTGCTCCAGACGGAAAAGTCCTTGCCGCCGTTCATGACGCTGGGCAGGGCGCTGGTGACGGAGAAGGACGGGAGGGAAACCTCCTTATTGGTCATCAGCCGGAACACCGCGGGAATGGTCTCCGTCAGCCCCTCCACGCCCCGCTGAGGCAGGGAGATGTCCAGCCACGCCAGACGGCTGCGGGCCTGCTTGCCTGCGGCGTCGTCCCTGCCGCACCGCTTTCCGAATTCCTGCAATTCGTGATGCCAGCGCTCAGAGCCTTCGTAATCCATGGCCAGAGCGCACAGCATACTCATGCCCTGCATAAGCGCGGGGGAAGCCGCGATCTCCGCTTCCGGGAGACTGCGGTAGTATTTTTCCATTTCGCTGTAATGCCCCATGCCGGGGTGCAGCTCCGCGTTGCGGATGAGAAGCTCGGAGACCTTGGCGTGGTCGCCGCATCGGGTGTAGCATTCCAGTGCGTGGGCGTAATCCTCTTTCAGCTCGTAGTAGAGCGCGCCCCGGCTGAAAAGCGCCCGGCGCTTTTCCTCGCTGTATTCCCGCTCCATCTCCCACAGAAGGAAGCTGCGGAACTGCGGCCAGAAGCGGAAATGCTGCACGTCGTCATAGCGGAGCATGGTGGTGTGGCTCAGGAGCCAGTCCAGCCGGTCGCCCGCGTGGGGGTCGCCGCTGACCATCCGCGCCATTTCCAGATTGAACCGTTCAAAGGGCGCCAGCTCCAGCAGAAACCGCCGCACGGAAAGGTCGAACCGCCGGTAGGTCGCAGCCTCAAAATAGGAGAACACCTCCCGGAATGCCCGCGCCACGACCTCCGGGCCGAAGGGCCTCCCGCCGGACATGCACCGGGCGGTGACGGCGACGCCCAGAGGGTAGCCGACGGATTCTCTCAGAATACCGCCGATCTCGCTGTCCGTCACGGCGACGCCGCAGCCGGAAAAGTATTTGCAGATATCCTCCCGGTCAAAGAGCAGGTCGTCGGCCTCCAGCGTGGTCATCAGGCCGGAATACTGGAACGCCGTCAGATATCCGGGCGGCGCGCCCCGGGAGAGAAGCAGGAAGCGTTTGCCCGGGTCGGAGCGGATCAGCTCGCACAGCGCCTGCCCGCCATCCTCCGCCGGTATCATCTGAAAATCGTCAATGAGCAGGATTTCCCACCCATCCGAAAGGGCGGGAAGGGCAAAATCCGCCGCGCCCGCGTTCAGCCGCAGCACATCCCGTCCGGAGAGCAGGGCATCGGACAGCGTGCTTTTCCCGAAGCCGCAGGGCGCGCTGAAAAAGAGGACGCGCCCGCGCTCCATAAAGCTGTCAAACCGCTGCCGGACAGACGGCTTTACGATAATATTTCCGGTCACGTTCTCCCTCCTTTTCGCCGGCAAAGGGACATACCCCGTGCCATACGCATTCCAACACCATTTTATCCTTATTATACATAACCGCCAGAAAATGTAAATCATGCCAAAGTATGATACGGGGTGATTTTTGCTGTTTCCTTTCCGCAGAAACGCAAAACAGACGGATACATTTTTGCCTTGAGAGGGCGAAAAACAGGAACCCCGCCGGAAACTGTCAGACTTTGGCAGTCCCCGGCGGGGGTGAAGGTATGATGGATGTGATCTATGGAGCGATAATACCGCGCCCGCATCATGGCGGAAATGAGTCAGGAAATCATTTTCCGGAAAAGATGACCGGCCTGTTCTATCAGACTTCAGGTGCCGTATTTCGCAGGCGACCCATCATGCCTGCTCAAACAGCGGCTTTATCTTCTGGCGGTAGATTCTGGTGAAGCAGATAAACGTCACCGTGCCGCTGACCACCTCTGCTATGGGGAAGGCCAGCCAGACCCTCTGCACCTCCCCTGTCAGGCTCAGCAGATAGGCCACCGGGAGCAGTACCACCAGCTGACGGCACAGGGAAACAATGGTGGAGTAAATGCCGTTGCCCAGCGCCTGAAAGCTGGCGCCCAGCGCAATGCAGATGGCCGCAATGGGGAAGCTCCAGCTGATGGTGCGCAGAGCGACCCGGCCGATTTCCAGAAACGCCTGAGAGGGGTTGAACAGTCCCAGCAGCAGATCCGGGAAGAACTGGAATACCAGCAGTCCCACCGTCATGAGACACAGCGCCGCGGTGCAGGAGATTTTCAACGTTTTTGTGATCCGCTGGGGCTTGCGGGCGCCGTAGTTGTAGGCGATGATGGAAATGGTGGCGTTGTTCAGGCCGAACAGGGGCATGAAGAAGAAGCTCTGGAGCTTGAAATACACGCCGAACACGCCGGTCGCCGTCTCGGCGAAGCCCTGCAAAATCTGATTGATGCCGAAATTCATCACGGAGCCAATACCGTTCATCACGATGGAGGGAATGCCGACCGTCAGAATGGCGGCCACGGTCTTGCCCTCCAGCGGAAGATACTTCTTGTGCAGCTGTACCTCCGGGTTGAATTTCAGGTTGAAAATGATGACCATGATGCCGGACACCCACTGGCCGATCACCGTGGCAATGGCCGCGCCGGCAATGCCCATGGCGGGCAGGCCGAACCATCCGTGGATGAGAATGGGGTCGAGAATGATGTTGATGATCGCGCCGATGGACTGGGTGATCATGGTATGCACCGTCCGGCCGGTGGATTGCAGCAGCCGCTCGCCCAGAATGGATGCGAAGCAGCCGACGCTGAACACGCAGCAGATGCTGGTGTAGACAATGCCGCCCTCCACGGTCTCCGGGTTGTCGGACTGAATGGCAAAATAGGGGCGCACGCCGAACAGACCGAACAGCACGAACAGCACCATGGCAACGGCCATCAGCACGATGCCGTTTCCGGCGGCGCGGTTGGCGGCCTCCTGATTTTTCTCACCCAGACTCTTGGAAAGCAGGGAGTTGACGCCCACGCCGATGCCCACGGCGAAGCCGATCAGCAGATTCTGGATGGGGAAGGCCAGAGACAGCGCCGTCACCGCGCTCTCCGACACCTGAGAAACGTAGATGCTGTCCACCACGTTGTAAAGCGCCTGCACCAGCATGGATATGACCATGGGCAGCGCCATGTTGGCGATCAGCTTCCCGACGGGCATGACGCCCATTTTGTTTTCCTGTAAAGTAGCTGCAGTCATAATTCTCTCCAAATCAAAAATCGTTTACAGTATAGTGTAGCAGAGTTTTGCCGATTACGCAAGTATCCGGAGTAATTCTGCCGATCAATATGCCCTGAACGCAAAGAAATGCCCCGCCGCTTTACAAGCGGCGGGGCGGATGTACCCCAATTACAGGTACTGCTTTACAGCCTCGGAGGCGTTCGCAGGGTCTTCGGAGATGGTCATGGTGATCTCCATATTGTTGTCGGCGGCGAACTTGGCGCACCAGGAGACGAACGCCTCAGCCGCGGCCTTATCACAGCCGATGGTCTTGTACAGATTGTCGATAAAGACGTTGGTGATGTCGAAATTGCCTGCGTGCAGGCCGCTCAGGAAGCCCTTGAGCATATCGGGGGTGGAAATGCCGTATTCCCGGGAATCCACCAGGCGAACCTTATAGGTTACATCATAGGTCAGCTTCTTGCCGTACTCAATGCAGACGACATCGCCGTGGGCATCCGCCACAGCCGCGTTGATGGCATCGATCAGCTTCTTGGTCTTGCCGGAGCCTTTCAGGCCCATAATAACATGAATCATAGGAAAGTCCTCCTTTGCTTGCCAGCATATTGGCTTATGCACATTCTACCAGCAATCGCGATAATTTGCAACTACTAATTTGCAGATTAGACAAATGTTTTTTCTGGAAAAAACACAGGGCGGCAAATGGGTGGGGCGGAGCAGACAGCTGACAGGCACTGCGGGGTAATGAATGGCACCCCCTTGCCTCTCCCTTTGGGAGAGGTGTCTGAGCGAAGCGAAGACGGAGAGGGGAGACGAGGGTGCAACACCCTCTCAGTCACCTGCGGTGACAGCTCTCCCAAGAGGAGAGCCAAGGGGCTGCGCTAGTCCGTATCCGGGCGCGCGAAATAGTCTTCCTTCGTGATCATCATCTGAAGAAAGCCATCCTCCACGCCCAATTCCCGGAAGCCTGCCTGACGGTGGGTCTCCCATGCGGAAATTTCATTCCGGGCGACCTCAAAATCGTTGTGTATTCTGGAAATGCCGCAGTCCCGGAAGGCGTGCCCCAGCATGAGCTTCAGCGCGGGAACAGCATATCCCTTCCCGCGATAGGGGGCATAAAGCACAATGCCCATGTCCCACCAGTCCTTTGCGGGGTTATAGTGAAAATTGACGTCGCCGATCCACGCGCCGTCGGCGCTGCGCTTTATGTAGGCATAGAACCGTTCCGGCTCCTGTCCTACCATATTCTCATACCATGCAGGCAAAACCGCATCGGGATAATCGACACAGCCGGTATCCCGGTGATAACCGTCATAGTTCACGTCCCAATTCGCGTTGTAGGACATGGTTTCGGGGTCGGACATCATTTTCTGATAGAACCAAAGGTCTTCGAGCTTCGGCACATATAATTCAAGCTGCTCCATAAGCGTCCCCTCCCTGCGGCATGTTTTTTGAAGACAAACATAGGGCGGGAAGTCCCGCCCTATGTAAGCAAAACTTATTTCTCGTAGCCGGGCTTGCCCAGAAGCTGGAACATGTTGCGCTTGTACAGCTCCACACCGGGCTGGTTGAAGGGGTTGACGTCCAGGATGTACGCGGAAACGCCGCAGCACAGCTCCAGGAAGTAGAACAGCTCGCCCACCTTCCGGTCGTTCAGCTCGCCGCAGTCCATGGTGATGACGGGCACGCCGCCGTCCACATGGGCGGCCACGGTGCCGAGGTACGCCTTCTCGTCCACGAAGTCCAGCGTCTTGCCTTCCAGATAGTTCAGACCGTCCAGATTCTTCCAGTCGGAGCCGATGGTGTACCGGGCGGCGGGAGGATCGAAGCGAACCATGGTCTCAAAAATGTTCCGCTGACCCTGCTGGATCATCTGACCCAGAGAGTGCAGGTCGGCGGTGAACTCGGCGGTCACGGGGAACAGACCCTTGCCGTCCTTGCCTTCGGACTCGCCGAACAGCTGCTGCCACCAGCCGCCGAACATCTTGAAGCCCGGCTCGTAGCTCTCAAAGATCTCCATGGCCTTGCCGTTGCGGTACAGCAGGTTCCGCACGGCGGCATACTGCCAGACGGGGTTCTCGAAGGAACGCAGGTCGTAGCTTTCCTTGGCGTCGGCAGCACCGTTCATCATCTCCATGATGTCGATACCGGCCACGGCCAGGGGCAGCAGACCCACGGGGGTCAGCACGGAGTAGCGGCCGCCCACATCAGGCGGGATGACGAAGGTTTCCCAGCCCTCTTCCGTGGCCATCTGGCGCAGAGCGCCCTTGCAGGGGTCGGTGATGGCGTAGATGCGGCTCTTGGCGCCCTCGGTGCCGTACTTCCGCTCCAGCATCCAGCGCAGGGCGCGGGTGGCGATGGCGGGTTCGGTGGTGGTGCCGGACTTGGAGATGATGGCGATGGAAAAGTCCTTGCCCTCCAGCAGCCGGGTCAGCTCGTTCCAGTGACGGGTGCTCAGGCCGTTGCCGGCGAAGAAGATCTGGGGGTTGCCCTTGCCCTTACCGATATTGTGGTTGGGACCCTGCAGCAGCTCGATGGCGGCACGGGGGCCGAGGTAGGAGCCGCCGATGCCGATGACCACAAATACGTCGGAATCGCTGCGGATCTTCTCCGCCGCCCGCTGGATGCGGGTGATCTCTTCCGTGGCCTCCCGGACGGGCAGGTTCTGCCAGCCGAGAAAATCGTTGCCTGCGCCGGTGCCGTCCGCCAGAGTGGTGTGGGCGGCGGCGACTTCCTTTTCCATGGCCAGCAGGTCGGACAGGGTGACCTGACCCCATACATTGGAGATATCAACTTTAATCATGTCGTGGGACACGTCCTTTCGTTTATCTATGTGATTCTCTCATATGTTACCGCAAATTCGCCGGAAACGCAAGCCCCTTCACAAAAAGTTTCCATGGGAACTGTGCCAAACTTTTTTATATTTTCCACTGGTAATTTTGCACGAATTATGTATAATGGAGAAGAACTTCATTATCACGCAGGAGGAACTGACTATGAAATACGGATTTGGCATCGATCTCGGCGGCACCACCGTCAAGATCGCCTATTTTGATGAAACCGGAAAAATGCTGGAAAAATGGGAAATTCCCACCGATACGTCGGAAAACGGCATCCGGATACTGCCGGATATCGCGGCGTCTGTCCGGGCCTTTCTGACCGAACGGAAAATTGTGGATTCCGACATTCTGGGTCTCGGCATTGGTGTCCCCGGTCCCGTCAACGCAAAGGGCGTGGTGAACCGGTGTATCAATCTGGGCTGGGATGTGTTCAACATCGCCCAGAAGCTGACCGAGCTGACCGGCTTCCCCGTAAAGGCGGGCAACGACGCCAACGTGGCGGCGCTGGGCGAATTCTGGAAGGGCGGCGGCCAGGGCTGTGAGAATATGGTCTTCGTCACCCTGGGCACCGGCGTGGGCGGCGGCATCGTGGTGGAGGGGAAACTGCTCCACGGCGCCCACGGCTCCGGCGCGGAGATCGGCCACCTCGTCCTGAACCGGGACGAGACTGTCCCCTGCAACTGCGGAAAGCGGGGCTGCGTGGAGCAGTACTGCTCCGCCACCGGCATCGTCCGTCTGGCCAAGCGCCATCTGGACAGCACCGACGCCCCCAGCTCCCTGCGCACGCTTAAAAACCTGACCTGCAAGGACATCTTCGACGCGGGCAAGGCCGGGGACAAGGAAGCACTCATCATTCTCGACCGGTATTACGCCTACATGGGCGAGTTCCTTGGCGACGTATGCACCACCGTTGACCCGGAGGTGGTGGTCATCGGCGGCGGCGTCAGCAAGGCGGGACAGGTGCTGATCGACGGCATTCTCCCCTATTTCCACAAGTACGTATTCCACGCCGCCAGCGGCGCCCGGTTCACGCTGGCCTCCCTTGGCAATGACGCGGGCGCTTACGGCGCGTTCAAGCTGGCGCTGGATGCTTTCCACGCGTGAGTATCGCGGAGGATAAAAAGGAACGGTGAAATGCGCCGCTCCCGGACGTTTGCCCTGAGTAAATCGGAATTTACAGGAGACTTGGCATGTGGAAGAACAGGCTGAATCGTATATTGAATATCATAATGGGTTCTGTTGTGGGGGTATTCATCGGATATGGGTTATACTCTGTTTGGGATTATAAAACACATCCGGGGCTGTATGCAATGCAATCCGCACCCTGGTATACAAGCACATTGGTCTGTGGCGTATTTGCCGCAGTCGTATTGCTTTTCGGAATGATCCTGAAGCTGATTATTCGGAAGTCAGGGGATAAATAAATTTCAGCTTGCCGAACGGATTCACGAGCGGGGCGTATCACGGCATTGCCGCATGATACGCCCCGCTTTTTGCCTTGCAATCTGTCGAATGGTGTGATATGCTGTTTCTGGTGCTGCCAGCAGCGCCCCGGTAGGCGGTTCCCCTCGATTTTTTCGGGGGTGATGCTTCTTTTGCCCCCGATCGTAAAAGAGAGGGGGTGACGGTTGTTACATGGGATGGAATTTTTCAATTCTGCATACTCATTGCCGCTGTCATTGCTCTGGTTCTCCAGGCAAACAACAAGAAGAGATAATCGCCGACTCTCCAAAGTAACGATTATCTCTTCGTGATATCTTTGGGGAACCGACCTACTGGCAGCACCCCTGTATCCATAGTATATCCCAGAACTTCCGTTTTGTCAACAGCCCCGCCAGCCGGCGGGGCTGTTTTTGTCCTTATTCGGAGTCTACCATTTCCTGACGAAGCTCACTGCGGCGCACCAGGAAGCGGCGGATGGCGAACAGTCCCGCAATGCAGGCGATGCAGGCCACGTTGCTCCATGGGTCGTCGTGGCTCAGAATCACGTGGCGGGTGATGGCTACGGTGAGCACCTCCAGAATGTTGGCAGGGGTGGTGTCGATCAGCATCCGCACGAATTCCAGTCCCACCACGATGGACAGCAGGTTATGGAGCATGTGGCTGACGTCGGCAAAATATGCCGTCCCTTCGGTGACCATGTTCACTACCTCAATGCCCAGCGCGCCCACCAGCGCAATGAGGGTGATCCCGGCAATGATCCACTCCATGATCTTCAGCACCCAGCGGAAAAACTGCTCAGTCTTCCGGTCGCGCTTGGCTAATTTGTCGATCTTTTCCTGCACATTGGGGTCGTCAGAATGGGTTGTCTGGAGCATGGCAATACCTCCCGGCGATGTTGTATTGTCATTATACACGATTTTCCTCTGAAATGGAAGCCCTTTCTTTACCAGAACTTATATACTTTACTTCCGGTAGTGCTTCCGCATCTCCGCTCTTGCCGCTTCCACTTCCTCGTGAAGCTCCCGTGCGGGCATCCGCAGAACGCCGCTTCCGAAGGAGGACAGCTGGACCAGACCGTCGGAGGACGCCACCCGCACGGCGTAGTCCCGGCCGATCTCGTGGGCCAGCGCTTCAATGTAAGCATCGGCGGTCTGGCCCTCTTTGGTGTAGACCACCTGAATGTTGTGGAACTGGCTCTTTTCACCGGGGTTGCCCTTCTGCTTGTAGCCGTCGAATACCACCACCAGACGGCACTTGGTGAAGCCCGCGTAGCTGGAAAGCCGGTCACACAGCTGGCGGCGGGCGGCGTCCAGATCGTCCTTGGCCTGCGCCGCCAAGTCCTCCCATGCGAAGATCACGTTATAGCCGTCCACGATGATGTATTTCTGCCGGGGCGTGCGGATGGCGACATCGTCAGCCGCGGGACGGTTGGAAACGCCGTAGACGGGGCGGCGGATGGGGCCGAACTCCCGCTCCATGATCTTTTCCAGCTCTTTATCGTCCAGCCGGACGTTGCGGGTGATGATTTCGGGAGCTTTTTCCTCTTTCAGACCGCTTTCCAAGTGCATGTAGTCCTTCACCTGATTCCACTTGACGGTGAAGCCCGCCCCGTGGGCGCAGAAGACGGAGTCCGGGGTGTTGGCCAGATCGGCCTCCGGGTCGTATCCGGTTTCCGCGACGACGGCGTCGGTATTGTGGCAGGGGGCGTAGCCGTGGAGGGTCAGCTGCATCCGTCCCAGCCCCTGCGTATAGGCCGCCAGCGTGTCGGCGTAGTCCCTGATCTCCGACGCGGGGACAAGCCCCTTCAGGGTGGAGAGCGTCCCGGCGGCCTCCGGCGCGTCGAATTCGCCGCCCATGGCGCGGATGTCCGTGATGGCGCGGCCGATCTGCTCCGTGGGCATGGTCAGGCAGAATTCATACCATGGCTCCAGCAGGACGGATTTCGCCTGCATCAGTCCCTGACGGACCGCCCGGTAGGTCGCCTGACGGAAATCCCCGCCTTCGGTGTGCTTTAAGTGCGCCTTGCCCACCAGCAGCG
>OLSK01001265.1_pt1 | contig 19461 bp, 18 predicted proteins | sample 1672781 | NCBI WGS metagenome assembly OLSK01 (sample SAMEA3136723, study PRJEB25190) | human gut metagenome | biome: human gut; feature: human-associated habitat; material: faeces | place: Austria | collected 2013 | reverse complement strand
ATGCCTTTAACATCCACTGTCACCCTCTTTCTCAACCTTGATTTTCTATATATCTTTTTAGCATTTCTTCTGATACATTTCCTACACTACAGGCAAAATCATCCTCTGTCCGATATCTGCTTTAAAGCCAGCAATTTTTTCCTGTACTTGCAGACGAAAATAATGTGATATTGTAATAAATATTTGTGTCTGTTTTTAGATTTCCATGCTCCCATACCACAAGTATATAACAAATTTCCACTTTTGTCTATCTTAACCTACCGTCTAAAGCCAGTGGGATTGCGATAGCCTTATTTCAACAGAATGCTATGACATTTTGTGTACAAAAAAAGTCATAGTCATCTTTTTCACTTCGCCTCGTTTCGCATTTGATTCGCTGGGCTGATATCTGTGTTGAACGAGAGGTCTCCCCTCTATTACAGATCAGGGATGCTTATCCCAAAATGGTAATTGCCCGTACTCGACACGACGAATATCAATATGAAGGTATTCGAATCGTTGATATTGCAGATTGGCTTCTCGGTTTCCAAAAATAATTTTTTTTCGTTTTTGGTAAATAGGGATAAGTCGTAAGCACGCAAAAAACGCCGCACCCTTGCATCTGTCGTTTTGGCAGAGCCGGATGGGCGTTTTTGTTTTGGATTTAGTTTGACACATTCATTTCAATGTGCCGGACAGTTTTATTAGGAAAGGGTGTCTTAACTATCTATGGAAGATCTCCATTTTTTCGATGCGGTCAAAGGCTTCTTTCATTTTGTCCATGCCAACAGTGCAGGCGATGCGCAGATAACCCTGTCCGCATGCGCCGAAGGTACTGCCCGGCAACAGTGCCACATGAGCTTCTCGCAAGATCTGTTCGCTGACAGCCTCGGAAGTCAACCCGGTTTCCTTGATATTTGGGAACAGATAGAACGTTCCTTTGGGAGGCTCCAGAACACGCATCTTTGGAATACGATTGATCCTACTAGCCGCGTAGGATACCCGCTTCCTGTATTCCTCGATAATCGGCGGCTGCAGTTCTTTGCGATGCTGCAAGGCATAAATCGCCGCCCGCTGCGAGATTGATGGTGTCGTAAAGCATACATTTTCGTTGATCTCTTGGATCACCTCGGTGAGATAGTCCGGCGCAACGATATGTCCAACACGCCACCCAGTCATATTAAAGCCCTTGGAAAAGCTGTTCAGCGTGATCGTCCGCTCCCGCATACCGTCGATTTTGGCAAATGGCGTAAACGGATTCTCATAGCTGTAATCGGTGTAGATATCATCCGCAATAACGATCAGATCATACTTTTTTACAACTGCCGCAATCTGATGCATTGTCTGCAGGCTGAGACAGCTTCCGGTCGGATTATTCGGTGTATTGATGACTAGCGCCTTGGTGCGCGCGCTAATCAAACTTTCCAGTCGTTCCACATTGATCTGAAAATCTTCTTCTTCATATGTCGGCAACTCCACCGGGATGCCCCGGGAAAGTCTGACCTGCTGAGGATACGGTGTGAAATACGGTGTCTGCAGGATCACTTCATCGCCGTCATCTAAAATGGCTTCCAGAGCCAGATGCATGCCGACCGTTGCTGAAGATGTCACGAATACCTCTGCCGGTGAAATCTGCATCTCATATTCTTCCTGATAGAATCGGCAGATTTCTGCGATCAGTTCCGGATCTCCGCGAAAATCGGTATATTTGGTATGTCCGGCCTTTGCGTCTTCAAAAGCCTTTTGAATGATGGACTGCGGAGTGTTCAGATCCGGATCGCCGAGGCTCAGATTGATCACATCATCAAAACTTTTGGCCAGGATATCGGACTGCCCCATCGCTGTTTGCTGCGGCTTCCAGTAACGCTTCGATACATATTTACGCTTCATGGCTGCTCTCTCCGCTGCGTTTTTCAAATTTTCTTCCGACACCGGTAAAAATGCTGATCAAAAATACCAGAACCAGGAAAATCGGGTGGAAGACCCATTTGATGATACTCAGGTAGGAGTAGTCATCCGGAATGCCTTCAATCTCCGGGCCGATACTCAAGGAAAGCAGATACGGGGTGCAGATCGGCACAAAGCCGCAGGTCGCGCACGCCGTCGCGTCCAGAATATTTGCCGCTCTAGTGCCTGCGAGATCGTACTCCTTGGCAATCTTGTTGGCGATTGGGCCTGCGAAAAGGATTCCTGTCGAGCTTCCGGCAGTTACGATCGTGCCCAACGCGGAAGAGATCATGATGATCAGTTCTACAGATCTTGCGCTCTTGCAGTGTTTGAGCAACGCTTCTCCAAGGCGCTCCAGCGCGCCGCATTCCTTGATTGTTTGGATCACGATGAATAGGAAGAAGCAGAAGATGATAATATCGATCATACCATTCATGCCGTTAACAATCGGACCATCACCGCTGAACATTACTGCCGGACTGATCAGTCCCAGTGCCAGGTTGATGACCACTGCGAGCAGGTCACAGACGATCAGCGTGCCACCCAGATCCCATCCTTTCCGCATCATAATGATCATCAGTACCGGTACCAGCAGGAGCAGCAGTGCTTTTGGTTCTGCCGTTGCGGTATCAATAGTTGTAGACACATCTTGACTGGTAAGCTTACCAAAAATGATGAACAGTACCGCGGAAATTCCTCCCGCGATCAGAGAGTACGGGAGTCTGGTCCGTACAACATCGTTGATTTTGGACTCCTGTGTCAGGGCCGAGGCAATCGTGGTATCGGAGATCGGGGCCAGATTATCGCCGAAAAGCGCGCCGCTGATGACTGCCCCGGTCAGAAGGGAAGCGTCGCAGCCAAGCTGAATCCCGATCGGCAGCATGACCGGAAGCACGGCTACAATTGAACCAGAAGATGTTCCACAGGATGTAGAAATCAAAACGCACACCAGGAACGCAATGACCGGAATAAAACCTGCATCGAGGTTCATTTCTCCCGAAAGCCATACCAGAGCTTCTACCAGTCCACTGCCACGCAGCAGCTTGGAAAGGATGCCGGCCAGCATGAACGCGATAATCAGGATAGAAAGCATCGAATCCTGCAAACCTCGAATGGCAACGTCACCAAACTGCTTCTTTTGTTTTACGAGCAGGAAACAGATGACAACAGCTCCCAGCATCAATAAGTTATAAACCCAAAAATCCGTATAGTTAAATAAAACAGCAATGACCATACCGATCACTAAAAGTATCATTGAGATCCATGGTCCGGCTGCTCCGCCGTAAAAATCTATTCTTTTGTTTTCCATGTCGCATCTCCTATCTCTTTAACGCGATAATTTCTTTGGTAACATCTAAAAATTCATCCACTTCCGCAAAGCTGTTGCAGTGAAGCGGAGATACACGAATAATGCCTTTCAGTCCGAAAGATTCGATCATTCTTCTAGAATATTCGCTTTCCGCGATTCTTTCGTAGACGATGATGCCGCGTTTTTCATATGCTCTTGTCGTTTCAAAGAAATCGTAATCATCCAATTTCATCGCCAGGATCAGGTCACGGTTTACCAGGTCGGAATAGTCAAAGAAGGTGTCAACGCCGTCCATCGTGAGAAGACCGGAGTTTCCGTCAGCGCCGTGAAGCATACGGGCAAGCAGTGCCTGTTCCTGCATATGAATGCGGTGCATACCCTCTTCTACCAGTTTCCTCTTGTCTTGTGTGTCGGTAAAGTGCTCACCGATCCACACAATGTAGTTTACGATCTCACTCATGGCCGCATAATGTGCCGGTACGATGCTTCCGGTTTCCCATGCGTCATCGCCGTCTGCCAGAATATGTGGATGCGGCAGCTTCTTGACACGGTCGGAAACGTAACCGAACGAAATGCCTCGATTGCCAAAGAATTTGTACGGCGCAAGGTTCAGTGCGTCGATACCCAGTTTTTCTACGTCAAGCAATCCATGCGGCGCGTGCTGCACTGCGTCGGTGACGATGTAGATGTCCGGATTGATGCTTCTGGCTTCTCGGATAATGGCTTCCAGATCTGTCATCGCGCCTGTCATATTGGAGGCTGACGTAACGTTCAGCATCAGGGTATCGCGGTCGATCAAGTTCAGTACGTTTTCGGTAGAAACCCCGCCGGTTCGCTTGTCGGAATCCGCGACACGGACTTCTTTATCATATTTTGCTGCGAAATATCGGCAGGAATCAAACGCAGACGGGTGTTCCAATACGGTCGTGACAATATTTTTTCCCTCTGCTGCTGCCACGATCGGCTCTACCATGCGGAACATCAGCATGGATGCCGTCAGTGCGGTCGCTACCGCGCCGCCTTTCGCATTTACAAGAGTACGAAAATCTTCTCTTCCGCGTTCTTCATAGGCATGCAAGACCTTGGATGACTTGTGGTCTCTGGCAAAGCAGTCCGGATACTGATTGAGTTCGTTCGAGATATCTACGACGCTCTGCAGCCGCAGGGAACCGCCTGCGTTTTCAAAGAACAGGCGGCGGCTGCCGTCCGCGTCGGTATCAATTCTGCAAAACTTTTTGCGCACCTCTGCCAGGAGGTTTTCATCAAAAGACATGCCGTCAGTGGTATTCTTTTTCATTTTTATCAACTCCCAAGTTAATATAGTCCATGGATTGCAATATATTTTTCCAGTTCCTTCATTCGCATGCGTTCTTTTTCACCGATGGAGCGGTAAATCGTTCCGAGCAGCATTTCGGCGGTCACGACAGGCGCTACATAGGAGTTATTAATGGTCATGCTGTCGACACCGCAGATTAGGACTGCGTCCGCGCCTTCTGTAAAAGGTGCGGTGATCTTATCTGTCATAATGACCAGTTTCGCGCCTTTTGCCCGCGCAATTTCCGCGATAGTAATCGCCATTTCTGCATAGCGTGGAAAGCTGATCAGAATCAAACAATCCTCTTCTGTAATATCCATAATAGCTTCCAGCGCACGTGAATCGGCTTCGCTCACGCAGCGGACATCGGTATACACATCGCCCAGTGAAAGGCCGATCAGATTCGCAATGATGCCGGTACCACGAAATCCCATCACAAACTTGCGTTTGGAACTCAGGATCAGTTCGCTTGCTTTTTGAAACGTCTGCGGTGTATTCCGCTGCAAAATGGTTCCGACGTTTTCATTTGCCTTGTGCAACATCTGTTCATACAAATCATCGGACTCGATTGTCTGTTTCTTACGCTCATATCTAGCATTCGGCGGCAGGAAATTTACACCTCCGTTGGTTGCCAGATCGGTTTTCATAAAGTCGGCAATGGACTTCTGCATGTCGGTGTATCCCTGGAATCCGAGTTTTCTGGAGGTACGGATCACCGAGGCATCGCTAGTGCCGATCAATTCCGCCAAATCAAGCGCAGAACTCAAGCAGACATTGAAATAATGTCTGGAAATATACTCCGCGATTTTTGCTTCGGTCGGTGTTAAATTTGCATTCTGAATTCTGATATCGATATCTTTGTTCATGATCATTTCCCTTTTGTAGTCACTACAAGCTTTTTTCTAAACAATTGTTGTAAATACAATCTAGCCTTTGTAGTGGCTGTTGTAAATACCTTTTTTCCTTTTTTCATAAAAAAACGTCACCGCATGGTTGACTTACCACTATCTCCATGAATGGGAGAGACAGAAACCGACAAAAATGCAACCGGCCTAGAATACAAGCGTCTGCACGAAAACTTCTTGAAATACAATCATTTTTCCGATACAATATTTTAAATACTATAAAACCACAATATCATTACAAGCATCAAAAAAGAGTGCAAGAGATAAGGAGGAACGCGGATGTCGATCACAATGCGAGAACTGCTTCAAGTGGAAGAATTACAGAGTGCGGTCGTGCTTGCCGGTGCGGACGGACTGGATAAGGCCGTATGCCGGATCGCAACGATTGAAAAGCCGTTTGTCGATCATCCTGACTACTGCTACCGAGTGGCCCAGCCACATGATGTCTATTTTTCAATGCTCTATGCGTTTCATGACGCCAAGGAAAAGTTGCATGCAGAACTGGAATTCATGCGCGAAACTAAAAGCAGTGGCCTAATCACATATCAAAAAGATGTTTCTGCCTTGGATTCCGAGTTTTTGAAAAAAGCAAACGCTTATCACATCCCGATCGTCGCCATCAACAACGATGTTGGCCTCACGGAACTGACTTACCATATCATCGATCTAATCATTCAAGATGGAATCACGCAAATCCGAACTGCCAATTTGGAAAATCTTCTTTGTAGGGATGCTGCGGAGTCGGACTATCATCGTCAAATCACAGAACTGACAGGCGTGCTAGAACCATTTTCACAAAGTGTTTTTGTACGGACAAAAGAAAACATCCCGCTCAACTCTTTTCGAATTGCCTCAGAAGATTTCCTGCTCCCACTGTTTGACGGCATGCTGTATTTTATAAACGGAAAAAATGAACAGCATCTAAACGAGAAACGTAGCGCGTTTGTGCACAAGCTCCGCTCCTCTTCGACTTCTTATCGTCTGGGGATCGGCAGCATCCATGAAAGCGATGCGCTGAAACGTACCCTGCAGGAAAGCCTGCACGCATTCAGCTTTGCGGATTTTCTTAAAAAAAACAGCTGCCACTACGCTGATCTGCGGGAATACCGACTTCTGCTGCAGCTGAATGGATCTGACTGTCTGAGGGAGTGGCGAGATGTCTTTTATGTACCGTTGCAAGAATCAGACCTTAATGCGAAACTTGATTTGCTTCACTTGATGGAGCTTTATGTAAAAAAAGACGGCGATTACACCAGCATCAGCAATGAGCTTTTTATTCACGAAAGCACCGTGCGCTACCGTTTGAACAAGATCTATGAAATTCTCGGACTGCATTCCTCCACACAGTTTTATGCGGAGGCGAAACTGGCAGTCTATGCGAACTGGATTCTGCAAGATTCGCTACTGCGCAGATTAAAGTAACGACCTGAAACATGTGGGGATTTTCGTACTGCTGACCGAATCGGTCAGGCAAGGCGAAATTCCCTTTTCTATTTTTTTGAAAAAAAATCCGTTTCTTTTCTGTTTTTTTGAAAAAATCTCATGCTATTTTTTAATTACAAAGCAAGCTTGTTTCGTTCTTGCCTGATCCGCAAGAGAAAAATGCAGGAGGAGAATTTTTATGAGAACAAAAAAAATGTGGGAAATGACGTGGCCTGAAGTGCAGGAGGCGATTGAAAACGGTATGGGTGTGATGCTCCCGGTTGGTGCCATTGAGCAGCATGGCTGTCATCTTCCGTTAGTGACCGATACCATCATTCCGACACGTTTATGTACGGAGATTGCTGAGAATACGAATATGATTGTGGCTGCTCCGGTTTCCTATGGCACCTATTCCAGACCACAGAGCGGCGGCGGACAAGGCTTCATCGGAACAACTTCCGTGACAGGCATCACACTGGTTCATCAGGTTGAAGACATTCTGCGCGAGTTTCTTCGCCACGGCTTCAAAAAAATAGTCATCTTTAACTGGCATATGGAGAATTCCAATTTTCTGTATGAAGCAGCTTATCGCGCAACGGAACGCGGCACTCGCATGGATGTCAAAGTCGTAGTCATGGAAACTCCATTTGACAGCTTTGACGATGAAACCATGGCAGTACTCTATCCGGATGGATTCCCTGGCTGGGGATTGGAGCATGCGGCTATGTTCGAAACAGCAATCATGCTGCACATCGCACCAGAATTGGTACACATGGAACGTGCTGTCGACGGTGAAGTAGAAGATAAAGCATTCTACGATGTGCTTCCGATCGAACAGCGTTTCACAACGCCGAGCGGCAGTCTGTGGAAAGCGACCCTAGCGACAAAGGAAAAAGGCGCCTGTGCATGGAATGCGCTTCTGAATACTTTGATTCCGGTCATCCGCAAAGAATTTGAATAGTATGGAGGGAAAAGATATGACTGTCTTACTGAAATTTATCGTTTATTTTTCACCTCTTTGGGGAGGTTTTCTGCTAGCACTCGCAAATTTCTTAAAAAAATAGGAGGACGTCATGGTTATTAGAATTATCGTACTGATATTATATTTCGCCATTCTTCTGGGAATTGGCGTTTATACATCAAAAAAAGCAAAATCATACGCAGAATACAATCTGGCAGCAAGAGGAAACAACAAATGGATCGCCGGAATTTCCACGCAATCCTCTTCGACCAGCGGCTGGATGCTTTTAGCCATGCCGGGTCTGGCATTCACTTACGGTTTTGCCGCCATCTGGTGGCTGATCGGCTGGATGAGCGGCTCCCTCTTCAACTGGATCGTCTTAGCGAAGCGGCTCCGTATCGCAACCGAAAGCTATGATTCCGTAACCGTTGTTGAATTCTTTGAGAAAAGAACCGGTGACAAAAAAGGTCTCATCGGCCTAGTCTCCGGTATTTCCATCATCATTTTGATGACCATCAATTCTTCTGGAGAGCTGATTGGCTGCGGCAAGCTCATTCAGGCTGCATTCGGCATCAATTTTACGACTGCGGTAACCATCGGTCTGATTATCGTCGTGGTCTATACCTTCCTCGGCGGATATATGGCCGTCAGCTGGAGTAATCTGCTTCAGGGCGCGCTGATGTTTGTCGCACTGCTGCTGGTTCCTCTCTATGCGATCTTCCACATGGGTGGCTTCGGTGTCCTCGCACAAAATCTCGCGTCTCTGGATCCGGAATTTTTCAATTTCCTGCATGGGACAACCGATCCGGTACAGATCGTTGTTCTAGTATCCGGCGGTCTGGGCATCGGCTTCATGTATCCGGGCATGGTACACGCACTGACTGGTCTAATTGCGATCAAAGACCCTCAGGAGATTAAGGATGCCGGTCTAATCGCAACCATTTGGGGCTGCGCTGCGCTCGGTGGTGCTTCTCTGATTGGCTTTGCAGGAAGAGCTTTGCTTTCCGATATTGCCGATCCGGAGCAGACTTTCCTGGTATTGTCGGAGACCTACTTTAACAATGCCCTCTTTGCAGTTATGGCAGCAGCGGTCATGGCAGCGATTCTTTCTTCGGTCTGTGCTTATCTGATTGTGGCAACGGCTTCCCTCGGCGGCAGTGTCATCAAAAACTTTACAAAGATTGAGGACGAACACAAAATCGTCAAAATTGAAAAGATTTCCATGGTAATCATTGCACTGCTTGCTTATTATCTGGCCTTTAATGGAGGAAGTGTTCATACGGTCGCTATGTTTGCAGCTTCTGGGCTTGGTGCATCTTTCGGACCGACAGTCATTGCCAGCCTGTACGGAAACAAGATCAATTACAAGGGCGCCGTTTCCAGCATCTTGACTGGTCTGCTCGTGGTCATTGTTTGGTTCTACTCCGGCCTGTCCAATTATCTGTTTGAAGTATTCCCGGGCTGGATTGCAAGCACTCTGGCGCTTTTCCTGGTCAGCAAGGCTACTGGCGGTGCAACGGAAGAAATCACACAGGATTATGAAGCTTACAGAAAGGTTCTGAAATAAATGAGAAGTAAGAAAGTTGCAGAGCGTTACCGCATTTCCAAGCAGACCGCCATGGGAGCTTCCGATGAAGCTGCAAATCAATATGACGATTGCATTAATTTGAGTCTGGGGGATCCGGATTTCACAACTCCGGAACCGATTATTGCGCAGGCCTTTGCTGATGCAAGAGCCGGACACACCAAATATACGGATTTTCGCGGTGACCCGCAGCTGCGCGAAGAGATCCGAAAGTTCTACGCGGAAGAATATCAGATCCCGCTTTCGGATAAAGAAATTTTTGTGACGGCCTCCGGTTGCCTCGGTATGTATCTGGCGTTAGAAGCAATTCTAAACGACGGGGACGAGGTGATCCTTCAAGCGCCTTACTTCACGCCTTATCCGCAACAGGTCACACTGGCACGTGGAGTTCCGGTAGAACTGCCGACTTATGAAGCAGAGGATTTTCAGATCAACATTACCAAACTGGAATCCTTGATCACGCCGAAGACCAAAGCTCTGGTTCTCAATTCACCCTCGAATCCGACCGGTATGTGTCTCAGCATGGATACCCTGCAGAGAATTTCGGAAGTCGTTATCAAACACGACCTGCTTGTGATCGCGGATGACATTTACACCGCTTTCAGCTATGAGCAACCGTTCCGTCCGCTCTTGGGTATAGACGGCATGCGGGAGCGAACGATCGTCATCAACTCTTTTTCTAAGAATTTTGCGATGACCGGCTGGCGGATCGGCAACCTGATCGCTCCGAAAGAAATCATCGAGGTCGTGCAGGAGATCAACGAAAATGTAGTGTTTACCGCTCCATCGATCTCGCAGCGCGCTGCCATCTTTGCTCTGCAGCACCGTAAAGAACTGGAATCGGAAGTCCGTGAAATTTTTCGCGAGCGCATGTTCTTTGCCGCTGAGCAGATTCAGGAAACTCCGAATATGAGTATCCTTTATCCGCCAAAGGGCAGCATCTATCTTTTTATCAATATCAAGCGCACCGGCCTTTCTTCCGAAGAAGTCTGTGCCAGAATTTTGGAACAGGCTCATGTTCTGTTTCTCCCCGGAAACTGTTTCGGCGCCTGCGGCGAGGGCTACATCCGTATGGCCTGCACAGTCTCTGTCGATGCAATTGCAGAAGCATTTCGGCGAATTAAGGAAATGCCGCTATTTCAAACGCTGCAGGACTAAAAAAACGATGTTTTGATTTTACCTAAATCACAGTATTACGAAAACCCCACGATCTGCCATATCGTGGGGTTCGTTTACTGCGTAAGTTTACTTCTCTTCTGCTTCCATCAGCTTGTCTATCAGCTCGATGGATTCCAGGATCAGGCCATCGCAGTGTGCCTTTTTGTTTCCGCCTTTTTCCATGTTTGCTTTGAGCAGGTCGGCGCAGCAGAGCATACCGTCATGCTTTTGGGCAAACGCTGTCTGAAACTGTTGGACAGATGCCGCGTCAGTGATGCCGGCTGCGCCAAGTATCATCAGAGCCGCGGTCACAGCGCCGCACACGCTGCCGCGTTTCATGCCGCCGCCAAAATTCGCGGCGATGGCTGCTGCCTGCTCCTCTGAAAGTCCCAGCTCCGCAGCGTAAACCCGCAGGATCGTTTGCGCGCAATTACCGGCAGGCGGCACCTGCGCGCGAAGGGCTTTTGCTTTTTCGATGTGTTGATTCATATCTTTTCCTTTTTCATTTTGGGGGCGATTCCTCTGTACGCTCGCCCTCCTATTTTACCCGGTGCTCCGCGTCGCAGTAGATACAGCGATATGCCTTTTTGCTGCGGTCTGTGAGGCGGAAGGTGTGGACGATCTCCTGCTCGACAGTGGTGATACAGCGCGGGTTCTTGCACTTGATCACATTGCGCAGGGTCTGCGGCAGCTCGAGGTGCAGCTTCTTTTCCAGCTGACCGTCTTTGACCAGATTGACAGTGATGTTGCTGTCGATGTAGCCGAGCACGTCGAGGTCGATATCGATACGGTCATCGATCTTGATGATGTCCTTCTTGCCATATTTCGCGCTGTCCGCGTTCTGAATGACCGCAACACAGCTGTCCAGCTTGTCGAGCCCCAAAAGTTCATATACCATCATACTCTTGCCCGCCTTGATATGGTCGAGCACGATTCCGTTTTTCACGCCATCTATATTCATAATTTGCCTCCGTTCTGATTCACATAGTTCATTTACCCAGGAAAATATCTTCGCATGGTTCTTGCGGCTTGCCGTACGTTTTGCGCGCGCACCACCCCTTATGCCTCTCTCTTGATGCCGAGCAGGAAAAGGATCAGCGCCATGCGGATGTGCTTGCCGCAGAGTGCCTGGAAGAAATAGCAGGCGCGCGGGTCGTCATCGACTTCGACCGAGATCTCGTTGACGCGCGGCAGCGGGTGCATGATCGTCAGGTCTTCCTTGGCTGTCTCCAGTTTTTCGAGATTCAAGATGTAGCTGTCCTTGAGTCTGACATAATCCTCTTCATTGAAGAAACGCTCTTTCTGTACGCGGGTCATGTAGAGAATGTCGAGCTCCGGCATCGCCTCTTCGAGAGACTCCACCTCTTTCCACGCCGCGCCTGCCGCGTCCATCTTTTCCTTGACGTAATCCGGCACCTGCAGCTCCTGCGGAGAAATCAGCACGAAGCGGATACCCTCGTAGCGCAGCATCGCCTCGATGAGGGAATGTACGGTGCGGCCGAATTTGAGGTCGCCGCAAAGACCGATGGTCATGTCGGACAGACGACCTTTTTTGCGCTTGATGGTCAAGAGGTCGGTCAAGGTCTGCGTCGGATGAAAATGTCCGCCGTCGCCGCCGTTGATGATCGGTACGGTCGTGCGCTGTGCCGCCACGATCGGCGCGCCCTCCTTCGGGTGGCGCATGGCGATGATATCCGCGTAGCAGCCGACGGTGCGTACCGTATCGCTCACGCTTTCGCCCTTGGCCGCGGAGCTGGAATTTGCCTCTGAAAAGCCCAGTACGCTGCCGCCGAGCTCCAGCATCGCTGCCTCAAAGCTCAATCTGGTTCTGGTGCTCGGTTCGAAGAACAGCGTCGCCAGCTTCTTGTGCGCGCAGATATCCTCATACGCGCTGTGATGCGCGACAATATCATCGGCCACCGCGATCAGTCGGTCGATTTCCTCTACTGTCAGGTCGGTAATGTTGATCAGGTTTCTGATTTCACTCATTTATTTATCTCCTTTCATCCATCCTTCATCGGAAGGGTTATCTCTGAACTTTAAGATTTTTTCCTTGTCCTCCGGCCGAATATAGCCGCTTGCCGCCGCGACCTCCACAAGCGCGTCAAGGTCACACAGGCTGACATTCTTCACATCGTTTTCAGCCAGTCGGTCAAGCCCCTTTTGCATGCCATAGGTAAAGATGCTGACAATGCCGAGCACCTCCGCGCCTGCTTCCCGCAGCACCTTGACGGTATCGACAGCGGACCCCGCGGTAGAGATCAGATCTTCGACAACCACCACCTTCTGTCCCGGAATCAGCTTTCCTTCGATCTGGTTGGTGCGTCCATGATTCTTCGCGGAACCTCTGACATAGCCCATCGGCAGATCCATCAGGTGTCCGACGATCGCCGCGTGCGCGATGCCTGCCGTGCTAGTGCCCATCAGCACCTCACAGTCCGGATAATTTGCGCGGATCAGCTGCACCAGACCGTTCTCGATCATCGTGCGCACATCCGGCGCGGTCAGCGTCAGGCGGTTATCGCAGTAAATCGGGCTTTTGATGCCGCTTGCCCAGGTGAACGGCTCCTCCGGCCTTAAAAATACAGCTTCAATCGAAAGCAGACCTCTCGCAATCTCTTGTTTGAATTCCATCGATATGCTCCTTTCCCATCTATTCCATTTATTTTAATTTTTATCTATCTGTTTCTCTTTTGCGTAAGCATGCCCGCTCGTATTTGTCCTTCACGGCTCAGCCGACAAATTCACGCACGCATCTGCGGTAAGCCGCCACAGGATCTGCCGCCTGCGTGATCGGGCGCCCGACCACGATATAGTCGGAACCGATCTCTTTGGCGCGCGCCGGCGTCGTAATGCGCACCTGATCGCCTGCCTCACCGTCCGCGAAACGCACGCCCGGTGTAACCGTCAGGAAGTCTCTGCCGCAGGTCTCATGCACGCATGTCGCCTCCAGCGGTGAGCAGACCACGCCGTCCAGTCCCGCCTTTTTGGCGTTGGCTGCATAGTGGTCGACCACCTGCTCCAGTGGCTTTTCGATCCAAAGGTCCTCTTCCATACGTTTCTGGTCGGTGGAGGTCAGCTGCGTAACCGCGATCAAAAGCGGCCGGCTGCCGTCCGCGCGGGTAAGTCCCTCGAGCGCGGCTTCCATCATCGCGATCGTACCGCCCGCGTGCAGATTGCACATATCCACGTCCAGTCCGGAGAGGACTTTCATGGCTTTTTTAACGGTATTCGGGATATCGTGCAGCTTCAGATCGAGGAAAATCCGATGCCCTCTGGCTTTGATCTCGCGCACGATCTGCGGTCCCTCGGCGTAATAAAGCTCCATACCGATCTTGACGTACGGTTTTTCTTCGGTGAACTGATCCAAAAAGCGGAAGGTTTCCGCCGCGGATGCAAAATCACACGCAACAATTACATCTTTTCCCATGTTAATGTCCTCCTCCGATTATTTCTTCTAATTTTGTGATGCCATAAGATTCACAAACGGTCGGCAGTGCCTCGATGATGTGCTTGCAGGCGAACGGATCGACGAGGTTCGCCGCGCCGATCTCGACGGCGGTCGCGCCGGCCAGCATCATTTCAATCACTTCCTCGGCGCTGCTGACGCCGCCCATGCCGACGATCGGAATCTTGACCGCCTCATAGACCTGCCATACCATGCGCAGCGCGACCGGCAGGATCGCATGTCCGGAGAAGCCGCCCATCTTGTTGGCGATTACCGGACGCCTGGTTTTAAGGTCGATCCGCATGCCGAGCAGGGTATTGATCAGACTGATGCCGTCTGCCCCTGCCGCTTCGCAGGCTCTCGCGATCTCGGTAATGTCTGTCACGTTCGGTGAAAGCTTGAGCAGCAGCGGTTTGTCGGTTGCCCTGCGTACCGCCGCGGTCACCTCTGCCGCGGCCTGCGCGCTGGTGCCAAAGGCCATGCCGCCGCCATGCACATTCGGGCAGCTGATGTTGATCTCATACCAACCGATCTGACTGCTTGCCGCTTCGTCCGCCTCGAATTTCGCGACCGTTTCGACATAATCGCTGACCGAAAAGCCGCTGACGTTTGCCATGACCGGCTTGTGAAAAATCCTCCGCAGCGCTGGCAGCTCCTCGCGGATCACCGCGTCCACACCGGGATTTTGCAGGCCGACAGCATTGATCATGCCGTCCGGACACTCCGCGATGCGCGGCGTGGGATTGCCGAAGCGCGGCTCCAGGGTCGTCCCCTTAAACGAAAAACTCCCCAAACAGTTGATATCATAAAGCTCCGCGTATTCGCTGCCGTAGCCGAAGGTGCCGCTGGCCGGGATCACCGGATTGTCAAGCGCGATACCGCAGAGTTTCACTTTGAGATTTACCATAGGATTTCCTCCCTTTCCAGCACCGGACCGTCTTTGCAGATCCGTTTGCTGCCGTATTTGGTCTCGCAGGAGCAGCCCATGCAGGCGCCGAAGCCGCAGCCCATGCGCTCCTCGAAGCTGTACTGTCCGGAGGTCTTCGCGACGCACTCGATCGCGCGGAACATCGCTTCCGGTCCGCAGGTATAAAAATAGCTGTAATCCAGCCCCGCGAGCACATCGGTCACAAAGCCCTTCACGCCCGCGCTGCCGTCCGCCGTCGCGAGCAGCACTTCCGCTCCGGCTGCTTCAAATTCATTTTGATAAAAAATTTCCTCCGCGGTATTGAAACCCAGGATCACGCGGATTTTCTCTGTACCGGCAGACTCGCCGTACGCCAAACCGCCTGCCGCGCGCTGCCGCTGCAGTGCCTTGAGCAGTCCGTACAGCGGTGGAATGCCTACGCCCCCGCCGATCAGCACCGGACTTGTGCCTGCCTTGCTGCTGTCGTAGCCATTGCCGAGACCGGTCAGCACATCCAGCGTTTGTCCCTGCCGCATCTCTGCCATCGCCCGCGTCCCTTTGCCGACGATCTTATAGATAATTTTGATCTCTTCGTCATCGTAGTCACAGACCGAGATCGGTCTGCGCAGGAACAGCCCGTCCAGCTTGATGTTGAGGAACTGTCCCGGTCTTTGACAGGCGGAGGTATCGCCCGCCAGTATCATTTCGCAGACGTTTTGTGTCAGCCGCCTGTTTGCTGTAATGGTAAACATACCTTGTTTCATAGTTATCGGAACCCCTTTGTAAAATTTACAGCATGTCCTTCGCGTTGTCCGCGCTGCCGTCGTTTGTATCCCAGATGGTCTTGCCGCCCAGCACATTGCGCACACATTTGCCGTAGACGTGCTCGCCCGCGAACGGTGTGGCTCTGCCTTTGGAATAAAAGCTTTCCGGATCGATCTCGTAAGCCTGGCTAAAATCCCAGACTGCGTAGTCGCCTGCTTCTTCGGCGTCCGGCAGGCCGAAGCGCCTGCGCGGCGCGATTGCCATCAGCGCAACAAGACGCTCGAGGCTGAGAAGACCGGCGCGCACCAGCTTCGTATAGAGCAGCGGGAACGCCGTTTCCAGTCCGACGATCCCCATCGCGCTGCCGGAAAGCCCTTTGGATTTTTCCTCCCAGCTGTGCGGCGCGTGGTCGGTGGCGATCATATCGATCGTGCCGTCCAAAATGCCGCGCAGCAGCGCTTCCTGATCCGCCCTGCCGCGGATCGGTGGATTCATCTTGAATCTGCCGTCCTCCTGCAAGTCCTCGTCGCAGAGCAGGAGGTAATGCGGCGCGGTCTCGCAGCTCACGTCGAGTCCGCGTGCCTTGGCCTCTGCGATCAGCTCCACGCTCTCTTTGGTAGAAATGTGACAGACATGATATTTGCAGCCGGTTTCCTGAACCAGCGCGAGGTCTCTTTGCATCGGCCGCCACTCGCTCTCGGACGAGATGCCCTTGTGTCCATGTCTGCGGGCGTAAACACCATCGTGAATGTAGCCGCCGTCACGCAGGGTCAGATCTTCACAGTGCGCGACGATCGGCAGCTCCAGCCGCCGCGCGATGCGCATCGCCTCCCGCATCAGCGTAGGGTCATTCAGTCCCACCCCGTCATCGCTGAAACCGATGACATAGGGCGCCATCGCCGCAAGATCTGCCAGCCTTTCGCCCTTTTCGCCGATGGTGATGGCGCCATACGGCCGAACATCGATGCGGGCGTCTTTTTCGATGATGGCTCTCTGGATGTTCAAATTTTCCAAAGTATCCGGCACCGGGTCAAGATTCGGCATCGCGAAGATATGTCCGTAACCGGAGGCTACCGCCGCCGTCGTGCCGCTCAAAATCGTTTCCTTATAAAAAAATCCCGGCTCTCGCAGATGTACATGCACATCCACAAAAGAGGGGATTGTCAAAAATGGCGATGCGGATAAATCAGGAAACACGCCTTCGCCGCGAAGTGCGGAGGCTGCAGCGAAAGCCGGATATTCTCTTGTTTCTGTGCATTTGTCGTTTCTCATCGTCTTTCTCCTCATAGATGGGACAAAGGTGGGAATGCTCCCTTTGCCGTTACTCCGGAAATATCGCGCTGCGCTATTTCCTACAAAAAAACCTGCCTTGACGGCAGGTTTGGGATGCGTTCATACGAAACAAAAGCGCTGTGCCGGACACGCCGCGCGAATACGCTCGCGGCGCGCAAAAATCGCGGAGTTTCCTCGCTTCTGCCTTGTTTCTATGTCCACCTTGCCGACATCTCTGTATCGTGCTTAAAGATTTCTTTCGCTAGAGATTCTACCATACAAACACAGCCGATGTCAAGGGGAAAATTCCGCGAACCATCCACCGTTTTTTGATCATTTGAGCTTCGTCGCGCAGCTCGATCCGACCGGCAGGTAGTTTACGTGGGAGGGATATCGGATCTTCTGCTGCAACGCCGGGCAAAAAGAAGATTTCAAAGGAATTGAAAAAAAGGCGTACAAGACAGGCGCGGCCAAAGCGTATATTCTCGACATTCCGATCCATCAGACTGTCGAGAAAATTTACTCCAGAGACGAAAACATCTGGCACATCAGTCACGAGGGCGGCAATCTCGAAAACCCTTGGAACGAGCATCTCAAGGACATTCATGTGCTCAGCTGCGAGCCGGAGGACGCGCCGGACGAGGTCACCTATGTGGATATCGACTTTGAACAAGGTATTCCGGTCGGCCTCAACGGTGAAAAGATGGACGCGGTTTCCCTGCTCAACAAGCTCAATGAGCTCGGCAGCAAGAACGGCATCGGCACCATCGACATCATCGAAAACCGTCTGGTCGGCATGAAGTCCAGAGGCGTTTACGAAACTCCGGGCGGAACTATTTTATACGCGGCTCACACCGACCTGGAACGCCTGATTCTCGACAGAGACACCATGCAGTATAAGAATATCGTAGCGCAGAAATTCTCGCAGATGATTTACGACGGACTTTGGTTCACTCCGCTCAGAAACGCAATCTCGGCTTTCGTCGATGTAACGCAGGAAAATGTGACGGGAACCGTAAGGATGAAATTATACAAAGGAAATGCTTTGCCGGTTGCAAGCAAATCCGACTATTCGTTATACAGCGAAGAATTCGCGACCTTCAGTGCCGACGAAATTTACAATCAGCACGACGCGGAGGGATTCATCAACCTTTTCTCCCTGCCGCACACCCAGTTATTTCCGGCGTAGCAGTTTGACGGCTGCGATCACTGCGCCGTAGAGCACGCCTGCAATCGCCCAGATGAACCAGCTGTACTGCGGCTGGCCGTTGCCCCTCGGACCGAAAGTATAGAACAGGAAGATCGCGGTCACACACAGCCAGTAGATGGTGCTGATCTTGCCGATCGCCCCGGCAGCTTTCTTGTTTTTGCGCGTATAGTCACCCTCCTCCAACAGCTTTTCCATGGCATGCTGATAAGTCCCGCCGTAGACGAAAGCCAGACAGCCCAGCGCGACTAGAAGCAGCAGCAGGCAGAACGCCGCGATGTAAATCCGGTCGGAACAGCTTAAGCACATAGCGAGAAACAATGGCACGATAGCCAGAATGCAGAGCACTGTGCCAATAATATTCAGCTGCGTATAACGCTCTTTGAACGCCTCTTTACGCGCTTTGACCATGCCGACAACACCATAGGCGGTTTCAAACGGCTCCGTTTCCAGAAACGCATAGTCTTTGGCTTTGCCTCCGCAGCTGATGAAAATGCTGACCGCGGCTGCGACCAGACAGAGCAGCACGCAGAGGCCCATACCGGTCGCCATACTTTCGGAAATACCAAGCCGCGACGATCCACTGAATCCTATGAGCAGGAACAGACAGATCGGGGAGATCACACTTAAAAAGGTCGCAATTGCCATTTTCGGTGCCGCGGCTAGCCGAAGCTCCAGATAATGCGCCGCTTCTTCCATGCTCACCCGCCGCAGAACCTCCGTCTGCGTCTCTGTCTGTACTGCCGCGTCGTCAGCCTGTACCCGCGCCCCCGGCTGCTCGATCGTTTCGATCTCATCCTTTAATAAGTAGTCTGTCGTAACGCCGAACAAATGACTCATCTGTACGATCTTTTCCAGATCCGGCACCGACTGCGCGCCCTCCCATTTGGAGACGGACTGCCGCGTCACGCCAAGCTGCACTGCCAGCTCCTCCTGCGACCAGCCAGCCTTCTTGCGAAGTTCTATGATCTTATCTGCGAATATCATGATGAAGATTCCCCTTTCGTGTTTGCTAAGGAAATCATACCATTTCCGGCAGTTGCATGCAAGAAAGCAGACTGTAAAATTTGTCAACCGACGGTTGCATCAGCCGAAAATCACCCGATATTCCGGTTTCGTTCCGGCTTTTTTGCATTTCACGGCGGCAAAATATGCCCCAGCCGTATCCATACAGGTCAGGACATTGCAGGCATTTTTGATACCTCCCTGCAATACGGTTGTTCCTGTTGGGACAAAAGTGCGCATAACGAAATCAGAGATTTCTATGCGCACATGGCGCTC
>OLSK01001264.1_pt1 | contig 19495 bp, 18 predicted proteins | sample 1672781 | NCBI WGS metagenome assembly OLSK01 (sample SAMEA3136723, study PRJEB25190) | human gut metagenome | biome: human gut; feature: human-associated habitat; material: faeces | place: Austria | collected 2013 | reverse complement strand
TTGTTTCTTCTTCATATTTCCAAGATGTCTGTTTTGTTGCGACCATTTTTTCCAAAAGAGTGTTCCCAACCATATCCATGGCTGTTATCTGAGGTGTTTGATCTTCATACCCAACATCTAATATATTCATATCATTGTAAAAAATAGGAGAAACACTTTGGAACAGTCTTTCTTTATTATATATGATGCAATAACCTTTCATGTTTGATGCATATGAAGCCCACATTGATGGTATGCATGCATTTCTACTCAAAGAGAAAATACCAATATTTTTGATACTTCTCTCTAATGTAGAGAATGCTTCATTTACGCGATTGATTGATTCTTTACAATTTGGAAATAAGGCACATAGTACATTTATCTTCTCTCTTAGTATCTTACTGTTATAAAGGCATTCCTGTTCGTCATTGAGTTCTTCTATTTTTGATGCCCAAAAATAGTTTTCTTCCAGACATTTCAAATCCCTGTTGATGTTCTCAATGCTTCTATATTTATATAGAAAGTTACCATCCATATTGTATGTAATATTATTATCTACTCTTGTATCTGCGTCATTGCCCAATTAGTTAACCTTCCAGTGACATTTTCTGCAGCATACCATTTCCCTTTGACACAAACACGGTCGCATTTGTAGGTAAGAAGTCTGAGATTGTCACTGTCAATCGTGACTAAACGTGTTGCAAGAAGTTTATCTATAAAATCATTCAAATCAGAATATCCTTCTTGAATTACGAAGCATTCCAATTCCTTATTGTCCTTTATGCAAACACTTCCTTTCTCTCCAAGTTCTCCAAGAATAACCCATTGTACTTTGTCAATTTCTACAGGTTTCCATTCTTCAATAATGTTATTTTGTGAAAGTTCTTGTGCTGTCATAAAATTGTAGTCATAATCCCAACCTATTGGTATCCCATTATCTACATGTATTTTTGCATCTAATAACGGAGAAAGACAAGGGGTTTTCAAGTTTTCCAAATATAAAGGAAGGCAACTGAAATTTATAGGATAGTTTCGTCCATATAGTTTCAAGAAGAAAATACATTGGATTGTATGATGATGTTCCTAACAAATTCCACCAACCGCTATTTGAAGAATCATATATCGGACAAAATGGTGAACCAGTAATTTTTACACAAGAGAAGCCCTCACATACGATAAGATTCGGCATATCATTAGGCCCATATCCGTTTTTGCGTGCATTTGCCGTTGTCTTGCAGGTTTCAAGATATTCAACGATTCCTTTCCTGAAATTCGTTTCTGATGAATAACCATTATATCCCAAGACTATTCGTACTGGTATTTGTGGCTCAGTAACAAGTGTGTGATACAAGTATTCTTCATCTATGTTAAGTTCTCCTTTTTTGTATGCTGAAATATGTTTACCTAACGAGTTTCGTACCGAAGTTGTTGCCCATTTGCATACATACTCTTCCGTAGGCTTTCCATAGTAAAGCGGTGCTATTGTTGCAAGATTCTCATAACTATCTTTTACTTCCGCGCCATAAAGGTTCTTTTTTACTTGTATTACAGCCAGTACTTGTTGCGGTTTGAAGATAAATTGACGTTCGGAATATTTTACAGACATTCCAGTGCCATCAGCCAAAATAATGTCATATTCAGTATTTGAGCCTTCAATGAAACTATTCCTCGCCACTGTCAGATGTAAATCACCAAATATCGATTTGTTCAAGATTTCAGCTGTAAGACCTTCATATTGATTTCCGATAGTAGGACGGTGCTGTATGCCGTAAGATTTAAGAACTTCGTTTTCTTGCTTCGCCAAAGCATACAACAAGTCGCTAAGAGAGTATATATCCATAAACTGATGTATTGTTATCTAACATCTATATCTTTCATCACCTTCTCCACCTCTTCCAATGGCACATTCAGCATGCGCGACACATAAAGCGGAGTTATCTCTTCCATTCTACCAGATTGTCGTTCTATGCCAATCAAATACTCGATATTCTTTCTAAGGTCGCCAAAACTGTTGGAGAATGTAGGAGTTGTCTTGTTTTCCGCTTCCTTTGCTTTGAAAGCATCAAATGTTTTACTTCCATCTTCTCCATATTTTCCGTCCTTTGCCTCATAAATTACAGATGGATCCAATACCTCTACAGTATGCCATGCACCAGGAGGTATCACACAGCCATAATTTCCAATGGTATGGTCAAGATGGATGCGTTCTTTCTCCTTGCCATTTTCATCATAAATAATTTCTACAAGTTTACCACACAACAGCAATACATTCTCATTGCTATTTGGATGTCTATGAATGGGAACAACGGTTCCTGGCAGCAATGCGTTCAGAATACGTTGCGAGTTATCATCTGACGATGTACGTAAGTCGTAGCTCTGACGCAAGCGAGGATTCTCCACAGCCTGTTCAAAGAGCTTGCCTAAAAATTCTTTGTTTATTTCCATTATCGTTAGTCATTAGGTAATCTGTTCGCTTTACGAGGTACAAAAAGGAAAGAACAGAATTGCCAAAGCAGTGAGAGCAAACCAAACTTGTTTGAGGTTTGCCGAGTCGTGATGGCATTCGATGAAATAAACTTCCAAATTGCTACTATAAAGTTTCTCATTATGTGCATATTTTTTATACGAATGAGCGATTAACGGACATCTATGCAGCCTACACATCACGTCCATTAATCGCTCACCAATCTATTGTTTATCTTACGATTGCTTCCTTGATGCTTTCTACGATATACTTCACATCATCATCAGTCACATACGGACCAGCTGGCAGACAGAAACCTACCTTGAAAAGTTCTTCTTCAATGCCATTAGTATATACAGGAGCACCCTCATACACTGGTTGTTTGTGCATCGGCTTCCATACTGGGCGGCACTCAATCTTCTTACCAAGCATGAATACACGCAATGCCTCTACATTTTCGTTAGGCTGACAGTCGGTTGTTGCTGAATCAACGGCATGGATTACACCTGCTGCACCACCTACGGCAGTCTTAATAACTTCTTTGTATGCGTTCTCCTGACCTTGTATCTTCACATCCGCATCCAAAGTGGCAGCACAAAGCCAGAAGTTGGCATCATAACGCTTATCCTCAGGCTGCTTGTGTATATGTACACCAGGCACATCCTTCAACAGCTCCTCATAGAGCTTCTGCACATGCTTGTGATGGGCGATATGGTCATTGAGGACAGTCATCTGACCGCGACCGATACCAGCACACACGTTCGACATACGATAGTTGTAGCCGATAGCCGTATGCTGGTAGTAAGGATAAGCGTCGCGAGCCTGTGTAGCATACCACATCACCTCATTGGCATCCTCCGCATTACGGCAAATCAAAGCACCACCACCAGAAGTGGTAATCATCTTGTTGCCGTTGAACGACAATACACCATACTTGCCGAATGTACCCAACACCTGACCGTCAAAGCGCGAGCCCATACCCTCGGCTGCATCCTCTACCACTGGAATGCCATACTTGTCGGCAATAGCCATAATCTCGTCGATACGGTAAGGCATACCATACAGAGCTACAGGCACTATAGCCTTAGGATATTTGCCTGTCTTCTCTTTACGGTCGAGGATAGCCTTCTCCAACAAAACAGGATCCATGTTCCATGTTTCACCCTCAGAACCTACGAACACTGGCTTGGCACCAAGATATGTAATAGGATGACTCGAAGCGCAGAATGTGAAACTCTGCACCAATACTTCATCACCAGCCTTCACGCCACAGCCAATCAAAGCCAAGTGAACGGCAGCAGTACCAGCCGACAGACAAACCACCTTGCGGTCAAGCGGCTCTGTACCATTACTCTTACTGTTGGCGAACGTCTCTAAATCCTTCTCGAAGGCATTTACATTCGGTCCCATTGGTACCACCCAGTTGGTATCGAAGGCCTCCTTCACATATTTCTGTTCCAAACCAGCCTCACTCATGTGGGCAAGGCACAAGTAAATTGTTTTTCTTTCTTCCATTTCTGTATGTATTGCTAAAATTATTCTTTTATTCTTGAAGAAATATTGTTTTCAAATTTTTCTACTAAGTATTGTGAAAACTTTTCAGAAACCTCATTTATCATTTCTCCTGTTATTAAAGTTCCATCGGGATATTTGCCAAAAACTTCGTTTATGATTGAATTAATGGCATCGGAATCATTACGTTGTTCCCATATTTTCATTACATTATCAGCCCTGTTTTTAATGCAAGGAAGATATTTGAGATATTCTTCATGAGGTAAATTCTGGAAATCATTCAAGTCTTTAACAGTTAATCTTAATGAGAAATTACGCTCAATCTCTTTTCCGTCAACAACATCATATGTGTATGTCTTATTTATTTCATTTCCCTGATAGTTTGAATCTAAAACAACGACATAAATATAAATGCTGAAATATTCCATCATGGCATATAGAAGTTTTGTTTCTTTATGTCCTTCGAGATGAATCATATGTGTTACCTCTTTTGAATTTGTTGTATATGGTAAATCCTTGAAATGATGAAGAAACAATACATCTTTAGTCGTTTTTTCTCCTTTTATATATGGAACTAAGTGCTTTATTGTACTCAAATCATGATAACAATCCATATAGTAATTTACAGCAGACTTTATGATACTTGGGAAAGCACCCTCAGAAATAACTGTTCGTTTTTTTAATACAGGTTTATGTTCTTTTATATCCGATTTTGCTAATATTTTATCAGCATCCTCTTGTTTTATTGTCCCTTCATTAACTAATTTTCTTAACAAACCTGACACTTCTTTCTTGTTACGAGCTGTTACATTTATATGTGTACCTTCTCCATTCTTTTGTATTTCAATACTTGGTTTTCGTAGCTCTAAATGTCTACCAGCATCCTTAACAACAACTTCATGTCCATCTTTATCCATCATTATTTGTTTATGAGGATTTTGTCTATTCTTCCTGACTTGCAGCATATCTGTATAAAAAGACAAATCTTCAGCAAGTAGTGAGTCTGCTTTTTCACCCAAATCATTATTGCATTTCTTACACAAAATTGAATATGAATGTAGATGGCCACCTATGGCATTCAAAATGATATGCTCATCAGACTGATTTTCCTCTGTCAATTCACTTCCACATATGTAGCAATAGTATTTACCACTTTTCATATCATTTATTTTTTGATATAACATTTGATGCTTTTATCGAAAACAAATTACTAGCCATATCTTCTCCGACAACTTGTGAAGCAGTTGAACCAGATACTGCGTAATCATCCTGGTATTCCCCTAAATTGACCAGAGCAATTCCTTTCCACTCTCTTTTAGGATCATTGGTCCTAGCTGGTTCTATTCCTCCATTGTAAAAATCTATATACGGAGTAAATTCCATATCAAATTTCACAACAAGATGATTCAAGGAATTTGTATCAGGCGCTATCACGATCATATCGCCCTTGGGGAATTTAGAAAAATCAAAAACGCTATCTTTTATTCTCCATTCTCTCAAATATTCGAAATCATAACAATCAACTTCAAGCTTTTCTGTACGCCATTTCAAGCAATCTGGTATATTTTCTGTTCCATCTGTGTAAATAACATTTCTTGCTCCAAAATCACGCACTAATAAATCTCTTGAAAAACCGATACCAAAAGGATTATATAGAGGATTACCTGTGGTGTTTGTTTTTGTTTCAAAAAACCTTTTGATTGCAGTTATTGGTGATGCGGAAAAACAGATGTACCCTTTATCACTTTTCAACTTTTGTTCTTTGAGTATTTTCAGCAAAGTCTCACATGGTTTTTTATCCCTTCCATTTACAAAATGGAAAAGATAAGGACTTTGATCTAATCTTGCTCTCTTAAATTTTTCATTGAAATAAGCCATTGTAGTCGTTTTTTATTAGTGTCCTTTAGAGGATAAGAGTTCTTTACACAATTCTAATATTACAGATTTCAACATTTCCAATAAGTCCATATCGTTTTGAATCAAATACTTTGTATTATGGCTTAATGTTTCTCTATCCCAGCAAAGTGATGGAATAAAACTTCTGATATTGGAATGGGTATAAGAAGAGCGTATGCTATATAGGCAGCTTGCTATCTTCTTCATTCGATCCTTTACATCCTTCTTCTGCCATTCTGCCCAACATTTATCTATCTCTGCTTTTGTATAGTCTGTTTTACGTTCGTCAGACAATACCATTATCCCATTGGCAAACTTTTCTTGAAGTTCATTAGAAATTCTTGTCGTAAAGACTTCTTTAAAGTTCCTTGAGAGTCCATGTGTCTTGTTGTATTCATCGCACAATGTGAGAACTTTTGCCTTGGTTATGTTAGCCTCATGTATGTTTTTCTCAAAGAAACTCTTAGGTGACACATAAGTAGTACTCTTGGCCATACTTGTGTCTATAACTGACACATACGTATAATAGACAAAAGCTTCAATGTCAAACTCACAGCCAGAATAATCATGTCCATTAAAACGTATATTGTCTTTTACTTCACATGTTCCATTTTCTATTCTTATTGTAGGCTTGTTGATGCTTTTCAGATATTCGCTGAAATTCATCAAATGGTCGGCAAAATCCAACATTTCAACAATCCTATGAAGACGCATTTTCTTTTCTTTATCATCACAAAGTTTAAAAAGTCGCAAGATTTCAGTAGATAATAAACGTTCTATATCATCCTCGAAATTCGGAGTTGTTATTCTTTGTGTGGTGATAAATATACTAACGGATGTTAACGGCTAGTTTCAACCGATATTTTGGTTTATCTTTGCCTCATGCTACTCAATCAATTTCATAGCCGATTCCCGACAGAAGAAGCCTGTATCGATTATTTCAAATCCGTTCGTATGCAGCAAGGCGTTGTATGTCCTTGCTGTAATGATGTTACGGACAAATGGTTAGAAGGGCGCAATGCATTCCAATGCAAGAAGTGCGGCTGTTCCATACCACTAACCAAAGGGACTGTCATGGAACACAGCAAACTGTCACTTAGCACCTGGTTCTACACAATGCATCTAATGACCTCCGTCAAGCAGGTGTTATCCGCAAAAGAGGTTCAGCACCAATTAGGAGCCTCTCAATATCCACCAGTTTGGTTGATGATGATGAAACTCCGCAACATCATGGGGAAACGTGACTCCGTCTACCAACTTTCTGACGAGGTTGAACTTGATGAAGCATTTTTCCCCATACGTATTCCAGAGGATTACAGGGACCATGCGCTCAAAAGAGGTGCCGGAAGCCAGAAGCAAGCGAAGGTACTTGTAATTGTCGAAAGCAAAGAGGTTGATAAGATGCTTATTGATTATTGGAAGAAATGTCCGGAAGCTGCTGCGGAGAAGATCAAGCGTTTGTCGGAAAAAGCCAAAGGCAAATCTGTCGGAAAAGTCGTACACTACATAAAGATGTTGGTAATCAATGATCTGAGTGCAAAGACAATAGATGGCATTGTCCGTAAGCATGTCGCAAAGGATACTGTTGTAGTTACTGACAACTCGTCTTCCCATAATAACTTTGCCGATTATTTCACTGAGCATATCGTCGTCACGGAAAATGGAAACGTTGATAAAGTGGTTAAATCCTTCTTGCCTTGGGTTCATATTGTAATTGGCCGTTGTAGAGATGGAATTGCAGCCATACATGGAGACGTGGATGCACAATTCCTGCAATTGTATTTGAACGAATACTGTTGGAAATTCAACAGGCGATTCTTTCGTAACTCAACGGATCCTAAATATGATTTGTTCGACAGATTGGCAAACATCGCAGCTATGTACACTTCTGACATTAAGTGGAGAAATCTAGTACAGCCAGATGATTACGATTTTGATTAACATACGTTAGTACATTTATCACCACACAAAGTTGTTATTTGCTTTGGAATTTTCCACATGATTTTATCTTCTTTATAAATTCTTCAATGTAACTTCAGATACATCTGTACCCAAAAAGTCATTCAAAGCCTTGTATGGATTTTCATTATTATCCTCAGCTTTCTTCATTACTTCATATGCTTTAAATGCAAGTATCATAGGAGAATCCGAACATCCCATACACTGCATAGCAACATACTCTGCTATTTTCATTAGTCGCTTGTTATCCATAATTATTCAATCTGCTTTTAAAGCATATATAGTGAGTGTTTCTTCTTTAAAAGTTGGCAGTCCGCAGACCACCAACTCCGTTTATTCATAAGTGTACGGCTCATTCTTCTTGGAAAGAAAACCTTTCCCTACAATCTACTCTGTACTTACTCTGTTGTCAGACTTGATATAGTTACTATATGCAAATATTAATATGGTCACATCCAGTATGACAGATGCAAATCCTAGCGTAAGTGCTACTGGGCCAGTCGCTAAGAGACCAGCAACAGTCAGTCCTATAGATAACATACTAATAGCGGATTGCCATTTCCATAACTACCCTTGTACCTAGGCTCTTGCGAGCATCAAAGTATCGAAAGCTATACATCCGTAGCTGATCTTTGCCATCAATAATGACATACAGGTTAATACCAATGATAAAATACAGAGACCCACTTCAACTTCCGCTGTTGAGCACTTGAGTGTAGGCAGTATCTTCTTTTGAAATGAAGATTTAACTACCTACATAATTATTCTTACATTTTTATTTGTATTCATAATTATTATGAGTTTAATTTTTATTTCTGTTGCTCCAATCATCCCAGCTTATGCAACTAATTCAGCTTTTCATCCATAAGGAAGTTTCCTACTCTCCCACATTTTGCAGTACCATCAGCGTTTGTAGTCTTTACTTCTCTGTTCGGAATGGGAAGAGGTGATATCCTACAGCCATAACCACCTAGACTAGGGAATGTAGCAGGTAGTGGTTTCGCTCCACAGACGTATGTCTATTCAATCATACCTGCTTGCCTTATTAGTTACTCATGATTTTTGATTACTTTTGCAGGACATCCAAATGCCGTCACATTATCAGGTATATCTTTAACTACGACACTTCCTGCACCAATCATGCAGTTCTTGCCTATATTTAAGCATTGTATTACAGATGAGCCAACACCAATCCAAGTACCTTCACCCACATGTGTACCACCACTTATATGTACACCAGGGGCAACATGGCAATAGTCTTCAATCACACATTCATGATCTACTGTTGCTCCTGTATTTACAATACAATGATTGCCTATTACAGCATCGGCATTAATAACTGCTCCAGCCATTACTACAGTTCCTTCACCAATCTTGGCAGAAGGAGAAATAACTGCAGACGGATGAATAGCCGACATAAACTCAATAGCTGGATTGTTAGCCTTCAATCTCTCCACTATCATCTTGCGTATTCTGTTTACGCCTATGCTCACAATCATAGGAGAAAGTTCCGTTGCTTCATGCAATACAGGACGACCTCCACATTCATTAACATTAGGATTATCATCCACAAAGGCCTCCACTTTTATGCCATTGGCATTCAAAATGTCTTTAATCACCTTACCGTGACCGCTTGCACCGAATAAATACATCAAATACCCTCCAATTTTAATTGTGCCCGTTAAAATATTCCATTGTTGCAGACTTTCCTGTCGTAGTATTGATATCCTCACGGAAAAGTACTTTCTTTATCGTAATGAATATAACCTTCAAATCTGTCATCAACGAGCAATGATCTACATACCACACATCAAGTTTAAATTTCTCTGTCCACGAAATAGCATTACGTCCATGACATTGTGCCCAACCGCTTATTCCCGGTCTTACCTCATGTCGACGAGCTTGTTCCTTGCTATATAGTGGCAGGTACTGCACCAATAGAGGGCGCGGCCCTATCAACGCCATATCTCCTTTTAGTACATTTATAAGCTGTGGCAACTCATCAATTGAAGTAGAGCGCACAAAACTGCCAACCTTAGTCAGACGGGCTGCGTCAGGCAGTAAATTACTTTCTGCGTCCCTTTCATCCGTCATTGTCTTGAACTTTATTACCTTGAATATCTTGCCGTCTTTCCCTGGACGCTCTTGGAAGAAGAAAGCACCGGCCCCTTTATTAGCAAAATGCAACCAAACTGTAATGACTATAAGTATAGGGCTAATGCAAATCAATGCTATTAGTGCAATCCAAAAGTCGAAGAATCGTTTAAAAAAATGCTTATACATATAAAATGCTTATTTTGATTTTATTACTATAATGTCGCTGATATCCTATTGAGTAGATTACGAATATTTCCGTGCATACCATCTACGCCACAAGGAGATACGAAGAATGCCGAAAGGTGTCCACATCACTTCTTGTGGATAATAGCGTACTAAACGCATGGTATGACGCATCCACCTACACATCAACACAATACGGTTCCTCTTTACTAATCCTGAAAGTCTATCATCACTATGTCCGAAGTTTCCTGCCAACATTATCTCATGTAACAAGAAACGACCAGCACATTCATCGGGGCAAGGAAGTGGGGAAATTGAAGAGATAAGAAATGATTGCTCCGATTCATTATCAAACAAATGCCACAACACCCATGCTGAAGCAGCAGCAAAACGTTCAAGTCCGAAATAATGTATAAGACTTGTGGTTTCCTCCGAAGAATACATAGCCTTTGCAACAAAGTAAAGATCCATCATCTGCCGCAAACCAACTCCCTCATACAACAAATGCCACAGGTTATGGTTGAGCGTCAACATTAGGCTGAATACTTCATCGGGGACGCAAAATCCTAATTCCTCATCATGAGTAATGTGTTTCTTTCCTTCATCTTTAAACCATCTTTGCAGTCTGTGGTTGCGCCATAGATTACGACTGATTGACGGACGGTAGTGCAGTTCTATCTCTGCATCAGGGAAAAGGCTAAGGTCAGCATGGTGGTAGTCAAAGTAGTACATCATGTCTGTTTCTTTTGCCCATCGTATTGCTGTGTCAGCATCTGCCAACATCCACATATCTATGTCTCCCGACTGGCGGAGCTGTCCAAATGCCTCATGTTCCTTATCATATAGCTTTGCGACAGCCTGTCCTTTAAGCACACATGACTCATAGCCATCAGCCTTAATCTTACCATACAACTCTGCACAACGCAAGTTCATTACCTCATTTCGCTTCTGTATATTGGCAGTCAGAGCAAGCCATTGCATCTTTAATTGTACCGGAAGATTTTTTGCTGCGTCACCATCCAGTCTGCAAGCCTGTTGTACGCCCTTAAAGCAAATGCCCACTAAGGCTTGCTTTTTTGAAACGTCAAATGCGTCTATCCATTCCTTTTCGGAAGGAGTGAATGACAAAGTTTGTCTTGTGCCGAGTGCCAATTGCAACAATTCAAAGAAAAGGTTTCGCATAGATTTACATTATTTCCTTGTAGAAATCAATTTGACATTTCTGCACAAAATTCCTTTCGAAGCGTGAGGCTATCATCGGTCGTGCATTGTTTCGCATCATCTCACGAGCGGCTTTATCCGTGAGCATACATTCCATTGCTTTATATAAAGCATCTACATCCTTTGGTGGAACAATCAGTCCGTTCTTTCCGTTTTCAATAATCTCACGGCTTCCATTAATGTCCGTAACAACAGAAGGCAACTCCATTGCCCCAGCTTCAAGCACAGTGTTTGGAAACCCCTCACGGTAGGACGGCATAACAAAGCAGTCGGCGTCCACATACATCTGTAGCAAGTCATCGCCATATTTCGGTCCACAAGCATTGATGGCACTATTCGTGTCAATCATCTTGCGTGTAACATTGCTCACGGGGTCAAGTTCTTGCTCATATTTTCCCACAAGAACAAGACGCGCATTTTTATACTTGTTATGTAATCTTGCAAAAGCATCAACCAATTCATTTATTCCCTTGTCTCTAACAATACGTCCAACAAACATAAACGTAAATGTTTCCGCATCTTTTCGTGCTGTAAACCGTACTGGGTTAAAACATTCCAGATCCACTCCCATTACATTTCCATATCCAAGCACTTTCATCGGCTTATGGGTTATGCCTCCTTTCCTTAGGTCATCCATCACGCCTTTTCCTTCTGGAATAATGTGTGTGGCACAAGCACACGTCAGCCAATCAGTCATCATAAGGATTCTGCGTTTCAGTCCTGTAGCCGTAGGCCACACTAAACCTGTAAATGTATGTACTCGACGAGGTACTCTTGTCATCCAAGCCGCTAACATACAAATCATGCCTGCTTTAGGTGTCATGGAATGTACGAGATAAGGTCGCTCCTTACGAAATACTTTTATCATGTTCCACAACGATTTTGTATCATTCACAATGGATATATGCCGTTCCATTTTGACCTCTATACAATGGAAACAATCTTCATCTCTTAGTTTGTCTAATTCGGGGCCAGGACTCGTCACCGCTACCATTTCATACCCCATTGCCCTCATCTTTATCATAATGTCACGGCAAAAACATAATGACATTGGTACTGTAACGGCACGGAGTATCTTCTTTTTGTTGTAACTCATAAAGATTAGTTATTCGCTATTAAATCCAAATACAACCGATTATACTCATTCACCATCTTCTGTATATCAAACATCTGCGCCCGTTCCAAACTTTTTGTAGCTATCTGCCTATTGTATTCTTCATCTTCTGATAGTTTCAGAATAATTGATGCCAATTTTTTATCATCTCCATGAGGGAAAAGAACACCATAACCTTTAGTTACCTCGCGAAGACCTTCCACATCACTTGCGACAAATGGATTTCCAGATGACATTCCTTCTACATTTGACAGAGACAACCCCTCCCGATGACTTGACATAACTATTATGTCTGACGAATGAAGTATCTGAGGGACATCATTTCTGATGCCAAGAAGATGCACTCGTTTTTCTAAATTAAGTTCTGTTATCAATGCTTCAAATTCAGCATGTCTTTCACCATCACCAACCAATAGAAGATGATATTTTGGTGGCAAATGTTGCATAGCTCTGATAAGCGTGGGCTGATCTTTCTCATACCTAAATCCTGCAACCATAGTTATTATTTTGCAATTTGGCAATCCAAGGTCAACCTTTGAAGCATCAGCAAAGCGACTAACATCTATACCATTATGAATAGTTATTATAGGGTAGCCATTACCAATGTAGTTTCTAAGACTATCCTCAGAAGGCTCTGAAATGCATATTATTTTATCATAACGACTATACATCCAACAATCTATGGTATGGAAAATTTTATATTTTCGTCTACGAGTTGAAGTTGAGTGTTCCGTTGTTACCAATTTCACATTTTTAGGTTTTCCTATGGCTGCAAACATCTGACAAGCTGTATTGTGTGTATGGACAATATCAAAATCTTTCATCAGTTTTTTCAGACGAAAAATGTGCTTTAAGTTGTAAACCCCATCTTCCTCAGAAAAGCCATGAACCTTTATACCTGCCTGTTCTATCTGTTCATAAAACATTGTTCTTTTACTTTTAAAAACAGCGACCTCCACTGTATGGCCCATATCACGCAAACGAGGAAGCATATCAACTAAAAGATGTTCAGCCCCTCCTGTTGAAAGGGATGTTATCACATGAAGAATTTTCATAAATTCAAATGACTATAATATTCTATATATTAGATTCCTTAATAATCTATTTTTCAATGCGGCACAAATCACTATGTCTTTCGTTGATATATTGAAACCATCAAAAAAAGGAGCATTTATTAACGTATGCTTTTCCTTTACTTTACGTTCTGCAAAAGCATACTCAACATCTGAGGCTTTGATTTCCTGTTTTGTAAGAGAAGTCAATTGGCTAACAATTTCTTGTCCTTTTTCTGTATTACATACAATTAAAGAGATTCCTTTATCATCGTCATTATACCCTTTTTTCTTAGCACCCCAAAAATCGCCAAAAGTAATATCGGCTACACTATTAGCTGCTCGATTGCATGTGTAGCATGAGTGACGAAGATTAATGTTTGAAAAAAACTGTTTGTAATATGGATCTTCATTTGCAAGTTTTACATATTGCTTACCATTCTCAAAATCAATAACAATACAATAAGTTTTCCACCCAAATCTTTTTGTACGAAAGCCAACATTCTTAATAGGCGAATCATATTTTGTTTCCAACTCTTTAAGATATTGTTGGTAACGGACTTGGGAAGGTACACCATGACACAAGAAATCGCAAAGTACCAAATTTTCATATTTATAGCCAAATATTTTACGTACACCATAGACTTGGCATGGGATACCGCAAAAAAGGACTGTTTTTCCTTCCTTTATATCTTTACGAATAAAACTTGTTGTGTTTCCCATGTCACTTTCCAGATATTTCGATTTCTTGAGATCTTCCAATGAAACATCCTTAGTAGAACAATGGAATAGCCTTTTCTTATCAGAGGATAATGCGGCTCCATACACGATACCTTTATTTGAGAGGATTTTTTCGGCTATTGCTCCAAATACTCCACCTGAAGAACCTTCAACTCGTTTTGTTTCTGATGTTTCCCAACCACAATAATATAGTTTTTCAAAATTTTGTGTTTCAGGTTTATTAAGTACATGGCAATTTTTAGAGCAAAGTCCACATTCCACACATTTCATTGTATCAACTTGTGGATAGTAGAAACCATTTTCTCCAATTACCATCTTTATACAACCTTTCGCACATACAGAAGCACATGCACCACAACCCGTGCATTCATCAATATCAGCCAAATTCATATCTTTGCCATCTTTGAGAAATAAACGAATGCAGAACGCAATATGTCAAACATACAGCCTAATGGTCGTGAAGTTTTCATACACCACCTTATCACGCCCCAAAATTGACGAGATCTAAGATACTCTTTGGCTATGGAAGTATAATGCATATCGTAAATATTTCTTGCTGTATTCGCAGGTAGAGAATCAATAATGCTTTTCATTTTAGTCAAAAAGTAAATACGATTGTATTCAAATTTCTGGGGATTTGTAGCGCTATTGCGGTCAAGGTTTATCTTCACAATCCCTATTTTATGAGTAGAGGCGAGTTTGTATTTTGTAAAAATACGAGTCAGAAATTCCCAGTCTTGATGGCGTTTGAAGCTCTCGTCAAAACCATTAAATTCATCATAAACTGAACGCCTTATCATCACAAGACTTGACCCTACACGCATTCTACCCATGAGGAAGTCTACAAGTACATCTCCTTCCTGCTTTGCGATAATATCTTCTTCTATTTTTCCTCTAACAATATGCATACCGCAAAATGTGACTCCATAACTATCATCAAGACATTTTTGAGTTTCATAATGCTCTTCAAGGTTGTTTGGCAAGAAATAGTCATCATCATCAAGAAGGGCTATAAATTCGCCGCTGGAATGTTTGACTCCAGTGTTACGTGCGGCCGAACCATGAAGGCTTACATCATGAGTGAGATATTTCACTCTACTGTCCGATGTATATTTCTCCATTGACTTTTCGGTAGCTATTTGTTCTTCTGTTCCCTTGCCATTATCGTCTACCACTACAACTTCTATATTAGGATAGGTTTGGGACAGAACACTGTCCACTGCTCGACAAATTACTTGTGCCCCCGAGTGAGTAGGAATGACCACTGATATTAAAGGTTCTGTTTTCATGCCAATTTTAATATTTCTGTGATAACTGATTTGGAATACTTTATTTTTTCGTTTAATACCTTATATACTTCTTTGTAATCTATCTCTACTCCATCCTTACAATTGGACAGGTTTAATTCTTGCATCATATCAAATAGGCGACTATTACCACCAGTATGTTTGGAGAATACATATACTTGTTTCTTGAATATGATAGAGAATGACAAGCCATGAAATGAATTTGTAACGACTGCATCGGCATTTTTGAAGAGACTTACAAATATGTTTGGACTACAGTTCCAATAATGATGATCGCAACGAAAGCGATAATCATTTATCATTGTATTGATGATATATAATTTTTTCTTGTTTTTTCTTGCATAGTCTATTGCATAATCCGCTATTTCCTTTGTACAATTAAAGGCATACATCAAGACATACCCTTTTTCTTCAAAGGTAGTGTCTGCAATATTCGATGTCCATTCATCTGCGGATAAAAGAAATACAGGGTCAAGAACTGTTGTAACATTCTCACAACCTAATTCCGTCAGCAATCGTTCTGCCGTTTTTTCCCTTACCGCAATTTTTTTGAATCCTTGCAAACGTCTTTGATACAAAGGTTTCATTTCTTTGGGTATGCTGTCTTGCGCAATACTCGCAGCATAAGCGGCCTTGAAACAGTTTTCAGGAACAATAGTCAGGTAATAGGTGTCATCTTTATGAATGTTATAGTTCCATATTTGGTCGCTTCCTGCGATAACGCCATCTGCCTTAGGAGGACATGATTTCAACTCATCCAAAGTCTTGTATTGCCTTGTTAGCCGAATATTGTCTTTCAGAAACTTACCAAATACCCGTTTACCGACTATAAAATCAGGCAGACGATATAAACACCAAATTATTTTTACCATCAAATTCACATCAGTTTTGCTTCTCTGATAGTCTGGATAATAATCTATAACAGCCGTCTCTACTCCAATTGATTCCAAATAATGCTGAAGCGCATATGCCTGTAACACAGCACCATAATTATATGGCCTATGACAGGTAATTGTAAGGACTTTCATTATTTTATACTATATGATTTTTCAACAACGCTATTTTTTGCTAAAACAAATCCGAAAAACATCCAGAGTGTGCTTGCATTCCATAAATCGCCAGAAAACAATGCTCCAGGCACAGAGGCAAAAAATAAAAGCACAAAAAAAGAAAATTTATTTTCAGAAATAGTTTTTAGTTTACGTATCAATGACTGTGTAACAGGAACCATTATCGCTAAAGTCAGAATAATGCCTCCGTCATAAAGCATTTGTAATACAAAGTTGTGAGGATAGCCTTCTCCTGTATTATTGTTGAATTGTGAAATACCATTACCCCATAGAGGAGATTCCACTATGCCTTTCCATGCCATTGTGGACAATGACTCACGTCCGTTCGTCATATCACCATTATCATCTAAACGAAGAAATTTATCTACTACATTTAAAGATATATCGAATTTCGCAAGAAAATCTTGCAAAGCCTGTAGTATAGCTGTAAAAGAAAATATTAGGAATAAAAGACCTATAATAATTATCAATACTCGCCCTTTACGAAAAAAGACTTTTTTATTATCATCGATTCGAATAATGAAAAAACTCATAATCAATAATACTGCACATAAAATAGGACCTCGCGAACCGAACATGGCCATTTGAACCAGATAAAAGAGATTTATAGCTGCAAAGAACAACATTATAATTTTCATCCGTATAGATTCTTTTCTATAGTAGAATCGAAGATAAACCAAATCGCCTAATACAGGTATCAGCAAAGCATAGCACGTTCCCATAGATACTACACCTGTCTCAAGTATTTCTCCATAGAATATTCGGTCAAGATATAATATTCCTATAGAAGGTAAAACAACAAGTGCGATAAGAAATGTACGTACATCTATATGGATTATTCCTGGTATCAAAAAAGCAGCGACCATAAAGACTCCGAAAAATTGAATATTTACAGATGGAGAAGCAATAAAAAGGCTTGTCATTATATACCACAGGATACATAATATACATATACCCCAATGACTTTTTCTTAGCTTCAAAAAACTCCTTCTCTGTAAAAATAGTCCTATTATTAACAGACCTATAATTATTACTGCATACATAGCAGTCATGAAGACACCAGAATATGAAGGATAAGCAGCAATAACTATCAAATTTAACGTCTTGACATCTGCAAATAGAGCTAAAAATATAGATGCAAGAATTGTACTGTATGTAAGAGTGTTATTTCTACAACTCATAAATTAATTTTTTGCTTTTAAAGTGGTTTTTTCGTTTCATTTATAAGAGAAGGTTGTTTAAGACTATACAAAGCATCTATTGATGAAAGAACAGATCGTATTGATTGCTGAATATCAGCATTAGGAAGATGTTTTATATATGCTTGTATCCAGTCTTGGTAATCCATAATACAATATACCTCACATGCGTCACAAGCATATCGTTTTCCTTGTATGATTTCATTTCGGGAAACTCTATACCAAGGAAAAGTCGATTGCGTTTTATACACTTCTCTAAAAAGTTTCCACTTTGTATGCCATTGTGAGAACTCTATAGGACCAACATGTGTAATATTCTTGGAATCTATTGGTACAGTTACTTGATACATACCTACAGAAAGTTTCCAATTGACACATAACTCATCAATGGCACTTTTCAAAATATGCAAAACTTCTATGTGTTCTTTGTGCCAATCTATCATATATGGAACAAAAACGACATCTGGCTTTTCTTTTTCCAATAGCTCTTTCAATGAATCAACCTTATTCCTACCTAAAATATGAATAGGTCTATTATACATACCTGCCAATGCTTCGGTTTCTCTACGTCGAATCAAATGTATATTTTCTGTATCACCTCCTTCCATATCAGCATTACACAAACATACTTTATAATTCGGTGAACTTATCAAACTTCCACAACCAATCCATTCATCATCAGCATGTGGCAGAATTATAAGAAATGACGATTCTTTTTTTAACTGAAGTGCAGAATGCTTTGAGTTAATCTTTCGCAATTGTGATTTGCACTCTTTATACCAACGATGTTTATTACGTAAACGTCTCAGTTTATTATATACGTACAATAACAACCTTTTCATAAGCTTTTATATAAATCAATATGCTGATCAACCACTTCTTTCCAAGAAAAATCTTTTAGAATCCTATTTATTTGATTTACATCTTTTTCTTTTATAAAAGCTTTCATAACCTTGTTTCTAATGTCTTCTAACTTATTTGGATCAATGCGTGTACACACATTCATGCTTGGGAAATCAAGAATTGGAAGAGATTTTGAAACAACAAGATTTGCTCCTGCAACTGCTGCCTCTAAAAGCACAAGGCCAAATGTTTCATGATACGAGGGAAACAGAAAGACTTTTGCATTTGTGTATGCAGACTTTAGTAACAATGAACTATTATCTACCCAACCTATAAAATGAAAGTTGTTTTTTCCTTTTGCTATTGTGAGACATTCTTGATAATATTTATCATCAGCTGTTACTGGGCCACCGATAAAAACCACATCAATATCTGTATCTATCATTGCTTTTATAACATTCAATTGATTCTTGTTCCTATCAAATCTACCCACACATAACACGTAATCTTTATCACCAACAATACTTGAAATATGTTCTCTTCCAACATTATCACTTTGTTCTATACCATTAGGTATCACTTTAAGTTTAGAATGAGCAATACGAAAGTGCTTACAGATGAAATCCAGTTCCTTTGGTGTCTCTACTATAACTGCATCACACAGCTTTAAAATTGACTGTTGCATATTATAAAGTGTCAACACTGGATGATGAACCAGAGTTAAAAGCAAATCTATTTTCCAACCATCTGCAAGTGTGACGATTGAAGATAATACAACTTTAACGCCTTTACGATGAGCGTAATTTACTAAATTGTAATGTTCTGCATTTAAGCTGAAAATATGCAAAATATCATATT
>OLSK01001259.1_pt1 | contig 19518 bp, 23 predicted proteins | sample 1672781 | NCBI WGS metagenome assembly OLSK01 (sample SAMEA3136723, study PRJEB25190) | human gut metagenome | biome: human gut; feature: human-associated habitat; material: faeces | place: Austria | collected 2013 | reverse complement strand
ACGGAAAGAAGTTCTGCACCTTATAAAATTTGTCAAAAAAACTGTTGCCATTCCACAAGAGGATAGCACTATGAAGTGAGGGACGAACTGGCTACCAAAGCAATCGGAATGTTGCACACGCAAAGGAGACAAAAGTCCAAAATTTGTACAAGGATGTCCAAAATGCGTGCCAAAAGTTGATTGAATAAAAGGAAACGATTTCTTAAAATGGTAATGAAAGGAGGAAAGCGATGATGAAATTGCAGTCAGTCGATAAGTCGTTAATCCAAATAGATGTAGAAGCAGAAAATTTTGAGGATGCGGTTCGAAAATCAATGGAGCCTCTTGTGGCACAAAAATACGTTAAACCAAGTTATGTGGAAAAAATTCTCTCAATTTATCGTGAAACAGGTCCGTATATCGTGATTACCACGCATATTGCCTTGCCTCATGCAGACAGTGAAGCGGGAGCATTAAAGATGGGGATGGGATTTACCAAGCTGAAACACCCAGTTATTTCTGGTAATGTTGCGAATGATCCTGTGAAGTATCTCTTTCCATTAAGTGCAACCGATAGTACAAAACATATTCAAATGTTATCAAAGTTGGCTGAATTACTGGGCGATCCTTCATTTGTTGAAGGATTAGATACGGTGACATCCAAAGAAGAATTTATTGCATTATTAACTAAATATGAAGGGAATGAGCAACATGATGCATAAAGCATTAGTCGCATGTCGTGCTGGAGTTGGTTCCAGCTTGATGTTAAAAATAAAAGTCAACGAAGTAGTTAAAGAAAACAATCTTCAATTAGTAGTCGAACACTCTTCTTTAGATGGGCTAAATGGGTTTGATGGTGATATGGTTATCACCTTAATTGATGTGGCACAAGAGTTAGAAGAAAAGAAGGTTCCGTATGAAGTTGTGGGTATTCGTAACATTGTTGACAAAGAAGAAATTAAGACAAAGTTGTTAGAAGCATTAGCAGAGTAGGTGGAATTCTGGTGTTATTGAAAAAAACTCGTTTGCAATTGATTGCAAACGAGACAAAAGAAACACTGGACACTGCCAAACAACGCTCCTATTTTAATCACCGCAATCATGAAAATCATTCGTTTTGAACTACACGTTTGTTAGGCAATAAGTAATAAGTGAATGGTCGTTCACTATTCTTCGTCCCTGTCATTCTTTCTTTTTCTTTGCTATTCTCAGGTGGCACGGAAGAGAAAGAATATTCAACTGGTGGTTGGCCTAGTGCTAGCGCAACATCACGAAAAGGTTGTCAGCATTATCCAGTGCACAATTTCCTAAAAATAGGAAATTTAAGTAAAGGAAACCCTTACCTTTTTTGATTATACCATACTTCTGAGCCACCACAATTGGATTTTTGTTGGTTTCTCAGAGCAAAAAAATACGAGAAATGGCAGTAACGAAGAATAGCAACCATCCCTTTTTACGATAAAAATCAAACAGTATCTCAGGCGGTTGATTTAATCAAAAAGGAGGTTCTTTCTCGTGAATGAACAAGCATTACAAATTTATACAAAACATGTTGAAACTGAAGTGACAGAATTTTTAAAAAGTATTGATGAAGAACAATTAAATCGTGCGCGTCAATTGATTGGTGCTGCCAAGGAACAACACGGTCGTCTCCATATCACTGGAATCGGAAAACCAAGCCATGTCGCGGAATATATGTGTGCACTGTTTTCTTCCACCGGAACGCCGTGTTATTTTTTAGATGGTACTGAAGCAGTCCACGGTTCAGCTGGCCAAGTATTGCCAGAAGACGTAGTGATTGCTATCTCAAATAGTGGCAATACCATTGAATTACAAAATACCGTTGAAGCCTTACAACGGATGGGAGTAAAAATCATTTCGGTCACAGGTAATCTTTCTTCTTGGTTAGCAAAAAATGCAGAAGCTGTTTTATTTGCTGGTGTGCAAAATGAAGGTGATGACACAAATAAACCACCACGCCTTTCAATTGTTGCAGAAATCATTGTTCTACAATGCCTGTCCATTCTTTTGCAAGAAGACACAGCATTTACGATGGAAAAATATGCAATGTGGCATCCGGGTGGTGCGCTAGGTGCTCAAGCACGTGAAGAAGTTGGACATGCCTAAGGAGGGAAAAGACGTGAGATTAAAAGGAATTATTACCGCAATGGCTACGCCTCTTGATGAAAATGGAGATATCTCTGAAGAAAGAGTGAGATTATTAGCCAATCACTTGATTGAAAATGGCGTAGCTGGCCTCTTTGTTCTTGGAACGAACGGGGAATTTTACAGCCTAACCAAAGAACAAAAACTAAGCTTAGCAGAGTATGCAGTCAAAGCTGCTGCTGGTCGGGTACCAGTATATGCAGGTGTTGGCGGTATCAGTACGAATGAAGTTGTAGATCTGGCCAAGGAAATGACGGCAAAAGGCGTGGATGCATTATCTGTTATTACTCCTTACTTGATTCATATAACACAAGAAGAATTGATTCAACACTATGAAGCAATTGCCGATGCAAGTCCATTACCAATTATTTTATATAATATTCCTGCCAATACGCAATTAAATATCGAACCAACAACCGTTGCGCGGTTAGCAAAACATCGCAACATTATTGGTATGAAAGATAGTAGCGGACATTTAGACCAAATGGAAACGTATCTTGAATTAGTCAAAGAAGAAGCATTTGACGTCTTAGTCGGATCGGATTCTCGTATTTTGAAAGCCTTACAATTAGGTGCAACCGGTGCAGTAGCTGCAACATCTAATGTATTGACGAAAACCGATGTGGGCATTTATGAAGCCTTTTTAGCTGGCGATATTGAAAAAGCGGAAATGCAGCAAGAAAGCATCAATGCTTTCCGCAGTGTATTGAAACTTGGCAGTGTACCTGCTGTTTTGAAACAATCATTAAACATGATTCAACTGCCTGTGGGTAAACCATGTCTACCTGTTCAACCGGTAACCAACACTGAGGCTCTTGCCAAAATCAGAGCAGCTTTGGGCTCTTATCAAGAAGCGGAAGGATTTGAGGTGAAATAATAATGGAAAAATTAACAACACTGAATCGCATTCATAAAGAAAAAATTATGGCCGTTGTGCGAGTAGAAACGGTTGAACGTGGAGCAGAAATCGTGGAAGGATGTCTAGCAGGTGGAGTTAGCATTCTAGAAATTAGCTATACGAACGCTAATGCGGGTGAAATCATTCAACAATTGACCCAAGCTTATGGAGATAAAGTGTTATTAGGGGCAGGGACCGTCTTGGATGCACCCACTGCACGCGATGCTATTTTACGAGGAGCAAAATTTGTGATTGCACCAACCTTTAGTGTAGAAGTTGCTCGGCTTTGCAATCGGTATCAAATACCTTACATGCCAGGATGTACGACCATGACGGAATTGGTTGAAGCACTAGAAGCAGGTGCCGATATGATTAAGGCTTTCCCAATCTCCAACTATTATGGTCCATCTTTAGTCAAAACCATTAAAACGCCACTACCTTATGTTTCAATTCTCTCATCAGGAGGCGTAACATTGGAAAATGTTGACGAATGGGTTGAAAATGGGGTAGATTGCATGGGTGTGGGAAGTCTTTTGACAAAAGGTTCCAGAGAAACAATTGCAGCCAATGCGAAAGCTTTGCGCATGGCTGTTGAGAAAGCAAAGTAACAATAACGAAAGGAAGTGGAAACGATGCTTGATCGAAAATCGGTCTATATCATGAAAAAATGTGTTGAAGAAAAGGAAGTTCCCCTAAATCAGCTCATGCAAATGATGGGATTGTCAAAACGACAAGTGTTGTATGCCATTGAAAAAGCCAATGAATTTTTAATTGATGCATCCGTTGCCCCGCTTCATTTAGAAGGACGATTTCTTTCGCTATCAACTGAAACCAAAGACTATATTGTCCAATGCTTTTTGAATCAAACTATCTACCATTCTTATTTGCTAGATGGCTCTGAAAGAGAAACGTATATTTTCTTAATGTTGCTGTATCGTCATGAATCCTATGTATCTGTTCCGCATTTTTTGGATACTCTTGAAGTTGGAAAAACGACATTTCTTCAAGACATGAAGCATTTAGAAGAAACACTCGCAAATGAGAACATTGCCGTATTGAATAATCGAACCATCGGCTATTATTTGGCAGGTGATGAATGGCAAATTCGGGCGTTACTGATGCGCAACATTTTGATTGATTTTAATCAACCAACGGGCAGTTTTTTGTATGACTACTTCTTATTTCATGAAAATATTGCCGACTTTGATGGTCTGCAAAAAAATGTGGCCGATTTGCTAAAAAAATACCATATTCAATTGGTAGAAAACCGCCTGCGTGAGTTTTGTTATACCTTTCAACTATTGCTTCCACGTTTAGGAATTGCCAATCAAATCTCAAATAAAACGTACCATCTTGAATTTTTTCATCAAATGAAAGAATACGATTTGGCAACCGAATTATTAGCCACGTATCAAATTGAAAATGAAGAAGCCAAAAAATACATTTGTTCATGGATTTTGAGTTTATCTGTAGGAAACGTTCATGAACAAACCTTTGATCGTTCAATTATTTTGGAAATTGTCACAAGAATGACCAATCGTTTCGAATTATTATCAGGTATTCGTTTTACGGATGCAGAGAAAGTGATTGAAAAATTATATGGGCATTTTCGTTCCGTATATTATCGCTTGTTTTTCCGTATCCCGATTATCAATTATTTTACAGAACGTATTCAAGAAACCTACCCTGATATGATAAAAATTGTCGAGGAAGTGTTGAAACCAATCTCGGCACTTTTCGAAGATCCGATACCAGAAGAAGAAATTGCCTTTTTGACCATGCACTTTGTTGCGGCCATTCATCAGTTTGAAGAAAAGAAGACAGTCGGCAAAAATGTAGGAATCGTTGTCTGTCCGAGTGGTATTGGAAGCTCAGCAATTGTTTTAAATGAACTGAAATCGCTCTTTCCAGAGTTCATTTTCTTAGGTCCTTTTGATACGGACATTTTAGAAACAATTCATGAAGAGTATGACTACATCTTTTCAACAGAGCCCAATGTGCGTTTGTATACGGCCAACAAACCAGTCTTTGTTGTCAATCCAATTTTGACACCGACCGAACGTTACCATCTATTGCGAAGCGTCTATGCAACAACACAAACCGCCATGCTTAATTTTCCAAAAATCTCGGACTTGATGTCGATTATTGAAAAATATGCAACAATCAAAAATCACAATCATCTCGAAAAGGAACTATCAGAGTTGCTGATTAATGAACCCGTTCAAAAAGATGTTGTGTACGAAAAAGACGAGTTGAACCTTTCAGATATTTTAAAGAAAGCATTCATTCAATTTCATTTACCAGCAACGACCTATGCACAAGCGGTTCAACAAAGTGCTGCTCCTTTACTTGCTGAAAGGGTTGTAACGGAGAATTATTTAGCTGAAATTATTCATTCAGCAGCAGAGCGCAAAAGCTGGATGATGATTACCGATGGAGTAGCATTGCCTCATACAAAACCAATGTATGGAGCCAATGCAATAGGGTTGAGCTTAGGGGTTCTTGAAACACCGATTCTTTTAGAAAATGGTCGTGAAATGCGCTATATTATGGTGCTATCTGCCATTGATAATCACCAGCATTTGAAAGCTATTGCACAATTGGTTCATTTTTTAGAAGATGGCGCATTCTTTGAGTTATTGCAAACAACAGATAGTCAAGAAAAAGTATTTGCCTATATAGTAAAGCACGAAAAAGGGGTAGTTGAAGAAGAGTGATTCAATTGATCGTATTTGATATGGATGGTGTCTTAGTAGATTCAGAGCGAGTCCATTATGAACGACGTAAACGTTTTTTTCAGCAGCATCATTTTCAACTAACTGATCAGCAACTAGATAAAATGGTTGGTTCTAATGCAAATGATATTTGGCAAGCCCTGATTCCAACTGATACAGAAAAACGAGAACAGTGGTTAGCTATTTATCGCGAAGATGTCCGAGCTAATTTGATGGACTATCAGGCAATCTGTGATGTTAAAATGATTCAGTTTGTAAAATGGTTACACAAAAAAAATATTGCTTGTGCATTGGCCTCCTCAGCACCGCGGTTATTAATCAAAAATTGGCTAATAGATATTGGCTTGGATCAAGAGTTCACCGTCATCTTGTCTGGTGAGAAAGTGGCATTTAATAAGCCGAATCCTGATATTTATTTGAAGACCATTGAAAAATTTCCACAGATTCATAAACGCGATATTTTAGTGATAGAAGATTCAGCTATTGGCATTGAAGCCGCAAAAAATGCAGGTCTAACCGTAGCCGCAAAAGAAACATCTTTTATTAAAAAAGTTAACATGGATCAATCACAGGCTGACATTAGATTTATTCAGTCAGAAAAATTGATTCACCGTTATTTCCAAGAAATTAATCTGCGAAAAGCAAGAATAAAAGTAACTAAAAGATCATGGAAACATGGTCTTTTTTTATATCAAGCAGATAGATGAAGTTTTTTTATTTAAAGAAATAACAAATGGAATTCACATAAAAATGAGTGGAAATTGACAGTAGTTTTCTACACTTCTGGTGAAAGGGAGGGATAAAAAAGCAATGACGATGATTACTGCATACTCTGGGAGCGACGGGACTCCAGAAAATAGTTTCGAATTTGTTCGTCTTTTTCTAATAAACCGGTTGAAGCAATTGAAGTCGATTTATGATCACAGCTATTCGAAGTTTTCAAACAAGTGGAACCAGGTCAATTACATGGGCTATTCATCTGTATTTTTTGACCGATAAACCCCAATTGGGAAATCTGATTTTTACTTTGAAAATCGTTGTAATTACTGTTGTTTTAGCGCTAGTTTTTGATTATCTACTCGATCTTTAACTTTGATTTAGCCAATCAAATTTTGCAAAAATTGTGGCAATATTGAATATCATTCCACGGTTTATTCTTGGACGGGTAGAGAGTATATTCTGTTATCATGGTCATTTGCGATTTAGGAGTACTAAATCGAATTAGTCGTCTGTAATGAGACACTGGTTTTTGAACGATTAATCAGATTTAATCAAAAGAAAACACAACGTATTATGACTAGGTCTGTATATGTACGGATTGAGATATATGGGAAAGTGGAGAAAAGCAAATAGATCAATCAGCGCTTATGCATCCTAAATCCAATTTATATTTGCTAAATACCTTCAATAATCCACTAAAAGAAATAGTAATGCTTCTTTTAGTGGATTATTTTGAATCAAACGGTTCGTATGTCAGTTGTTTGATGATTGATGTTTTCATCCAAGTTTGAAATAGGGCAAGCCAGGAAGCTACTTCAGGCTGATCTCAGATTCATTTCATGATGCTTTTTTTCTTCTGTGGACAATGAAAGACCATATGAACCATGGATAAATATGAATCTCAAAGGGAACATTTTTTTGTCGTAATGCCACAGCAAAGAGAAATGCATTTTCAACGGGAGCAACAGCATCTTCAACTGTATGGCAGATAAAGCATGATGGAACCTCGGCATTTACTTGCTCTGTAGGAGAGATTAAAGGGCGCCGCTCCTTATGATCACCCAACAGATGTTTCATTAAATACTGATGTTGTCAAGACCGCATAGGACAACAATAAACCTTTTGGATGCCAATCTTCAAGATTTCCTCCGAGATGAGTTAGTAATAGTAATAATTTTTTTAGCCCGCAAGTACTTAGATGAGCAGATAATTGAACACCGGCTGAAAACCAGTGACAATGATCTTGTTTAGATTAACAGAAAATTCTGTTGCATGTTTGCGTACGTAACGGACTAAATGATCCAATTGAAGCAGCTGCTTTGGAAAAAAAGATTCAGCATCAGTGCTATATAGCAAAAGGAATGCTTGATACCCTAATGTAATCAGCTCTATAGCCACGTGTTCTGACTCACGTGGCGATAACCGATGCTAACCACCTCCTAGACGAATAATTATAGTCGGGCGTCTGCGATTAGTATCAATTTCTGGGATGGTATCCCTCACGTACCCCTTCGCATGAACGGTGAGTTTAGTTTGGGCATTGATAGGGAAAATGTTCATTGCAGTTGTCTCCACTTGAAAGAAAAAAGGAAAAGAAGCGAGATGCACTTCTTTTCCTAGAATCCATTGTTGGAAAAATTAACCGCCAATATGGAATATATTTAGAATACCATTTAATAAGTTACCGATGACGTTGTAGTCGATGTTAGGGAAAGTTGATCCTTGAATACCAAGTGAACCGTACACTGGGTAAAGAAGAACTGGTAAGAATGCTAATAATAAACCAACAACAAACGATCCTGCGACAGCACCACGCCAACCACCAGTTGAATTACCAAACACGCCCGCTGTACCACCTGAGAAGAAGCAAATATGAGCTGCTGGAATGATGACTACTGGGAATTTGAAAAGAACCATTATTAATACACCTAACAAGCCCGCTGTGTAAGATGAGATGAAACCAACGATAACAGCAGTTGGAGCGTAAGGAAATACAGTTGGTACGTCTAGCGCTGGACGAGAATTTGGAATGAATTTTTCAGAAACAGCTACGAAAGCAGAAGTGATTTCTGATAAGAACATCCGAACTCCTGTCATCAAAATAGACATGCCGGCTGTGAACGTAAAGGCTTGAATTAGAGGGAACACTAACCAATGAGTGCTACCTGCTAGCTTTTTCACTTCAACAGGACCAGCTTTAAGTGCGGATACATAGAAAAGAATTAACATAACAATTGCTACGCCCATTAAGAAATCACGGAAGACAGATAACCAACCAGGGAAATTAATATGTTCTGTTGTTTTGTCTTTATGTTTTTTGAAAATTTTGCCAATGTAACCAGACAATGCATAACCAACCATGTTAAAGTGTCCTATTGCTTGTGCATCCCCACCAGTTATTTCTCGCATGAATGGTTGACAAAGTTGTGGAAGTGCAGCTGATACGAACCCTAAAATTAAGCCACCAATGATAATTGCAGGAATATCAGCAATTTTGTGTGCTTTTAAGATCAATGAAAGTACACACGCAAAGAATAAACTATGCCCAGTTGTGAAGAAAATATTCTTAAATGGTGTAATACGAGCAAATACTAAGTTCATCACAAACCCTAAAATTAACGTACAACTTGTAACAAATGCAAATTGTGATTGAGCTAGCGCCGTCGCAGCTTCAGGAGAAGCAACAACCCCAACAATATGAAATCCTTTTTGGAACATTGTATTGAAGTTTTGTAGTGTGCCAGTCATGATGGATCCACCAGAACTAAAAATCATAAAACCAATAATTGTTTTAAATGTCCCAGTCATTACTTCAGTGCCTTTTTTCTTTTGGGAAACTAGCCCAATGAAGGCCACTAATCCGAGTAAAACTGCGGGAGTGCTTAAAAAACTAATTGTAAAAGCCATGAATAATTACTCCTTTCTTTGGTCAACCCTGTAATGCAGAATCTAATTTTTCTTTGATCTCTTTTTTGTCCATTATATTACGAATCCCAATAATTTTTTGTGGAATTCCTTTTTGGTCTAATTCTTCTGCCACATCAATTAAAGTAATGATCATGTCTCCATCAAACCCATTTAATCCATCTAAAGAAGAATGTTCCACCTGAATTGGGTAATTGTTTTCTTTGATAACTTCATTTACTTTAATCTTTAACATCAAACTTGATCCCACACCTGCTCGGCAGGCTACCAACGCTTTATGCATTTCTTTTTCCTCCTTTCTCAGGTATTCGTTAGAGGATGTAACTTCTTCCTCGCACCTTTATTGTAGAGAATGCGTTTTCAATTCACAATGGATATTTGGTGCTTATTTTGAAAAGAATAAAACAAAAAGTGAACTTAAGGAGAAATAGAGAAAGGCGTATTCAAAGTAAAATGATAGTAATGAAAATCTTGAAGCAAATCTAGTAGCTGTGTGATCTAATTATTATAAGTAAAAGGGAATTAGAAAATTTTAATCGATAAAAATATGGATTGTAAGAAAAAAATTTTTTAGAGTCTTCAGAAACTTAAAAATTTTTGATTCTAATTTTTTATAATTTCATTTGTCAAATTAAGTTAGACAAATCATCTGGTTTTATATTTCTCAAAAATATTTCCATCGGTGTTTGATACTTTAGAGATTTTCTTGGGATGTGATTTCGTTTGGAAGCAACAGCTTGAATAAATGATTCTGATACTTCATTGAAGTCCATGGCTTTAACTAATCCATCACGACGTAATAATCCATTTGAATGTTCATTTAGAGCGCGTTGTGACGGGGTGCCTGGATCCGCAAAATAAATATCAATATCATTTTGATTTCTCATAGCTTTCCAATTTGAAAATTCTTACCCACAGTCAAACGTAATTGATTTAAACAGATGTTTAGGAACCGTTTGAAACCAATGATTAATTCGATTTTCAATGTCCATTGCCTGTCTACCGGCTGGCTTCAATGTAATAATCACTTTTGACAAACGTTCCACCAATGTAATAACAGCACTTTTGTGTTTTCGACCGACAATAGTGTCTCCTTCAAGATGGCCAATCTCGTTTCCAAATTCTGGGTGCTCCTTGATTCGCTCATGTATACTGCGCCGAAAAGCTTGTTTCCCACGTTTTTCTTGGTGTCCATTTGGTTTTCGTTTGCCTTTCATAGGCAAATCACGCACATTAAATGCGCCAGTTTGAAACATTCGATACAGTGTACGGACTGAACAATCAAGTTTCATTTCCGAGCGGCCGACAATCACATCCGGTGTCCACCCTTGAACAACCCTCTTTTGAACATATTCTTTTTGTTCCTCTGGTAAAGCAATCGAGCGTCTACCGCAGCGTTTTTTGTTTTCTTTGTATTGTTGATAGTAGTTCAGTATCGTAGCACCAGTTTTCAAAAATTGATACACGTTATGAATCGTTTGTCGCGCACGTCCTAAGCATTGCGCAGTTTTGGCAACGGATTGATTATTTTTGAAATAAGACTCTATGATTACTAGTTCGTCTGTTGTAAGATGGGTGTAGGTCATTTGTACTCACTCCTTAATAATTCTTTGGTCGGAACTATTTTGAGTGTAGCACAAATGATCTTTTTAGTTGTCTAGCTTAATTTTACAATCGACGTATTTAAAAATATACAATACAAGGGGGGGCAGAAACTTATCAGTATTTGAACAAAAAACAATTTTTTAAAGGTCGTGTAATTTATTTCGTAACTAGCGTTCAAAAAACTAAAGATTTGTCAAAAAAGAAGGTATACTTAATAAAATGGTACCTGTGGATAGGACACTTGTAAAAAAGAGTGTCCAACCTACAGGTATTTTTTGTATACTTGAATTAAGAATATGAGAGTGAGGGGATATTATGAGTAAAATAACTTTTTCAACTAAAGAGATAAACACTCTTCAAAATAATCCAAATGTGCAGCGTGTTAGCGAAAAGGCCATTACTTATACAGACGAATTTAAAAATAGATTTATCGATGACTACCAAGCTGGCAAACTCCCTCGTCAGATTTTTGAGGAGAACGACTTTGATGTGGATGTCATTGGCATAAAGCGAATTGAACAATCAGCTTTCAGATGGAAAAAAGCTTATGAAAAGAATGGCTTGATTGGGCTGACAGGTTCGAGAAAAACATCTTCTGGTAGACCCTTAAATCGTACGCTTACACCGTCTGAAATAATTGAGAGGCAAAAGGATAGGATCGAGTTATTTGAAGGACAGATGGAACTGCTAAAAAAGCTAGAAACGACCGAAAGGAGGCTGCAAAACGCAAGCGAAAATCTAACGCCAGATAAGGCGTATCCATTGATCAAGGAGACACTTGCGCAAAACGTATTTAAGGGAATGACTCGGTACTTTTGTGAACTTCTGGGTGTTTCCCGGTATGGATATTATAGTTACTTGAATGCGGCCCCTATCCGAGAAGCAAGGGAGAAACTAGATTCTGAAGCAAAGAACCTCATTTTAAAAGCTTTCGATCGTAGGGGGTATAAGAAAGGTTCACGTTCCATTAAGATGATATTGGAGAATGAGTTCGCCATTCATTTCAGCCGTAAAAAAATTAGGAGAATCATGAGAAAATATGGTATCGTATGCTCTCATAGAAAGCCAAATCCATATAAAAGAATCGCTAAAGCTACGAAGGAGCATCAAGTCGTTGCCAATAAATTAAATAGAGAATTTAAGCAGGGCATCCCTGGAAAGGTGTTACTGACAGATATCACTTATTTGCCATATAACGAGACGAATATGGCTTATTTGTCGACCGTAAAAGATGCTTGTACGAATGAAATCCTAGCTTATCATGTATCCAATCGGCTTACCTTAGATATTGCGACTAGAACCATTCTTAAATTGAAGAACAACAAGAAAGTGACGCTTCATAAAGATGCCTTTATCCACTCTGATCAGGGAAGTCACTATACAAGCCCTCAGTTCCATAAGCTTTTGAAGAAATACAATCTAGGTCATTCTATGTCTCGCAGGGGCAACTGCTGGGACAATGCGCCTCAGGAATCCTTCTTTGGCCATCTGAAGGATGAAATGGATTATAAATCAGCAAAAACGTTGGAAGAACTGAAGGCAAGAATCAATCATTACATGGTCTACTGTAATAATTACCGTTATCAATGGAATTTAAAAAAGATGACCCTCGTTCAATATAGGAATCATCTTCAAGTTGCTTAATCTCTTTTTTTTATTGTGTCCTTGACATGGGTACCACTTTAGCCTGCAGCCTGACTTCTTTTTCTCAAATTCTTCTATCAAATTGATCATTCAAGAAGTTGAGAAACGCCTTCGCGCAAGTGATTAGGGACTTTTGTTTTCAAAAATGTTTGTGCAGTTTATTATTCAACTGAAATTTTGTCAGCGTTTTCTTTCAAAAATTCTCTAAAACTATCTCCCCAATCACAAATAGAAGTTACAACGGGTTCTAAGAGTAAACCAATTTCACTTAGTTGATACTCTACTTTAGGAGGTACAACCGGGTATACAACCCTAGTAATAATTTGATCTTCTTCTAATTCCCTTAATTGTCTAATTAACATACGTTGATTGACATCGGGAAGGTATCTTTGTATTTCACTTAACCTTAATGGAGACTGTTGGAGCAAACACCAGATAATCGCTATTTTCCAACGTCCACCTATAACGGATAAAGCCAAATCCTTGCTAGTGAAAAAAGTTTTTTCTTTATAATGAATGGTCATATAGTACCATCTCTTTCTATTGATATTTTGTTTATAGTGACAAAATCGTCAGTATTGTCTAATGAATTATAATATGAGATTATGGAAAAGTAAATTAGCAAACAAAAGAAAGAAGGTATTCAATTGAAAAGTAAAGCTGCTGTTGCATTTAAACCAGGAGAACCGCTTCAAATTGTAGAAATCGATGTAGAAGAACCAAAGGCAAAAGAGGTCTTAGTAAAAATCTTGCATACTTCAGTTTGTCATACTGATGCGTTTACTTTATCGGGTGATGATCCAGAAGGTGTATTTCCGGCTGTACTAGGTCATGAAGGTGCTGGTGTTGTCGTTTCTGTAGGGGATGAAGTGACTTCCGTAAAACCAGGAGACCATGTGATTCCACTGTACACGGCTGAATGTGGGGAATGTAAATTCTGTCTTTCTGGTAAGACCAACTTATGTAGTGCCGTTCGAGAAACGCAAGGCAAAGGTTTAATGCCTGATGGAACTACACGTTTCTCTTATAAGGGTGAGCCGATTTATCATTATATGGGAACCAGTACCTTTAGCGAATATACAGTTGTACCTGAGATTTCTTTAGCAAAAATTAACTCAGAAGCACCCCTTGATAAAGTCGCTTTATTTGGGTGCGGTGTAACTACAGGGATAGGTGCTGTACACAAAACGGCAAAAGTGGAAGAAGGTGCAGTAACAGCCGTATTTGGCCTTGGGGCTATCGGTTTAGCTGTTATACAAGGATTGGTCCAAGCAAATGCCAGCCGAATTATTGCTGTCGACTTAGATGAAGATAAGTTTGAATTAGCTAAAAAAATGGGCGCAACCGATTTTGTGAATCCAGCTAAATTTGATCGTCCTATTCAAGAGGTCATCGTTGAAATGACGGATGGGGGAGTTGATTATAGCTTCGAGTGTATTGGAAATGTGGAAGTTATGAAGGCTGCTCTTGAATGTTGTCATAAAGGCTGGGGGGAAAGCACTATTATCGGTGTAGCCGGCGCAGGAAAAGAGATTCATACTCGCCCATTCCAATTAGTAACGGGGCGCGTATGGCGTGGATCAGCCTTTGGCGGAGTCAAAGGTAGAACGGAACTACCAGGAATGGTGGAGGACTTTATGGAGGGTAAAATTGACTTGGACCCCTATATCACCCATCACTTAAACTTTACTGACATTAATGAGGCATTTGATTTGCTTCATAGTGGCGAATCGATTCGAACGATTTTAACATATGAGGAGTGAAGAAGTGAATCTTAAGCTTATTGAAAACCACCTCTCTTTTGGTGGAGAACAGCGTAAGTACAGTCATTATTCAGAAGTGTTACAGTGCGACATGACCTTTAGTCTCTACTTGCCGTCCAATAAAGGAATGGAAAAAATCCCGCTTATTTGGTGGTTATCGGGTTTAACGTGTACCGATGATAATTTTAGTCATAAAAGTGGCTTCCAAAGATTGGCTGAAAAATATCAAGTGGCTGTCATGATTCCCGATACGTCACCACGCGGAGAACATGTTGCTGATGATGAGACTTGGGATCTTGGCCAAGGTGCAGGATTTTATTTGGATGCGACCCAAGAACCATGGGCCAAGCATTATAAGATGTATGCTTATATCACAAAGGAGTTAACCGCGATTGCGTACTCTCTAGTGCCCAACTTCTCAGGGAATGAGAGCATTATGGGGCATTCTATGGGAGGACATGGCGCTTTGGTAACAGGCATGAAAAATACAGAGCGATTCAAAGCGATTTCGGCTTTCTCTCCAATTTTGAGCCCTAGTCAAGTTCCTTGGGGGATCAAAGCCTTCACTACGTATTTAGGGAAGAATCAAACTTCTTGGAAAGAGTGGGATGCTTCCGAACTAGTTAAAGGAACCGGGATGCCGCCTATTCTTATTACGCAAGGAACTGAGGATGGGTTTTATCCAGAACAATTAACAGAAACGTATTTTTTGAAAAATGTTCAGGAAAATAATGTAGCCGTAGATTACAAAAAGGAAGAAGGCTACGACCATAGCTACTTCTTCATTGCTACTTTCTTGGAAGATCATTTCGCTTTTCATATGGCGTACTTAAGATAATTCTTTGATTTAAATGCTCACTCTATTTAAAGTGGTTTGATTGTTGAACTTTATAATGTTCCATAAGTCTTTTGTTAAAAGTAAGCGCCTAATGGAAAGGTACCTAGAAAATGAAAAAGTTGCTGGGAAATAACTAGCTCTAAAAATAAAAACCGCGATGAAATAATCATAAATGTGATTGTTTCGTCGCGGTTTTTATTTTTGACTGATTTGTGTTGAAAAGCTTCCACTTTTCTTCTAGCCTCAAGGGCTAATTTGGTTAGGTTCATGCTCATAAGCATCATTCCAATGTCAGTATGTACAGCTTGCTTGCCTCTGACATGGGTTCTTCGCGTACCAATTCCACCTTTCAATCGATCAAAAATAGTTTCTACGTCAATTTTGCGTTGAGCGTAGATGGCTTTTCCATGATCACTTTCGAGGTTTTCTTTTACATGATGCTTAAAATATTCCCAATTGTAATTTACCGACGTCTGGCGTTGGACACCTTTGGGTGTTTTGGCTAATCAATCGAGCTTTTCATTCTGTTGCTCCGCATCAGCCTTGTAAACGTTAAATTGTCTTTCAAAACTATTTTTATCATTCTGAGTGCTGTAGTGTGAAAAGCTAAAGCGGACACCATCTAAGTCAGCATAGTAATCTTCATTCCCATGATAATCTCAGTTATGGCGATGTTTTGGATTAGAAGCATATTTTTTACTTTTCTCTTTATGATACATGCCGTAGGGGATTAAAGGGACTTTATCAAACGTATCCACAACTGTCTGGTAATTTTCTTCACTTCCATACCCTGCAATTAACTGTAAGACGATTTGTTCCAGAATGCATTCATTTTCATGAATATAATACAGTCGGTCGTCTTGAATCTGGATATTTTTACATAGGATTTGGCTAAACTTAAATTTATCCATGAGTTCTTTTGCTAATATTAAGCCGGAATCTGAGGATAAATTTCCACCAGAGTGAGATACCGAGATATTTGAATTGAAAAGTAAACGATTTTCGCGTGAAGTTGCCATTGAGAGAACCCCTTTCTTTGGTTTGGTTTAGTCGCTTTAACCATAGCAGATTGAGGTTCTTTTTGTACACCCAAAGGGTGCGAATGAACGAAACAAAATAGGCTATTATAACAAGTTTTTTGAAGCATTTTTGGAAAAACATGAATACTTCAGGATACTGAGAGAATGTTTTTTTTGATGCCAAAAATTGAGCGAAAATGGTATAAGATTTACATAGGGTTGATGGTGTTTATTCATCTGATCTACATTTCCGTATAGGTCATAGAATGGTTATTCATAGATAGCGGCTTTCCAATCGTAGCTTTAGTAGTAGGAATCCCTTGTTGTTTATGAGAAAAATCATATGGCACAGCTAAAAGTGGAACAAAAATAAAGAAAGTTCGTAAACGTAAGTGAAGTCTTAGCTTTTTACTTATAAAAAAAGATGATAAACTGCTTTCATAAGCTGAAACTATCACTTCTACAAAAAGGAGAGATTTTATGCGCGCAGTAACATGGCAAGGAAATGAAAAAATGGAAGTCAAAACAGTCCCAGATCCAACGATTGAAGAACCAACCGATATGATCGTTCGCATTACAGCAACAGCTATTTGCGGTTCTGACTTGCATTTATACCATAACGGGAAACCGGTCATGGAAGAAGACTATGTAGTAGGCATGAGCCTATGGGAATTGTAGAAGAAGTTGGTTCTGCAGTGACGAAAGTGAAAAAAGGCAACCGAGTCGTTATCCCTTTCAACATTGGTTGTGGAGAGTGTCATTTCTGTACTCATCATATGGAAAGTCAATGTGACAATTCCAATCCTAATCCAATGTTTGATCAAGGTGGATTGTTCGGTTTTGGTAAAATGGAAGGAAATTATCCTGGAGGACAAGCTGAATATTTACGTGTCCCATTTGCAGATTTTACTTCTTTTGTTGTTCCTGAAAGTAATCTGCCGGATGAGAAGGTATTATTTCTATCAGATGTACTGCCAACAGCATATTGGAGTGTTGAACATAGTGGCATGAAACCAGGAGATACAGTAATCGTATTGGGTTCTGGACCTATCGGATTATTTGTACAAAAATTTGCCAAAATGAAAGGTGCTAAACGTGTAATTGCCGTAGACAACGTCGAACATCGTTTGCAACATGCAAAAAAAATGAACGGCGTAGAGATCGTGAATTTTTCAGATGTTTCTGAAGTGGGTAGTGAATTGCATGAAATGACTAAGGGCGGCGCTGAAGTAGTAATAGATTGTGTAGGGATGGATGGCGTAAGACCAATCAAAGAAAAAGCTAAAGAGATTCTTACCTTGCAAAGCGGTTATTACTCACCGCTACAAACGGCAAGTGAAGCTGTGAAGAAATTTGGGACATTGATGGTAACTGGGGTTTACATGACTCCAGCAACGAATTTCCCGTTCCAAGATTTCTTCACTCGTAATGTGAGTATCAAAATGGGACAAGCTCCGGTTATTCACTTGATGCCGAAAATCTATGACATGATTGAAAAAGGGGAATTCGATCCATCAGATATCATTACACATACAATGCCTTTGGAACGTGCGGCTGAAGCATACGATATTTTTGACAAAAAAGCAGATAATAACATTAAAGTAGTATTGAAACCAGGTATGTCTTAAAAGAAATAGTGTGGCTGGGAGATAATTAGCTCTAAAAACAAAGGCTCTTCGACATTTAGTGTTGGTAAAGATAAATTCAACTGAAAAATCAAGTCTGATCCAGTTAAACAGATTGTTTAACTGGACTTATTTTTGTTGTAAAAATAAGTCCTTGCATAATATAAATTCTGGCACGAAAGTTGAAGAAGTTACGGTAGCCGTAGGCTACTCTCTTTATCACTTTAATTTTATTATTTGTTTCTTCTAAGGCACCATTATTATACTTTGTTTCAAATGCATTTTGAATGCCCTGTTTGTACTTGTTCAAGAAGGTTAGTTTCTTTCTAAACTATTCGGGAAGGTTTATATCCATGCTATTTATTGTATCAAAAAAACTGTCTGTATCCTTTTGTGGATAGGCTACAATAAACTAGACAGAAAAGATAAGGTGTCTAAACTATAAGAAAACACACTGGAGGATCATTTCATGTCGCCAAGAAGAGAACGCAGAACCTACACGCAAGAATTTAAACAACAAATGGTTGACTTATTAAATTCGGGGAAACCAAGAGTCGACATCATCAGAAAATATGAACTAACACCATCGTCCTTTGACAAATGGGTCCGTCAGGCAAAAAAGACAAGTTCATTCAAAGCAGCCGATAATTTGACCTCCGCGGAAAAAGAGCTTATAGGCTTACGCAAACGAAACCAACAACTTGAGATGGAGAATGATATTTTAAAGCAAGCTGCGCTGATATTTGGATGAAAAGACAAGTAATCGATGCAAATAAGCATACTTACTCCATATCAGCGATGTGACAATTGTTAAATATCTCCCGTCAGACGTATTACTATACAACAAAGGAAAAGCCTAGTGAAGCTGCGCTTGAAGAGGCCGTAATAGAAGAATTCGATTGCAGCCGCAAGAACTATGGTACGCGAAAAATCAAAGCTGCTCTGGCAAAAAGTCATGTGACCTCCTTGGTTGCATGATTTTATTTCGGTCAGTAGAGGATAGAACGCAACTTACAGGGAGAAAGTGAGAATTCATTAATGTCATTTGCATTAGAAATTAAGAATTAAAAAAAGCCTTGCGCTACAGGCGTAGAAGCTTTGAAAGGAATTGACTTAACAGTGGATGAAGGAGATTTTTACGCACTCCTGAGACTAAATGGGGCAGGCAAATCCACGAATATTGGAATTATTACTTCATTAGTAAATAAAACTTCAGGTGAGGTCAAAATATTCGGCTATGATATTGATACAGATTTAGTAAGAGCCAAACAAAAAATTGAGCTTGTCCCTTTTTTTCATTAAATAAATTATGTTTTCTTAAAGATATAATTACTAATATTTAAGCTTATTTTCATTTATACTTCTCAAAATGAGAGTGTAAAATATTTTGTGTAAATAGAAAAAAGGAAGTCCCTTCTGTAGAATAGAGTTACCACAACACATTCACAGAAGAGAGGACTTCCCTATGAACGATTTTACTACAGAAATTCTAAAGACTCTAGCGAACAAAGGCGATTTGAATGAATTATTCCGTGTCCATTTGGAGAAAGCTGTCAATACGCTTCTCAAAACGGAGTTAACGGCTTTCCTCGATTACGAAA
>OLSK01001256.1_pt1 | contig 19545 bp, 16 predicted proteins | sample 1672781 | NCBI WGS metagenome assembly OLSK01 (sample SAMEA3136723, study PRJEB25190) | human gut metagenome | biome: human gut; feature: human-associated habitat; material: faeces | place: Austria | collected 2013 | reverse complement strand
AGCAGACGAAAAAAGCTTTGCCGGTACATATGCCGATATCCGCCTATATGCTGCGTACAGATTCCACACTACTGCTGGAGCAAATCCGCACCATCGACAAGTGCAGGCTCAAAGGCTATCTTGGCAGCGTGAGCGAAACGGAAATGCGTGACATCGACCGCGCACTGAGACTCAGCATCGGACTGATACCACCGGCAGCTATGTGGAAGAAATACAGCAGGAAGTACATATAGCGGAATTTATATGAAGGAAGTCGGCAAACCAAACAGCCCACTCCTAATATTTATTATATTTTGAAGGGAGAAATCCTTTCAAGCCCGACGCCCCGGTGCCTACTTGCATCGGGGAGATTGGTAAACTCACAGACGAATCCTTTGACAAAGTGCAGGGGATTTTTTGATTGGAGAATTGGAGAAAGTGTTATGAAAAACGAAAAGAAGAAAGAAACTGAAAAGGTCATGCGCCTTGCCGCGCGCCTTTACTGCGTGAACCTTTTGAGCATGCTTTTGGAAATCGGTGCAATCACCGATGAAGAATTTGTGCGGATCAAAGCCGCAAACGCTGTATTTTACAAGGCTTCAGATGAAAATTGTATAAAAATATAATCATTGCAAATAACGCTGGATGTATTTGAACTTCTATGGTAGTGTTGTTGTTGCCGCAAAAGAGTTTTGCGGACATCACAGAAAGGAAGTGCAAAATGAACGTTACAGAGATCAAACCAATCGAGGCAGCAAGTACGCAAAAGATCCGGCTTGCCGTATACTGCAGAGTCTCTTCAGACTCCGAAGACCAGCTGCACTCGTTTGCCAATCAGATTCGTTACTACTGCGCCTATGTGCGAGGTCATCCACAGTATGAGCTGGTCGACATTTACGCCGACGAGGGCATCACAGGAACATCTCTTGAAAAGCGCGATGAAATGAACCGCATGCTTAATGACTGCAAAGGCGGCCGCATCGACCGCATCCTCACCAAAAGCGTCAGCCGGTTTGCGCGAAACACCGAAGAACTTTTGTTAAGCGTACGCATGCTGAAAGAAATCGGCGTGAGCGTGTATTTTGAGGAACAGGCAATTGATACGGCAAAGCTAAGTGCCGAAATGATTTTAACCATGCCCGGCGTGGTTGCACAGCAGGAATCGATCTCCATCTCAGAGAACATGCGCTGGAGTTACCGCAAGCGAATGGAGAGTGGGGAGTTTAACTGCTGCAAAGCTGCATACGGCTTTCGCCTAGTCCATGGTCTGCTTGAAATTTTTGAGCCGGAAGCAAAAGTAGTGCGCTGGATGTTCCGCCTTGCGCTGCGTGGGATCGGCAGGCAAAGCATTGCGAACCTCTTGACTGCAAAGAATATCCCAACGCCAAGCGGCGGCAAGACATGGTCGTATACAACCGTAGACCAAATTCTTCGAAATCCACGCTATATGGGCGATGCCATTCTGCAGGAAAGATATACGACGCAGACCCTGCCGTTCAAACGAAAGAAAAACAACGGCGAAATGCCGAAGTACTATGTGGAGAACGCAAATCCTGCGATCGTTACCAGAGAGGTTTTCGAGGCGGTGCAGATCCTGCTGGATCAAAGACGCGGAAGCAGCTATGCGCAGCGAAACCGTTATCCTTTCTCCGGCATCCTATACTGTCCGGACTGCGGCAAGACCTTTCGCAGACAGACCACAAACGGCAAAGCCTACTGGATGTGTGCGGCAAGGGCCGCGGGCAAAACAAACTGTCGTTCCATCCGCTTTCCGGAAGAGCGACTGGAAGATACCTTTACGCTGCTGCTGCACAAACTGCGGGATAACAGAGAAAGCCTCGTTGAGTCACTGATTCAAAAGACCGAAGAATTCTACCACACGCGCTATGAAAATACCGAAGCAATTCAACGCATCGATAAAGAGGTCGCAGACCTTACTGCAAAAAATCATCTGCTTGTGAAACTATATCAGCAGCAGACAATGGGCGCGGAAGATTACCACCGGCGTGTTAATGAAATCAACCGGCGCATTCTCGCACTCCGAAGAAAGCGAAGCGGACTGCTGTACTGCGCAGAGGAAAGTCAGCATCTGGGCGAGCTTAGAGACCTGAGTGTTCTCCTAAAGGACAGCGACGACAGCTGGACATTCAATTCGGAGATTTTTCTCGAACTGGTTGATAAAATACGCGTGATAAGCAGGGATGACATTACGTTCGAAGTCCTCGGTGGGATCCCGCTGACCGAACGCATAGCAGGATAGGGAGGTGCAGCATGAAAATCAGAAATATCCCTTTTGGGTGGAAATATGAAAACGGAAAAAAGGTCCTCCATGAAAGAGAGGCAGAGGTGCTTCGAAACATGTACCAAGACTATCTGCAGGGAAACAGCCTTGCAGCGAGCGTCAGGTTATTGGAACTTCTCAAAATCGAATATCAGGAAGGAAAAACAGACTGGAATAAAAGCAGGGTCAGACGGCTTCTGAGTGATGAGAGATATCTTGGAACAGAAGAATATTCACCGATCATTGACCCAGAGACCTTTGAAGCGGTACAAAAGAAACTAAAGGAAGCCAATCAGCAGGGAGCCGTCAATCGAAAGGATGCCATTTATCAAATTCACAATGTACACTGCGACCGGTGCGGCGCGATCATGAAACGCAGACCCAGCTACAGCGGCAAGCGCTATGAAAGATGGGTCTGCCAAAACGACAGCTGCCATCTCATCGCAGCCAAACCGGATACGGAGCTGATAGAGGATCTGCGCTTGCAATTAAACATGCTGATTCAAGAACCGCAAAAGATTCGATACGAGAAAAAGAAACATGCCGAAAAGCAGAAACAGCCGGCGAGAGCAAAGGCACGGCTCATTGGAGCAGATACCGAGGATCAATACCGGAAGCTGACGGCACAGATTGCAGAAGCCTACAGCAGGCTGGACACAAATGAATACCTAACGCAGCGACTGAGAGATGAGTTTAACAAGCAGGAACCGCTCTCAGTTTTTTCATGGGAGCTTTACGCACATGCCGTCAAGGAAGTCCGTATGCAGGCTGACGGCACTATCAGCATCATACTGAAGAATGAGCAACGGATCGGAGGTGGTGAGGATGCAGACCATGCAGACAGACAGCCAGACTCCAAGTAGAAAGGTCCGAGTCATTCCGGCGACAAAACCGCTTGCAAAACCCGAAGATACCTTAAGCCGCCCTTTGCGTGTAGCAGCCTACTGCAGGGTATCGACCGAGATGGAAGAACAACTCAACAGCTATGCCGTGCAGACTTCACATTACACAGAAAAGATCAAAAGCACACCGAATTGGGAGTTTGTCGGTGTCTTTGCGGACAAGGGCATCAGCGGCACCGGAGTGAAGAACCGTGACGAATTTAACCGCATGATACGATACTGCAAGCGCGGACGCATTGATATGATCCTCACCAAATCCGTATCCCGATTCGCGCGCAACACCTTAGACTGCATCAAATACATACGCACTCTAAAAGAGATCGGCGTTGACGTATACTTCGAAGAGCAGGGCATCCACAGCATCAAAGCAGGCAGCGAATTTTTGATCTCAATCTTTGGAAGTCAAGCGCAGGCTGAGTCCGAAAACCTCAGTGCGAACATTCGCTGGGGCAAGGACAAAGCCGCAGCACAAGGCAAGGTCGCCTTTCCCGCAAAACTATACGGCTACCGCAGGCGTTCGGACGGAACCGTCGAAATTGTTCCGCATCAGGCAGCGGTTGTGCGAAGAATTTATTATGCCTACTTAGACGGCGATACGATCCTTGATATTATCAAGAGCCTTGCAGATGATGGGATCCCTTCTCCGGACGGAAAAGAGAGATGGCATAAGAATACGATCATCGGTATTCTCACCAATGAAAAGTATGCCGGTGACTACTTAACGAACAAGACCTTCTGCGCAGACTGCCTGACAAAGAAAGTCGTGCGCAACAACGGGGAGCGGGTTCAGTACTATATCGAGGATCACCACCCGGCGATTATCCCGCGCGCGATTTTCCTAAAAGTGCAGGAAGAAATGGCTCGTAGGACAAGCCTTGCACCAAAGGGCGACTTCTCCTCGGCGACCGGAGTCGGCAAGTACCGCAGCCAGTATCTGCTGAGCGAGATCCTGATCTGCGGAGACTGCGGCGCGCACTACAAACGCGTCAACTGGAATCGCAACGGCAAACGTAAAGTCGTATGGCGCTGTATCAATCGTGTGCAGGGAGGCCCGGAGCGGTGCAGCTCGCCTACTATCGAAGAACAGCACCTGCATGCGGCCATTATGCAGGCTGTCATGCGGCTTGCAAAACAGGATACCGATGTCCTTCGCATCCTGAAAGAGCAAATCCGAGCAGGGATCCTGGGCAATGATGATGGCACCGGAGACATCGAATCCTTGCAACAGCGCATGGCACTGATTAATACCGAAATCGATGCGAAGATCAGCAGCGTCACCGCAGACAATATCGAGGACTACGACGACAAGGCTATTATGGAGCTGCTCACGGAAAAAAGCGAACTGGAGCATAGACTCCAACAAGCAATCGAGCAAAACGCAGCAAGAGAGGGCAAAGAAGAAAAAGTGCAGGAAGTCCTGCAGATCACAGACATGCTGAAGAATCACCCGATGAAATTCGACGACAGAATGCTGCGCAAACTGCTCAAACGCGTCGAAGTCCTATCCACCGAAGAAATCCTGATTACCTTCACAGGCGGCCTGCAGATGCGAGAGAAGATGCAGGACACCCTCAAGCGAATGCCGATACGGAAAGGGTGAAAATGGATGACCTATTAACTACTATAAAGCGTTATAAAAGTGTGCTATAATAAAAAAGGAAGTGATAAACGATATAACAAGAAAGAAGGGAAAATCTATGCGAATAATTGCAATCGGTGTTGTAGTAGGTTTAATGCTTGTAGGTGTAGGCGATACTTTTTATGGCATTAATAAGCTCTCAGAGAGACTTCGATATACCCAAAAATATAGAGACGAATTTCTGAAGCTGTGTAGACAGATAAAAAAAGACAAGATTGATGAGCAAACATATTATAATCTTGCCCACGATATGAATAAAATACAATTAGAACTTGGCGTAGATGGAATCATTTCTGTATATTATGATCCTGTAAAAGGAATTAGAATGAATAATTACCCAATTTTCTTGAATTTTTTTAACGACTTAAGAACGGAGCTAACTTGCTATTGTATACTTGAAGATAGGATAAATTTATCGATTGGTACATGTAATGACGCTCTGATTAAACACATTGGACAATTAGATAATGCGATTGAATATCGCAAGTCAAAAATAAAAAATCCATTTTATTGTTTCTCAAAAGGAGTAAGCTTGATTGTTAGTTTACCAATAAAACTCTTGGAGTGGTGTGAGATAATTAATCAAAAATCAAGTAATACGATTTTAACATCTAAGGTCTATAAGGCAGTAAGCAATATAATTGTTTTTACTAATCTGCTTTCAGCTATAATTACTATAATCACAGGATGGGAAGGATTTACTAATATAGTGCAAGCTGGCTTAAGTCTATTTCGGTGAAAGTTATGATGTTAAGATGGGAGAAAAGTCATGGAGAATAAGAAATTATATAGAATTACTGCAGGTTTATCAGTAGTGTTGATGCTGCCAGAATTGGCTTGGGATTGCGACTTTGTCACAATGCTTTCAAGTATAGGCTGTAGTGGAATCGCTGCTTCAATTATGGCAATTTATATTGAGATAAACAATAGCAAAAGAGAAAAAAAGAAGTTAGAGCAAGCAAGAAAACTTTACCTTCGAAAGATAAATGACCAACTAAGCATGCTTTTTGGACGAATTTTATGGTTCGATGAGAGAATGAGCGATGATAATTTTGACTGGAGACTTCATCCAACAGAATATTGCTCCCTGCAGTTTATGTCAGCTGTCTCAATGGAATATCCAAACAAAGAAAAAATTTCTTTTGAAGAAGCAAAGACAAGACTTGAATCCATTGGCCAAAAGTATGATTTAGCAAGACAAACAGAAATGTTACAAGAAGAACGCATTAAAGTTCAGAAGATGTTCGCTATTATTGAAGAAAGTAGCAAATATCTTTTAAATGAGTTGAGGAATATTGAAGCCAATAAATTGACATTAGCAGTAAATGAGTATTTAGATCTAGCGGAAATCGATGTTTTAGTGTTTAATATTGCTTTTGGAATATCACTCATGAAATGCAGTGGAAAGAATTATTCAGTTGCTATTAGGTCACTTTTGCAAGCAGCGGATATTGTTCGAAAAACAGGAGATTTTACAGACGAAATTTCATTAGAATTACAAGGTAGCATATCACTGAGTGAATTGTAGGATTCTATGTATGAAGTTTTTTATGGATGAGACAGTGCAAGTTTAACTCCCTGATTGAAAAACTGCGTTTACTGTGCAGGGGTTCAAAAAGGTCACTGTCCACAAATGGCAAAACACTCATCGAAAGGTGAGTGTTTTTTCGTTGTACGCATAAAATAAAAAGGGAGTCGAACCCGTGAGGACATGAGCGCAATTCAAATGTCTTGTGACCATTCGAATAGCGAATGGTCCGAAGGCGACTGGGATGGGAGCCGAGGAGGCAGCCTGCAAGCAAGGCACAGCAGGCGGTCAGATCCCTTCGACCGCACCAAGTAAATGCGTCCATTTAGGATGCATGGTCGTGAAAGCAAGTCGTTGGCTTGGCTTCAGCGTTTTTTGACGGTGAATGATCGCGTAAATGAATATACCGACTTGGGGATGCAAAGCGGAACTTTAAGATTTTAAAATTTGAACTTCAACGAAAACGTAAATATCGACGGTTCTTAACATGAATTTTATATGAAGCGTGATAGAATAAAACAAAAAAAGGAGAAAGAGGAGATTGAAGCCTATAAAAATGGATGCGAGATTAAAGAAAATTGTTTTGCAGATAAGCCTGCTTGTCTGCGGCGCCGCGATGCTGGCTGTTGGCATTTGGCGCGGGGAGGCAGGCTTAGTCCTCGACAAAGCAATCAGATTATGTTTGGAGTGTGTGGGAATTGGATAAGAAAAAAAGAAGTGTTTCACAGACGCTGGCCTCTTTTCGAGGATGGATACAGGCAGCTGCCACGCTTTGCACGAACAACCGGATTTTGAACTTTGGAAACGGCAGCATCTATCAGGGAACGGCAAAAACCATGTGCGTGCCGGGACTGAACTGCTATTCCTGCCCGGCTGCGGGAGGCGCGTGTCCGATCGGAGCTTTTCAGGCGGTTGCAGGCTCGTCAAAATTCAGCTTTTCCTATTATATTACGGGAATTTTGATCCTGTTCGGGGTGCTGCTCGGACGTGCTATCTGCGGGTTTTTGTGCCCGTTTGGCTGGTTTCAGGAGCTTTTGCATAAAATACCGGTCAGAAAACTCTCGACGAAACGTCTTAAGCCTTTGACCTATGTAAAATACGCAGTTCTGCTGGTTATGGTTGTGCTGCTTCCGGCACTCTTGGTAAACGATGTGGGAATGGGAGATCCGTTCTTCTGCAAGTACCTTTGTCCGCAGGGCGTCCTTGAGGGAGCTATCCCGTTGGCAGCCGTCAACACCGGAATTCGCGCGGCACTTGGCAAGCTGTTTACATGGAAACTCGGCATTTTGACGAGTATCCTTGTGTTGAGCGTCATCTTTTACCGCCCATTCTGCAAGTGGCTGTGCCCGCTGGGCGCGATTTACGCGCTTATGAATAAGGTGTCGCTGGTCGGCATGAAAGTTGAACAGGAGAAATGCGTATCTTGCGGAAAATGTGAAAAGGCATGCAAGATGGATGTCGATGTAACAAAAAATCCTGATCACGCGGAATGTATCCGCTGTGGTATGTGCGCCAAAGTCTGTCCAACCGGAGCAATCCGTTTTCGCTGCGGCTTCGGAGACGGCAAGGGCGTATGTGGTGCGGGAAACCCATCGCGAAAAAATTTAGAATGAAAGCTAAAAATTAGAATGAACGACACGTTCAGAATGAAAATCTAGGAGGAACGAATATGAACACAAAGAAATTTTTAACTCTGCTGCTCGTGATATGTATGATGCTGGCCCTGGCGGCGTGCGGCACAGACGCAGGCAAATCGGATGGGAAGCCGAAGAATGCCGAGGAGGCGGTTTCCATGTATCAGGACCTGATGGCACAGGAAACGGAGATCCTGACAGAGAACAGTGAGCTTTGGGAAAAGGTTTTTATGCAGGCTGATAAGGGTATGGCGATGGTGGAAGACGGTAAGAACTACGGGGAATTTCTACTCGCGACCATCGAGACGATCAGCGACCAGTTTACAGAGGATGAGCTGAAACTGCTTCGTGAGGGGGCAGAGAAAGTCAGCGATATTGAAAAAAAGCTGACCGCGATTGAAGAACAATATCCAGACGAAATCCAAAAACTGATGGACGGAGGCATGAGCATGCCGGCAGATGCGGATGGAAAACAGGTATTCCCATCATTTACAGGGAAGGATTTAGACGGAAACGAGGTCAAAAGCGACGAGCTGTTCTCCTCACATGCCTTTACGGTAGTGAATTTTTGGTTTACAACCTGCAGTCCATGCGTCGGCGAGCTTTCGGATTTGGACAGTCTGAATCAGGAATTCTCCAAAAAAGACGGTGCGGTAATCGGCGTGAATTCCTTTACGCTGGATGGCAACCAGACAGCCATCGATGAGGCAAAGGCGGTTCTGCAAAAGAAGGGTGCGACGTATCAGAACATTTATTTTGATTCAAACAGCGAGGCAGGGAAATTCGTCACAAATGTGTACGCTTTCCCGACAACCTATGTAGTTGACAGAAACGGCTGCATCGTAGGCGATCCGATTGTAGGCGCGGTTACCGAAGAGGCACAAAAGAAGGCATTGGAGGAACTTATTGACAAGGCATTGGACGCCGATGTGAAGAAGTAAAAGCGTGTACAACAAACATAGAATCTCCGCGTGAGAAATCGCGCGGAGATTTTTTCAACAGAACGGCAAGCCGAATAAATACAGATTGGATGCTATGCAGTCCGATATAGACCGGACTGATGATACTGATTAGCTTTGACCGAGCCTTTGAATTAGGCGTTCTAGCAATGTGGCAGCAGCCGGAAGGCAACTTTCATCAAAGTCAAAGCGGGGGTTATGTAAGGGTGCAGTGATATCGGTACCGATGCCGATGTAAGCACCGAAACCTCCGTTTTTTTGTACGTAATTCATCATGACGGCAGCATCGTCCGTTCCACCAAGATTTCCCTCATAGTAAATCTTTTCAAACCATGGAATTTGGGTTGCCTCTGCCTGCACAAAATCCATCATAGCAAAGTCGCTGCGACCGGCAGGAACTTCCCCATGATCGATGACGGTATAGGTCAGCCCATAAGTTTTCGCAGTGCCGTTGAGAATATTCACAATCCTTCTTTGAAGATAGTCAGAGATTTCCCGAAATTGCCCGCGGTATTCCAAACTTATGGTGTAGTTTGGAATATTACTGTTTGGGCAGGAAGTTGCTTTGAGTTGGCCTACGTTGATACGGCAAAGACCTTTTTCGTGTGACGCGATGCAGTGCAGATTCAGTGCCGCGCTGCAAGCAGCGAGCAGTGTACTGTGCGTTCCTTGTGCAGCGTCATAGGATACAATGTTGGGGTGGAATGTGACATCCAAGCGATGATTGCTCATGAAGTCGCAAACACCGCAGGCTATCGCGTGAGAGGGCAGCGGAACTCTCTCTGCAGAAAGTGCGAGGTGAACCGCGAGAAAATAGTCCACATCACTTAAAAGCCCTTTATCCACCATGGACTGTGCACCGAGGATCGTTTCTTCCGCTGGCTGGAAAAGTAATTTAATAATGCCGCGATAATTCGAAATGTGACTTCTGATACGTCGTGCAAGCTCTAGCCCAATGGCAATGTGCCCATCATGCCCACAGGCATGAACACAGCTTGGGTTTACAGAACGAAAGTTTTCCATTACGACTCTGTCATCGGGAAAACAAGCTTCTTCGTATGGCAAACCGTCGATATCAAAACGAAGGGCAATGGTTGGACCGGATTTTTCGGTATCGATAATTGCAGCCACGCCTGGATAACCATCTGTTTTTTCAACAAAAGCATTTTTAGCTCCCTGCTGCAGCGCTCGGCGCATGTTTTGTTGTCTTTGCTGCATGGAGAGTTCAATCGGCGAGTGGAGAGTTTCGACGTTAACAGCATCTCTGCCCATGAGAATGGTCTGAACTCCGGCTGTTTCCAGAATTTCGGCAATTCTCGCGCTTGTTCGAATTTCATTCCAGCTCGTTTCTGCAAATTTGTGAAATTCGCGTCGATTCTGTGTGATTGCGTCCATGATTATTCACGAAACTGCGGATTGGTTTCGCAAATCCTCCTCCCTATATTGTCTTTGCTGAGTTCCATAGTAACATTCAAAATTTCAACTGCCCGGTCAATCTGCTGCTCGCTTGCGGAAGAAAAACAAAGTCGAATATAGCCGCTTCCGCTGTAACCGTAAGGGAAAAAAACGCTGCCCGGCATGTAAAGTACGCCACGCTGCTTACAGAGCGCGAAGAGCTTTTTTTCGTTAACGTCTTCCGGAAGTTTACACCACAGGCACAGGCCACCCTCTGGAATTTGGAATATTAGTCCCTTTTCGACGAGCGGTATCAGTCGCCGGCAAAGATAGTCTCTCTTTTGTCTATAATACCTCTGTAAAAATTGCACACGTCGTTCAAAAGCGCCGCTTTCGATAAAAGAATTGAGCATAGCGTGGCTCATCTTGTATATAGTCATTTGTCCGGTCGAGATTAATTTACCAATCATTTCGATTGGCTCGGGAGGACCTACTACATAGGCAATTTTGTTGCCTGGGAGGAATGTCAAGGTAAAAGTATCAATGTAGAGGACCATTTGGTTGTTATCCAACGCATACAAAGATGGGAGTTCCTTGCCGTCATAGCGAAAATCGCGAACGGAGTTTTCTTCAATAATCGGAACACCCCAATGACCTGCAATAGTTAGAAGCCGCATACGGTGTTCCAACGGCATAACGGTTCCGGTGGGATTGTGCAGATTCGGCATGGTGTAGATGAACTTTGGCTGATACAGCGGAAGTAGTTTTTCAAGGTCATCAAGGTCCATACCGTTTTCGGTCATCCTTACGCAGATTACGTTGATGCCGCGATTTCGAAACACATTGACAGTGCTTGCAACCACAGGTTCTTCGACAATGATGTTGTCTCCCTCCTTCAAATAAAGCTGAGAGATGTATTCAAGTGCTTGAGTGGTTTCCGCAACAAGCTGAATATTTTTTTCTCCGACAAAGATGTCATGCTTGCTTAAAATGCGACGGATATTTGTTTTTAAACGAAATGATTCCTTGTCGTCAAGACTGACAAAATCATTATAGTGGTAGGTAATATCTTCTTCTTCAGCCACATTGACATTGATCCCCGCGAGAGAAATTAAATCTAAGGTGCCGGATTTGCTGAAAAGGTCGTCAAAAAGGTTTTCTTTGTCAGTATAAGTGTAGCGTATCATCTTGGCAAGCGGATGAAAAATACGCATCGGTGTCTTTTTTGCCGCTTCTCGGACAAAATAACCCTTCGGTTTTGCAGAAACGATAACTAAACCTTCTGCAATCAATTCCTGATAAGCTCTCACCATCGTTGTGCGGGAAACCCCGAGATCGTCCGCTATGCTTCTCTCCGACGGTAGTTTAAAAGAAGCAGGAAGTTGGCCGGAGAGGATCAACTGGGCAATCGCGTTCTTGATTTGTAAATAGATCGGGGTATTATTGTTACGATTCAGTTTGATTTCCATTTTTACGTACTTTCTTGTAAGTGGCTGCGAGGAGCAGACCCATGACGATCATCATAATTGCGCCGAAAGCCTGCAGAAGCCAAATATAGGAATAGCCTGCGTTGCCATTGTTGTCCAACCACGTCCCACAGAGGTTATACAGCCAAATATCCGAGGAATAACCAATTGCAGATGCGACGCCCAAAACAGTTCCGACATATTTGAACGGAACCCTCGCTTCAGTGACCGGTGTGTAAAGCGCAGTTGAGTTAACATAAGAAAACAGCAGCAGGATAATGCAGACGGTAATCAGCAGAATAATCATGTTATGCTGTTGCGGCACCAACATCAGCACGATAGTAAATAGCAGGGTTCCAATGCCTCCGACCATGACAACCTTTGTAGAACTTTTGAGGCGGTCGATAAAGAAACCTCCGACTGGTCCGGCGATGAGGTTCATGCCGCTGCGCAGTGTGTTAGTGACAAGTGCAGCGATGCCAATGGATACCCCAAAGGCATCGGTCATATATGGATTCAGGTAAGGCACAGTAGAACGAACAAGGAAGTAACCGAGCGTAAAGAGACCTAAGTACCAGGTGATCGGCATTTTGAGAACCTTGCCGATGAGCTTCAAGTCAATTTTATCATCAGCCCCTTCTCTGGCTTTTGCCTTTTCTTCATCATATGGAACAAAGATCCATGTTAGAATACCAAAGACAACGGAGATGACGCAGTAAATCATCATACCGCCGCGGAATTCATATTTTGCCAATGCGGTTTCCATCATACCGAGAATCAGGTAGGTACAAGCGATGCCGAACAGACCGTAGGAAAAATTATAAAATCCAAAAAGTTTACCTTGTTCGTCATCTTCTCCAATATTTTTGATTACCTTCAAAAAGGCGCTCCAGTGCATGCAAGTACTGGTGATGCCAAAGAGAAAGTACATGATTTTAAGAATCGTAAAGGAGGTAGAGAACGCCACCACAGTTCCGGCAAGACCGGTTAAAATCGCCGACCACACCACCAGCATTTTGGGATTAAATTTATCGGCAACCCAACCGCCGATAAAATAGCCGATGACAGCGGTGATGCCAAAGAACGTAAGAAGATCTCCGGCCTGGCCGTATGTAATATGATAGGTGTCGATAAAATGGTTGTAGAAATCATTGCATGCATAAGGGATAAAATAAACGACCGTCGTGCAGGTTGCAATGAGGATCATAAGATATTTGTATGCCATGCTGTTTTTGTTCATTTTTTTTCACCCGTCCTTCCTGTTACAGATATTTTTCGAACCAATGAAGCATTTCGAGAATTCTGCGTTCCCGGTTTTTGGGACTTCCGCTGCGGCAAAGTTCATGTGTTTCGCCTTTGACCGCGAAAACTCTAGATATGCCGCCGAAGTAGGTAATCGCGCTGTGCAGCTGAAGAGCATGGTCATAGGTGCAGCGGTAGTCATCCACGCCATGGATAAAGAGAACCGGTGTTTTGATATTCGGAGCGTATTTCAGTCCGGATTGGTTCCAAAGATATTCAAGATTTTCCCAAGGAGTTGTTCCATAGGTATCTTTATTGCATGGGAAACCGATATCTGACATGCCATAGTCACTAATCAGGTTAGAAACACAGCGGTCAGAAATGGCTGCTTTATAACGGTTCGTATGGCCGATAATCCAGTTGATGATGATGCCGCCGTAAGAACCACCGGTGATGCCGACCCGGCTTACGTCAATCCAAGGATTACGCGCGAGAACTGTATCGGTAAATTCCATAAGATCCCGATAATCAACAGTACCCCATTTCGTGCGAATATCAGCGAAAGCACCGCCCTTTCCTTCAGAACCTCTTGGGTTACAGTAAAAAACACCATAGCCTTCCGCGCACATCGCAAACATTTCGTGAGTTGCTACCGGGCCATAAGCAGAGCCTGGACCACCATGGATGAAGAGGATCGCCGGATATTTTTTATCTGGAGCGAAATCGACTGGTTTCATCAGCCAACCCTCAATTTCCAGACCGTCGGAATTTATGAAATTACAGATTTCCATTTGCGGATAGTTGTATTCATTTTCTAAATGGTCGTTATAGTTGCTAACCTGCGTTTCTTTACCGGTGACAAGGTCAAGAATATAGAATTCGCCTCCAGAGAGACCACGTATCGCAGACATGTAAATTTTGTCGCCGCAGAGGAAGTAGTCCAGAATTTTGCCATCCGGATGTGTCAGTTCTTGCATACTGTCATCGCCGAATGGACTGAAGTAGAGTTTGGAACTGCCGCCGCGCGTACTGATATAGATGATACCGTTTGGCGTTGTCAAGATCTTGTTTAACCAGCCACTGAGATAGGTAATGTCGGTCAGCACATTATCGTAGTAGTGGATATCTGTAGTTTTGTTGTTTCTTGTAAACTCGCCGGTATTCATATCTAAAATGTCAATGTATTCATTTTGATATTCCCCATGAAAACTTCGGTCATTGCGACCAAGCAAAATATGCGTTTCATCAATCGGTTGAATCTTGGTGTAGATGTAATGGTTTGAGTCATCAATCGGTGTAATCTCCATGTTTTTGTAGTTGATTTTATAGACTTTGCCCTCAGTTCGCTGCATGCCGCCGGATTCTACGCCGTAAAAGAGGCCGTACAGATTTTTGTAGGATTTGATATCATAAACGCTGATATCATCCTGTGTAAGTTGCTTCAACTCGCCGCTGTCGTAAAGATAGACTCGGCCACGCTCCTGATTACAGTATCCTCCGTCATTCGTCCAAAACGGAACTTCATCGGCGATAAAGTATTTGCTTTCCTTTTCTTGAATCTTGATATACTCATCCCAGTCGCCGCCGGCGGCTTCCAGGTAACGATCACGCATTTTATTTTCGCTGGCCAGCAGAAGATAGCGATCATCATCGATACGTTCAAATTTGTAGACATTCTTGTATACTTCAAACAGCTTGGTATATTCCTTGCTCAGAATATTAAACTTATAAAAAATTACTAAAGGGATTCCTTTTTCCTGTGCGGCTTTTTCTGCTTCGGTTCTAGCTGTTGCGATGATAATGTTTTCTTCATCGAGCCACTGGTGCATGCCGACAGAATCGTCGAAAGTCAGCTGTTCTTTGACAGTGTTGGTGTTCATGTCAAAAAGCCATAGATTGGAAACATATTTGTCCTCTTCAAAAACGGTGTCATAGCGAACAAACGAAAACAGGTCGTTGCCGTTATACTGCATATCTGTTGTATTAACGTATTCCTTAAAGAAGTCAGGGGTAATCTTTTTCATTGTATTCTCCTTTAAAAATGTATACGGCGTGTATTCTACCGCCAGCAGGGAACTTCTGAACTTGTACCATTATTATATAACAAAGTCCAAAATAGTGGAAGTATGCATTTTGGACTGGTCTAAAAAAATTTTTTGGCTATTTATTAAAATAATCATATCCTATATAGTAAAATTAGCATAAAAAAAGATCTTGGGAACGCACGAATTGCAAGGTATACCTGATGAAGTTTGAAGGAGAAAAAACATGAAAAAAGAAAAACTGAGTTTTAACACTCTTCTCGCAGTCATATCATTCTCCATTGCCGGAAGCGTTATTTATGAGTTGCCATACATTAAGTATGTCTATTATGATAAACTGCTTCCTGCTTTTGGAATGACAAACGCGCAGGCGGGTTTTTTGCTGTCTGCTTATGCAGTCGGATGCCTGATTTTATACATTCCGGGTGGAATTTTGGCTGATAAGTTTTCGGCGAAGAAGATGTTGGTGTTATCTTTGGTAGGCACCGGTATTTTGGGCTTTGTCATGGCCTTTTCCATGAACTATATCACCGCTATGATTGTATTCTTCCTATTTGCGGTGACCACTAGCTTCGTATTTTGGACCGCGCTGAACAAAGGCTTGCGCCTATTGGGGGGCAAGGATAATTCCGGAAGTACCTATGGTTGGTATTACGCCCTTGGCTCAGTTATTAGTTTGGTATGCAGTTTCATCTTTTGGGGTTTGTATGCCTCTACCGATGATAATCATGATGCGATGTTTCGCACCATCATTGGAATGTCTGTCGCGGTTATAATTGCCGCGGTTTTCGTACAGATTACGTTTAAAGAAAGCGAAACAGAAGAAGGGCAACTCGCAGAAGAAGATCGTTTTAAAATCAGCGATATCGGGAAAGCCGTTCGTAATCCGTATTTATGGTGGGCATCTATCATCATGTTTATCATGTACACGATTTACAGTAATGTATCTTATTTCACACCGTATCTAACTTCCCAAGTCGGAATGGATGTATCTGATTCCGCGTTTTTAGGAATCATCAGGGGCTATGTGTTCTACTTCTTATCGCCGCTAGGTGGCTACATTGCGGATAAGTTTTTAAAATCTACCCTTAAACTTTATGGATATGGGTTCATCGTGCTTGCGATTCTGTTTTTTATCACGACGCAGATTCCGGCAGGAAAAGAAAGTGTCATTCCGGCCATTGTAATTTCTCTTTTAGCATCTGCTTTTGCCATGATGCTCTATGGCGTTATGTGGTCTATCCTCAATGAAATCGATATCCCGATTACTTATGCAGCAACTGCAATCGGACTATCTTCCATGGTCATCTATCTTCCGGACCTTTTCGTACCCGCAATGATTGGAAGCTGGCTTGACAACTATGGTGAAGAAGCAGGCTATTTCAGAATGTTTATATTCTTTGGCATATGCTGTGTTATTGCGGTTCTTCTTTCCTTGACACTTGCAAAAAAAGTAAAATCCTTAAATGCCGCAAAGCAAGCGGAAACGGTAAAAGAAGCGGAAGAATAACTTCATTTTGCGCAAACCGCAAAACAAATCTGAAATAAAATCGACAGCTGCAAAAACGAAAGCTTATCAGTCCCTTTGCGCTGTCGATTTTTTATTTAGGAAATATCGCTGGCCGATATTTTCGGAATCACGACAAAAGCACCTTGCGAAAGAGTGTTATGCGTACATGAAAATCTAGGCTTTTGTTATGGGAGTCTTTATCCTAAAAGAAAAGTGAGGGTTTTTCTCTTTTCCTGCGACTAAGCTTATGGTACAATTATTTTTGAGATTACGGAGGAAAATACAAATGAAAAAGTTTTTATGTTTATTGCTTGCCGTATGCCTGGTTTTTAGCTTTGCGGCATGTACTGCAAACGATCAGCCACAGGATCCGGATACGGACAATCCGGCAGCGGGAGACAACGCTGCGGGAAGTGAAAGCGCAGGGGACACTGCCGGCGCTGATACGGGCAAAGAAGATCAAGATGCGGATCCGTCGGGGGAGGACAGCGCGCAGAAACCTGATGATCATCAGAAAGACAATATCACGAAGGAGGATGAGGCTTCTAAGCCGGAACAAAAACCGTCCGCGAGTACGGATAAGCCGGCTGCTTCAAAACCTTCCGCAAGCAAGCCATCGACTTCAAAACCGTCCGCAGATAAGCATGACACTGACAAAGCAAACAAGCCAAGCTCGCCGCTGAATCTTCTGAACACTGTTTGGAAGAGCTACAGTGAGGATGATAAATTCCCTGCTTCCGGCGGAGACTATTCCGAGGAAAACGCGAAAGATGACGCGCCGGGCAAGTTTGACGTCAGTGACAGCGCCGTACTGGAATCGACCCTTGCAGTTCCGGAGGATTCCGCGGATCTGCTCAAAAAGGCGGCATCGTTGACGCACATGATGAATCTCAACACGTTTACAGCGGGCGCGTTCCAGCTTAAGGACAGCAAGAATGCGGACAAGTTCGCAAAGGCGATGAAAGAGAGCATCGAGAACAGACGCTGGGTCTGCGGATTTCCGGACAAATTTGTTATCATCAAGGTAAACGGCTATGTGGTTTCGGCCTTCGGAGCGGAAGATTTGATCGATACCTTCAAGAGCAAAACCCTAAAGGCTTATCAGGACGCGAAGGTTTACTGTGAAGAAAATATCGAATAGCGCCGGAGAAACTGCTTTCGGTATCCGCCTTTGAGAATCCGGCTGTAACGGCGGAATCTTGCGATAGCGTGAAAGACACGCGAAAGATTGAATATTTTGTCGAAACAGGGAGAAAACCGATGAAAAAAGAAAAAAGAATCAAACCGGACGTGAAACGAGCCGCAAAACGGATCGCAATGCTGTGCCTTGCAGTGCTGCTGGCAGCTTCACTTTTGACGAGCTGCCGTTCGTCCGGCGTTAAGGTCAAGGCAGATGATAAGGGCTTCTATGATTACAACGGCTATATCATCAAGTCGGAATATCCGATGGATGAGCAGTCGCTGGACAAAGCAGGCGAAAAGCTGCGGAAGATTTACGAGCTTTATCTGAAGGATCAGGACGTAAAAACTTATTTCGCGATCGTACCAGACAAGAACGCCTGGGCATTTGAGGCAGAGGGGCAGGATGTCATCAATTACAGCGAGTTATACGCGCGCATGCAGGCGGATACGGAGGACTTTGCTTCCTATATCGAGCTTGACGACCTTTTGGATATGGAAAGCTATTACAAGACTGACGCGCACTGGCGGCAGGAAAAGATCTATCCGGTGGCACAGCGAATCGCGGAAGCGATGGGCTGTGAGCTGACGGCGGAGTACGACAAGGTTGTAGCAAATGACAGCTTTATTGGGGCTTACGGACGCCAAAGCGATCTTGCGATGGAGCCGGAGGAACTGATCTATCTGACAAATGAAGCCTTGGCTGGCTGTATCGTGACCGATTACGCGAGCGAGGATGAGCGGTATGTCACAACAGGAGTCTATACCATCGCAAGCGCCGCGAGCGAGGATGGCGAAGGCTACGATATGTTCCTCGACGGCGCGAAGTCACTGCTGACCATCGAAAATCCGGCGAGCACGACGGACAAGGAGCTCATCATTTTCCGGGATTCCTTTGGCAGCAGCATCGCGCCGTTCTTCACAGAATGTTATCGCAAGGTGACCCTAGTCGATACGCGTTATCTGCCGAGCGAAAGAGTTGGGAAATTTGTTGAATTTGACCGACAGGACATATTATTCCTGTACAGTGTGCCGGTGCTTAACAACAGTGTGATGCTGAAATAGGGCAATGCGCTGCGTCAAAACGCTTGATTTGGCGAGGAATTTGTAAAAAGAAGTGAAAAACTTTGATTTTACGAAATTTTATCATTGCATTTCAGGCAGAGATAGTGTATAATAATGATTGTTCCGCGAAAGCGGAGCAATCTGATATGCGGTTGTGGCGGAATTGGCAGACGCGCAAGACTAAGGATCTTGTGTTCCCAAGACATGCAGGTTCGAGTCCTGTCAACCGCACCAGCGAAACCCTGTGATTACTACAATCACAGGGTTTTTTCGTACCATTTCGCAGGTATAAAAACGGAGCGGCAAATAAGAAAACATAGAAAACAGAGCAAAAATTTGAAAATATAAAAACCCTTGTTGCACTTTGCCGGCTTTTCCGTCTTTACATATAGAAGGGGGAAAAGAGGAAAACGCAGCATCGCCCGCAGGGGGGCGGGCGGTGCAGGGCAGCGAATCAGACGAAGTATAGGGGCAATGCACTGGAGGAACAGGAGATGAGACCGATGTGGAAGTGAAAAAGCGAAAGCTTTAAGTAATACAGATGAAAAGTGAAATTTTGAAAAGCGAGGAAAGAAAAATGAAGAAGATTTTATCTATCATACTAGTGCTTGTATTGGTTACGGCAAGCACAACATTACCTGCGGCAGCAGAAGAAAAAATGGATGAAGTACACACGGTATCTTTTGAGTATGCTCCATTAACTGATAGTGAACGGAATGAATTC
>OLSK01001250.1_pt1 | contig 19615 bp, 18 predicted proteins | sample 1672781 | NCBI WGS metagenome assembly OLSK01 (sample SAMEA3136723, study PRJEB25190) | human gut metagenome | biome: human gut; feature: human-associated habitat; material: faeces | place: Austria | collected 2013 | reverse complement strand
CGCCGCACAGGGTCGCCGCCGGCAGCGCCCACCGGTGGTCGTGGCCCACCAGTCGCTTGACCGCGTGGGGACAGATGATACCCACAAAGCCGATCATCCCCAGGAACGACACGCACACCGCCGTGATGAGCGATGCCAGCAGCAGGGATACCCACCGCAGCAGCGCCACGTTCACGCCCATGCTGCCCGCGGCATCCCCACCGCTGAGCAGCGCGTTGTACCGCCAGGCCAGCGCCGCAAAGACCGCGATCCCCGCCGCCGTCACCGCCAGCATGATCCAGTCGGCCCGGTATGTAGCGCGGCCCAGATCGCCGAAGCTCCAGATCACCGCGGCGGAAAGTCCCACATCCGTGGCGTAGAACTGCAAGATCGTGGTGGCCGCCGTCCACACGGAGCCAAGTGCGATACCCGCCAGCACCACCACGTTGGGGGAGAAGTCCCGCAGCCGGCACAGCGCCAGCACCACCAGCACAGAGCCCGCCGCAAACACAAAGGCCAGCGCCGACGTGGCAAAGGGATCTGCCCCCGCCGTATAGCTGGTCAGGTTGTTGCCGGTGGACAGAAACCCGCCCGAGAGCGCGATGATGGACAGGTTCGCGCCGAACACCGCCGCGTTGGACACGCCCAGCGTGGCGGGGGAGGCCATAGGATTACCCAGCACCGTCTGCATGATAAGTCCGGATACGGATAATCCCGCCCCGGCAATAACGGCGGCCAGCAGCCGCGGCAGACGGATGTGCCGCATGATCCGCACCGCGGCGCTGTCCCCGCTGCCGAACAGCGCCAAAACGCACTGCCGCACCGACATCCCGGAGGACCCCACCAGCAGCTCCAGCAGGGCCAGCAGCAACACCGCCGCAGCCAGCGCCGCGATCACCGCTATTTTTCTTTTCCGTGCCCCGTCAGCGCCCATGTCCTGCCTCCCGTGATTTTATATGGTGTATCATACCTCAATTTTCCCCACGGCGCAACCCGGGTAGGGGGTTCCGATCATGCCGATATCTCATATTTCTCACCGAATTTGTCCACCCAAACCGTGCGGCCCCTCTTGACAAACCACCTGCCCTGCGCCATAGTATACCTATCAGTTTTCTTTATAGGTGGTGCCGCCATGGATATCCAGAAATTACAGGCCCTGGCCGTCATTCAGGAGGCCGGCAGCTTCTCCCGCGCCGCAGAGACGCTGGGCTATTCCCAGGCGGGATTGACCTACATGATGAACAGCCTGGAAAACGAGATCGGCCTGCGTCTGCTGGACCGCAGCTACAGCGGCGTCCGCCTCAGCGAGACAGGCAAGACCCTCATGCCCAAGATCCACCGGCTGCTGCAGGTCTACGATGCCCTGAACGGCGAGATCAATGCCTGCAAGTGTGCCCAGCAGGCTACACTGCGCCTGGCGGCGCTGGATACCGTCTCCACCCGCTGGGTGCCCCGTGCCGTGGCGGCGCTGAAGTCCGAGTATCCCCAGATCACCGTCAGCGTTATCTCCGGCAGCCCCATGCAGGTGGACAACTGGCTCCGCGACGGCAGTGTGGAGCTGGGCGTCACCGACAAGCGCTTCACCGGCACGGATATGGACTGGATCAGGCTCTGTGACGATCCTTTCCTGGCCGTCCTGCCGCCGGACAGCGATGTACCGGACCCCGTGCCCGTGACCTGGTTTGCCAGCCGTGCCGTTATCATCCCCGACTACGGCACCAACACCGACACCACCCGCGTGTTCACCCGTGCCGGCGTGGAGCCCGTCTACACCGATGACCGTATGAACAACCGTTCTGTCCTGGCCGCCGTGGCCGCCGGATTGGGCAGCACCGTTTTTTCCCGGCTGGAACTGGACTATTACGCCCGCCAGGACCTGACCGTCCGCGCCATGGACCCGCCCTGCTGCCGCGAACTGGGCGTGGCCCTGCGCCCCGGCGTCAAGGGCGACGCGGTGGTCCGTTCCTTCCTCCGTGCCCTTCGTGCCGCCGCCGACGCGGACAAATAAGCAAAAAAGAAACGCCCATAGGCGTTTCTTTTTTGCTTATTTGAAGAATTCGAACCGCGGCTGCTCCTTCGTTACGGTGCCGGTCTCGATCTCCAGCCCCTCACCGAAATACTTTTTCAGCAGCGCCACCAGTTCGTCCGCCGCCGCCTGTACCTCCGCCGCATTTACGTCGGAGAAACCGTCGATGGGGAACAGGATGGCCTTGGTGTTCTCGGTGATCTTGCCGCGTTCGGACTGCCGCCAGGTCCACCGCCGGGTCCGTATCTCGTGGCCGCAGGCGTATACCGCCTCGCCCACGTCCGGTGCCTCCTCCTCGGTGGAGCCGAAGGGGATGAACGTGTCGCCCTCCTCCGCCAGCCGGACGTCCAGCCCGTCTGCGATGGTGTCCAGATCGTGCGCGCCCATGGGCAGCCTGTGCTTGATGGACACCGCGTTGCCCAGGTCCACCGCCGCATTGATGTGGGGGAAGCCCTTGCCCTTGGCGATACGGGTCAGCAGTGCCTCGATGGAGCACATAAACTTGTTGGGGTTGATGCCCAGGGCGGTGAACGCCGCCCGGTAGGGCAGGATATCCTCCGTCTCCTTGGGCTTTTTGCCGGTGAAATAGGCCTCGCACTCCGCCACATTCCCGGCCAGCATCTCCTCCAGCTCCGGTATGTCATGGGTGTTGTCCAGCCCGCGCACCGCCACCGCGCCGAAGCAGGCGTTGGGCAGCTTATCGAAAAATTCCTTTGATACCTGGTAGTACACAGCGTTTCCTCCTTGTCTGAAGTATGTGTCCGCCGCCTCCCCGGCAGGGAGGCGGCCTGTTTTTGCCGATGGCATATTCTAACGCTTTAAAGGGTAAAAATCAAGCCCTTTTTATCGCTGCTCCCGACCCAGCTTCAATCCCAACTCAAAGGCCTGCCGGTTCAGCGGCAGCAGCGCCGGCTTTTTGCCCAGCTTGTGTTCTATGGTGCGCCACACCACGTCCTCCGGCACCACCTGGGTATAGCCCACGTACACGCCCAGCATGATGATGTTCAGCACCTTGGCGCTGCCCATCTCCAGCGCCAGCTCCGTCACCGGAGCCTTTACCACCTTGATGTCCGTGCGCGTGATCTCGCTCTTGACGATGGAGCTGTTGATGTACAGCGTCCCGCCCGGCACCAGCTTGTACAGGAACTTGCTCAGGCTGGGGTCGTTCATGACGATCAGATCGTCCATCTGATCGCCCAGCGGCGCGCCGATATCGTCGTCGGAGATGACCACATAGCAGTTGGCGGTGCCGCCCCGCTGCTCCGCGCCGTAGGAGGGGAAGAACGTCACATTTTTGTCGGTGCTCTCGCAGGTGGCCTCCGCCAGGAACTTGCCCAGCGTCATCACGCCCTGTCCGCCGAACCCGGCGACCATCAGATTTCGTTCCATCACGCGCCCTCCTTATCCTTGTCCCGGATGACCCCCAGGGGGAACTCCTTGAACATTTTTTCCTCCAGGAAGCCCAGCGCCTCCAGCGGCTCCAGTCCCCAGTTGGTGGGACAGCTGGTGACGATCTCCACCAGCGAGAAGCCCTTGCCGTCCAGCTGGTTCTGGAATGCCTTTCGGATGGCCGCTTTCATCCTGGCCACATTGGCGGGGTTGTTGCAGCTGGTGCGCTCCAGATAGTAGGGGGCTGTCAGCTGGTTCAGGATCTCGCACACATGCATGGGGTAGCCGTGCTCCCTGGGATCACGCCCCTTAGGCGCGGTGGTGGCCTTCATCCCCACCAGCGTGGTGGGGGCCAGTTGTCCGCCGGTCATGCCATAGATACCGTTGTTCACAAAGATCACGGAGATATTCTCACCCCGGTTGGCGGCGGACATGGTCTCAGCCAGACCGATGGAGGCCAGGTCGCCGTCGCCCTGATAGGTGAACACCAGCGTGTCGGGATTGCTGCGCTTGGCGCCGGTGGCCACGGCGCAGGCCCGCCCGTGGGCGGCCAGCAGATAATCGTAGGTGAAGTAGCCCATGCCCAGACCGCAGCAGCCTACGCCGATGGCGCAGGTGCACTTGTCCAGCATATCCATCTCCTCCAGCACCTCGCCGATGAGCTTGAAGAGAGTGCTGTGCATACAGCCGGGGCAGAAGCCGTCCACCATGTCGGGCTGGATGCCCTTTGTTCTCGCGTATACCTTTTCCATATTCCGGCACCTCCTTATCGCGCCAGCAGCGCTTTGGCGGCGCTGATGACCTCGCCGCGTCCCATGATCTCGCCGCCTGCGTGCAGGCACGTCTCGATGGGGCAGCGGTCGTTGATGGCCAGCCGGATGTCGTCCACCATCTGGGCGGGGATGCACATCTCCACGTCCAGAATGGCCTTGACCCTGTCAGAGTCCAGCCCCGCGTACACGTCGGCAGGGAAGGGGTACAGTGTTTTCGGGCGGATGAAGCCCACCTTGTGCCCCTTGGCCCGCAGCAGCTTTACCGCCGAGCGGGCGATGCGTCCGCAGATGCCGTAGCCGGTGACCACGATCTCCGCGTCGTCCAGATACATGGTCTCCGCCTCGCTGGGCCAGCTCTTGTACAGCTCCTCGGCCTTTTTGCAGTTGCGCTCCTGCTCCTTGGTGTCCCAGCGCCCGGCATCGATGGTGGCCCGCGGCTCCTTGTAGGAATCGTGACCCACCGCTGCCCAGGGGCGGCACTGGTCCTTCAGTGCCTTGACCTCCTCGGCGGAGCGCTCCGGCGGCAGTTCCACCGGCTCCATGATGGTGCCCATCACGCCGTCGGTGAGGATCAGCACCGGGTTCCGGTCCTGTTGTGCGTAGTCAAAGGCCGCATAGGTCATGTCCACTGCCTCCTGCACGGTAGAGGGAGAGAACACCCGCATTCTGAACCCGCCGTTGCCGCTGGCCTTGGTGGCCTGGGTGTAGTCCTGCTGTGCCGGCTGGATGGTGCCGATACCGGGGCCGCCCCGCTGTACATTGACGTATACGATGGGCACCCGCGCGCTGGCGCAGAAGCTGATGCCCTCGCTCATCAGGCTGATGCCGCAGGAGGAGGAGCTGGTCATGGCCCGTGTGCCGGTACCGGCGGCGCCGTACACCATATTGATGGACGCGACCTCGCTCTCGCCCTGTACAAAGCTGCCGCCCACCTCCGGCAGCCGCCGGGCCAGATACTCCGGTATCTCGTTCTGCGGCGTGATAGGATAGCCGGCAAAGAACCGGCAGCCTGCCCGCACCGCTGCCTCAGCGATGGCCTCAGTGCCCTTCATAAATACTCTCGCCATGTTCCCGCCTCCTTATTTATACACTTCGATGGCCGCGTCCGGACACATACGTCCGCAGATGGCACAGCCGATGCAGTTTTCCGGGTGTGCGGCCACCACAAAGGGGTAGCCCTTGGAGTTGACCTCGTGTCCCACGGCCAGCACGCCCTTGGGACAGAACTTCACGCAGTAGCCGCAGCTCTTGCAGCTCTCTGTGCGGATGGTGACTTGCGCCATTTCAATGCCTCCTTATCCTTCATCAAGTCCCGTCTCCGGGACAGTCATACGCGGTGTGAGTGGCAGCAGCGGCAGCTCCGTCCGGCCCTCGACCTCCGGCAGCAGCGTCTCCGACACCGCCGCCGCCTCCACCTTTACATAGGGCGTCAGCAGCCGGAGTCCCTGCTCTACGCCCACTAAGAATTCCTCCGCCGTGGTGCCGATGCCCAGCGTGGGGTTCAGCAAAAAACGCGGCAGGCCCAGCCGCGCCGCCTTCAGCACGGCGCTCAGGGTCCCGTCGATGTGCTCCACCGTCCCCGACCAGGGCCGGTACGGGTTTACCACGAACCATGCATCCGCACTCTTCAGCAGGTGTGCGTATCCGCCGATGAGCCTTGCCCCCGTGTCGTTGCCGCCCACGTCCAGAATGACGCTCTTGCTCTTGTCCAGCAGCAGCGGCACCAGTCCGCCCACCTGCGTGGGCGCGTCGGCACACTGCTGCTCGAAGTGCACCGTCACCCCCGCGCCCTCCAAAAGGGCCGCCGCGTCCCTTGACCGCAGCAGTGGCTTTGTCTGGTCCAGATCGAAGAAATGCACATCCCGTCTACGCTCCGTCGCCGTCAGCGCCCACTGCACCGCCAGCTCAGATTTGCCGCACCCGGCCTCGCCCAGAAATACCGTCACCCGCTGCGCTGGGTCCGGCGCATAGCGTGCCATACCATCCCTCCTTTAGCCCTTCAAAGTGCTGTATATTTACGAATACCATTATACCCGCCCGCTTTGCCCCTGCGAAGCGTAAATGCCCGTTATCCTATAAAGTTTTCTTATATCTGACGGCGTAAAAAAAGACCGGCACCCGCCGGTCTTTTTTCACATGCTTATCCGCCCAGATACGCCTTCTTGATGGCGTCGCTCTCCAGCAGCGCCGCGCCGGTGCCCTCCGTGACGATGCGCCCCGTTTCCAGCACATAGCCCCGGTCGGCCACCGCCAGCGCCGCCTGTGCGTTCTGCTCCACCAGAAGAATAGTGGTGCCGTCGGCGTGCAGCTGTCGAATGATGTCGAATATCTGCTCCACCAGCAGCGGCGCCAGACCCATGGACGGCTCGTCCAGCATCAGCAGCTTGGGATGGCTCATCAGCGCCCGGCCCATGGCCAGCATCTGCTGCTCGCCGCCGGACAGCGTCCCGGCCACCTGCTTCCGCCGTTCCTTCAGCCGCGGGAAGCGCTCGTACACGCTCTCGATGTCTGCGTTCAGGTCGCCGCCCCGGCAATAGCCGCCCATGTCCAGGTTTTCCTGCACCGTCATGTGCTGGAAAATGCGCCGTCCCTCCGGCACAAGAGCCATGCCGCGCCCCACCAGCTTGTGGCTGGGCACGTGCCGCAGCTCCTCGTCCATAAAGCGCACGCTTCCCGTGCGGCTGCGGAGCAGCCCTGCCACGGTGTTCAGCGTGGTGGATTTGCCCGCGCCGTTGGCGCCGATCAGCGTCACCACCTCGCCCTGCTCCACGTGGAAGGACACGTCCTTCACCGCGTGGATGCTGCCGTAGTACACATTGATGTTCTCCACCTGCAGCACGCTGCTCATGCGCTCGCCTCCTTCTTCCGTCCCAGATACGCTTCAATGACCGCCGGGTCCGCCTGGATGTCCGCCGGTGTGCCCTTGGCGATGATGTGCCCGAAGTTCAGCACGCAGATACCCTCGCAGATGTTCATCACCAGGTTCATGTCGTGCTCGATCAGCAGCACCGCGATCTGGAACGTATCCCGTATCTTTCGGATGTTCTCCATCAGCTCCGCCGTCTCCGACGGGTTCATGCCCGCCGCCGGCTCGTCCAGCAGCAGCAGACACGGGTTCGATGCCAGCGCCCGCAGGATCTCCAGCCGCCGCTGCGCGCCGTAGGGCAGCGAGCCCGCCCGTTCATCGGCATGACTCTCCATGTGGAAGATGCTCAGCAGCTCCTCCGTCCGTTCCCGGGCGATGTGCTCCTCCCGCGCATACCTGAGGAAATGCAGGATGCTGCCCGCCAGACCGTAGCGCACCGAGTCGTTCATGGCCACCATCAGGTTCTCCGCCACCGTCAGATCATTGAACAGCCGGATGTTCTGAAACGTCCGGGCGATGCCGGCCTTGTTTACCTGCGCGGTGGTCATGCTGTGGGTGTCCTTGCCATCCAGCAGGATAGCGCCCGCTGTGGGCTGATACACCTTCGTCAGCAGGTTGAACACCGTGGTCTTGCCCGCGCCGTTGGGGCCGATCAGCCCCGCGATCTCCGTCCGGCCGATGGTCAGATCGAAGTCCTCCACCGCCTTCAGCCCGCCGAAGGTCACACCCAGCCCCACGCACTCCAGCACCGGGGACTTGTCGATGTCCCGTTCCGGCAGCAGCACGGAGGACTGGCGCTTCACCAATTTCGTTTTCGTCGTCACAGCGCCGCACGCTCCTTTCGCCCGGGGGTCAGTTTTTCCTTAGCAGAGGCAAAAAACCGCTTCATCGTGGGGTTGTTCGTGGCCTGCATCACCAGGATCAGCACGATGGCATACACCAGCATACGGTAGTCCGCCACCTCGCGCAGCGCCTCCGGCAGCACCGTCAGCACGATGGCCGAGATCACGGAGCCCGGCACGCTGCCCATGCCGCCCAGCACCACGATGACCAGGATCTCGATGGACATATTGTAATCAAAGGCAGCCGCCTTGATGTTGGCCAGTGAGTGGCCGTACAGCACGCCGGCACAGCCTGCGAAGAAGGCTGCGATGACGAACACCGCCAGCTTGTACCATGTGACGTTCAATCCCACGGACTCCGCCGCGATGCGGTTGTCCCGGATGGCCATGATGGCCCGGCCGTACTTGGACCGCTTCAGGTTCAGCATCACCGCCACCGTCAGCAGCACCAGCACCGCGCCGTAGGGGAGAAGGTCCTTCGCCCCGGCGTAGATGGAGGAGGTGTCCAGACCCAGCGCGCCGCCGGTGATGTTCAGGTTTGTGATGATGTTCTTGATGATCTCGCCGCAGGCCAGCGTCACGATAGCCAGATAGTCGCCCCGCAGCCGCAGGGCCGGCAGTCCCACCAGCAGTCCGAAGACCGCCGCCATCAGGCCACCCGCCAGCATACTCACCGGCAGGCGCACGCCCAGCGGCAGGGCGGTGGTGTGCAGCGCGATCGCCACCAGACACCCGGAGAACAGTCCCACGGACATGAAGCCCGCGTGGCCCAGGCTCAGCTCGCCCAGCAGGCCCACCACCAGGTTCAGCGACACCGCCATCACGATGTACACCGCAACGGGCACCAGCATATTCGTTACCTGCCGGGTCAGGTGCCCGGTATACAGCAGCGCCGCCATTACCACAAACAGTGCGGCCACCGCCGCCACGGTCAGCAGGTCCGTGCGCTGTCTTTTTTTCTGTGTCAGCTGCATTTTCTTCACCTCACACCTTCTCCTGCATGGGCTTGCCCAGCAGGCCCGTGGGCTTGACCACCAGCACGACCACCAGCACGGCGAACACGATGGCGTCCGCCCACAGGGTAGAGATATACGTCTTGGACATCTGCTCGATCAGGCCCAGCAGTATGCCGCCCAGCATGGCGCCGGGGATGGAGCCGATACCGCCGAAAACCGCCGCCGTAAAGGCCTTGATGCCGGGCATGGCGCCGGTGGTGGGCTTGATGTACACATAGGTCATGCCGTAGAACATACTGGCGAAGGCCGCCAGCGCCGAGCCGATGGCAAACGTCAGCGTGATGGTCCTGTCCACGCTGATGCCCATCAGCGTGGCGGCGTCCTTGTCCTCGGATACGGCCCGCATGGCCTTGCCCAGCTTCGTTTTGTCGATGAACAGCGTCAGCGCCACCATCAGCACCGCTGTCACCGCCAGCGTCAGCACGGTGATCCCGTCCACCTGCACGTCGCCCACGGAGAAGCTGCCCAGCTTTACCAGCGTGGGGTAGGCCATCTGCTGCGAGCCGAAGAGCAGCAGCGCCGCGTTCTGCAAAAGGTAGCTGACGCCGATGGCCGTGATGAGCACGCTCAGCGGTGCCGCCTGCCGCAGGGGCTTATAGGCACAGAACTCGATGACCACGCCCAGCACCGCGCATACCGCGATGCTGATGATCACCGTCACCCACGGGGACAGTCCCAGCTGCGCCACCGCCACAATGCCGCTGTATGCGCCCACCATGATCACGTCGCCGTGGGCGAAGTTCAGCATTTTGGCGATACCGTAGACCATGGTGTAGCCCAGCGCGATCAGCGCGTAGATGCTCCCCAGGCTCAGCCCGCTTATCAATGTTTGTATCAAATTCGTCATAGTCGTCATTCCTTTGCATGGCGCCCGTTCCGCCCTCCCGGCGCAGCGCCGGGAGGGCGTATGGGCTTATTGTGAGGAAGATAGGTAGCTTACTTGCTTACGCCTCCGCGTCGGCCGCGGTATCCGCAGCGTCCCCGCTCTCCGCGCCGGCGGCGTCATTGGCGTTGTCCTGACCGAACAGGGTGCCCACGCCGTTCTTGTAGAGGATGGCGCTGGCGGCCTTGTTGGTGTTGCCGTCGGCACTCCAGGTCATAGTGCCGGTCACGCCCTCCACGGTGATGGTGGGCATCACAGCGGCCAGGTCAGCGCCGGAGGTGCTGCCGTTGGCGGCCTCCACAGCGGCCTTGACGGCGTACACCGCGTCATAGGCATCCGCGGCGAACTGGTCGGGGGTGGCGTTGTAGGCGTCCTGGTATGCCTTCACAAAGGCCTGGACCTTGGGGTCGGCGGAATCCGCCGCGAAGGGGGTCATCATCAGCACGTTATCCGCGATGGTCACATCCTGGCTCACCTTGCCCAGGATGCCGTCCAGCCCGTCAGCGCCGAAGAAGTACACATCGTCGGCAAACTTACCCTTGGCCTGGGTCAGGAAGGTGGAGGCCTCCTCTGCGTAGATGGGGATGGACACGACCTTCACGCCGGAGGAAGCAAGGGCGTTCACCTGGGTGGAGAAGTCGGTGCTGGTGGCGGTGGTGAAGGTCTGCGTCTCCTTGATGGTCACGCCGGTGTTCTGGCACTCGGCCACGAAGGCATTGTACAGACCCACAGAGTAGTCGTTGTCGCTCTGATAGAACACGCCTACTTCGGTGGCCAGGGCGTTGTCGGTGAGGTAGTCTGCTGCCGCGGTGCCCTGATAGGAATCGTAGAAGCAGATACGGAACGCCTTGTCGTTGCCGTCGATGCATTTGTCGGCGGAGCCAGTGGTCTCCATCACCAGCACGTCGTCGGCCTTGGCCGCCGCCACCACGGAGGCCGTCTCACCGGACAGCACACCGCCCAGGCACACATTCATGCCCCAGTCCATCAGCTTGCCGTAGGCCGCCACGGCACTCTCCGGGTCACCCTGAGAATCCTGGAAGTTGACCTCCAGCTGCTTACCGTTGACGCCGCCGGCAGCGTTGATCTCCTTGGCAGCCAGCTCCGCGCCGTGCTGTACGGACAGACCATAGTTGGCATAGCCGCCGGTCAGAGGACCGACGCCGCCCAGCTTAATGGTCTCGGTGCCGCTGGCGTCGCCGCTGCCGCCATTATCGCTCTTGCTGCCGCAGGCCACCAGGCTCAACGCCATCACAGCGGCTAAAAACATTGCAACTACTTTCTTTTTCATGGTTTTGTTCTCCTTTACGTTGGTTTTCTTAGGAACTATGCACCGGCGGCGTCTGCCGCAGGTATACAAAAAAGCGGCTCCGCCAATGGCGGAGCCGCTTCGCTGTATCAGGTGTCAGCGCGTCATGCGGTTATCCGTGCCAATGGCGTATGTGCAGAGGCGGCCAGTACCAGCAGTACCAGCACCAGAGCGCAAATAATAATGGACGCCATAATAATGGCGCCCAGCACGGACAGAATGACAGTATGAGAAGCGGCGCAGGCGCAGCAGAAAGCAGCACCGGCGCAGGCGGCGGTCATCATGGTATTCATGGCTTTCTTCGTGGTCTTGGTCATCACGGCCGCCTCCTTTCGCTTCGGAAATGTTGGGCCTATTGTAGCAAAGCAGAATTCCAAAGTCAACGGTGTTTTCACAAAAAACGTCATCATAACGCACAAACTGTCACTATATGAATTATGCGAAATATACAAAAACGAACCACTTTCTCCCAGAAACTGGAAATTCCACGGCCGCAGCCGGTCTGCCGCTCCGAACACAAAAAACGATATAGACGGACAAACATACGACAATACCGAACAATACCTCTTGCATTTTCTGCGTTATCCTGTAAAATAGACAGCGAACCTCCGCGCGGTACGCGCGGAAGCGGAACAGACTGAAAAGGGAGGCCCGTCCATGCATACGCCCCGGCACCCCACACGCAGCATAACGATCATGGCGTCAGCGCTGCTGGCGCTGTTTCTGCTGTCCTTCGTGCTGGGCCGCTACGGCGTCCCTCTGGGCGAGGTGGTAAAGATACTCCTCTCCCGCGTATTTCCCATTGAACAGACCTGGACGGACAACATGGCCATCGCCGTGTGGAACGTCCGCCTGCCCCGCATCCTGCTGGCCTGCCTGGTGGGCTGCGGCCTCTCCGCCGCCGGTACCGCCTACCAGACCGTGTTCCAGAACCCCATGGCCGCACCGGATATCCTGGGCGCGTCCTCCGGCGCCTGCTTCGGCGCGGCGCTGGCGATCCTGACGGGCCAGAGCACCGTGATGGTCACCGTTTTCGCCTTCTTGGCCAGCCTGCTGTCCGTGGCCCTGGTCTATCTGGTGGGCCGCCGATCCCGGGGCAGCCGTGTGGTGAGCCTCCTGCTGGCCGGTATCATGGTAGGCTCGCTGTTCTCGGCCTGTACCTCCTATATCAAGCTGGTGGCCGATCCCACCAACCAACTGCCCCAGATCACCTACTGGCTCATGGGCAGCCTCTCCGGCACCCGTATGCACACCGTCGCCTTTGCCGCCGTCTGTATGGCGGCAGGGCTGACGCCCCTGCTGCTGCTCCGCTGGCGCATGAACCTGCTGACCCTCTCGCCGGATGAAGCCCGCGCCATGGGCGTCCACACGGACCGCCTGCGTCTGGCGGTGATCCTCTGCGCCACGGTGCTGACGGCCTCCGCCGTCTCCGTCTCCGGCATGATCGGCTGGGTGGGTCTGGTGATCCCCCATCTCAGCCGCCGCCTCGTGGGTAACGACTGCCGCAGGCTCCTGCCCATGGCCTGCCTGTTCGGCGCGGCCTTTCTGCAGCTGGTGGACGACCTGGCCCGCACCCTTGCGGCGACGGAGATCCCCATCGGTATCCTGACGGCCTTCGTGGGCGCGCCGTTCTTTATCTACCTCATGGTGAAGGGAGGCGACCGCCTGTGACCCTCACGGTATCGCACCTGACCTTCGCTTATCCCAAGGCCCCGCCGGTGCTGGAGGATGTCTCCTTCACCGTGCCCGCCGGTGATTTCCTCTCCGTGCTGGGTGCCAACGGCGCCGGCAAGAGCACCCTCTTCCGCTGCCTGCTGGGCGGCCTGGAGGGCTACACCGGCGCCATCTCGCTGGACGGCCGCGACGTGCGGACCTTCTCCCGCCGGGAGCTGGCGGCCCGCATCGCCTACATCCCGCAGATACACCGTCCCACCTTCGGCTATTCCGTGCTGGACACCGCCCTCATGGGCCTGACCCGGCACTTGTCCCCGTTCCAGAGCCCCTCCAAGGCCCTGGAGCAGCAGGCTCTGACCGCCCTGGAGCAGCTGGGTGTGGCTCACCTGGCGCAGCGGAACTTCGCCGCCCTCTCCGGCGGCGAGCAGCAGCTGGTGCTCATTGCCCGCGCCCTGTGCCAGCAGTCGGAGCTCCTCATCATGGACGAGCCCACCGCCTCTCTGGATTACGGCAACCAGCTCCGTGTGCTGGAGCAGGTGCGTTTCCTGTCGGAGCGGGGCTACACCGTCCTGCTCTCCACCCACGATCCCCAGCACGCCCTGCGTTTTTCCCGCCGCATCCTGGCCCTGCAAGGGGGCTGCGTGGCGGCGGAGGGCGATACCCGGAGCGTGCTGACGCCGGACCTGATCCGGCAGCTCTACGGTGTGGAGTCCGTGCTGCTGGATACGCCCGATGGCGCGGCCCTGCTGCCGGTGCGGGGAGGTGACCGCCATGTTTAGCTGGTCGGCGGACACTGTCCGCTTCATGGCCGATGCCTGCCGCCGCACCGACTTCCACGAAAAGCTGACGGCGCTGCTGCTGCCGTACCTGAAGCCCACGGATCATATCTGCGACGCCGGCTGCGGCCTGGGATACCTGTCCCTGGCCCTGTCGCCCCATGCGGCCCATATCACGGCGGCGGAGCGCGACGCTGCCGCCCTGGCGGTGCTGCGGCAGGAGCTGGACGCCCGCGGCGTTGCCAATGTGACGCCCCTGTGCGCCGATGTGCTGGCCTATACGCCGGCAGAGAAGTTCGACGCCATGGTGTTCTGCTTTTTCGGCAGCATGGAGGAGATACTGGCCGCCGCCTTCCGCCAATGCCGTGGCACGGTGCTGGCCGTGGTGCGTGACGACGTGTGCCACCGCTTTTCCGGGGCGCCCCGTGCGCCGGGCCGCCATAGCTTCGATGCCGCCTGCGGTGTGCTGAAGGCCCACGGTATCCCCTATACGGCGCAGCGTGCGGCGCTGGACTTTCCCCAGCCCTTCCGCACCCTGGAGGATGCCCGGACATTCCTGACCATCTACGGCGGGGGAGCGCCTGCGGAGGACGATCTCCGCGCCAAACTTATTTCCACCGGCGATCCTGACTTCCCGTGGCAGCTGCCCGGCGTCCGCCGCTTTGGAATGATTGCATTTTCAACAGAAGAAGGAGAACACATATGAACAAGACAAAACGATTGCTGGCGCTGGCCCTGGCGCTGGTGATGAGCCTGACCCTGTTTGCCTGCGGCCGGAAGGCCCAGGACGACAAGATCGACGACAGCACCCGGACGGAGAACACCACCCGCGTGTTTACCGACTCCTGCGGCCGCGAGGTCACCGTCCCCACCGATATCCAGAAGGTGGCCGTCTCCGGCCCTCTGGCCCAGATGGTGGTCTTTGCCATCGCCCCGGACAAGATGGTGGGTGTGGCCAATGCCTGGGACGAGACCGCCGAGAATTACTTTGACCAGAAGTATCTGGACCTGCCCCTGCTGGGCCAGCTGTACGGCGGCAAGGGCGAACTGAACCTGGAGACGCTGCTGACGGCCGATCCCGACGTGGTCATCGATGTGGGCGAGCCCAAGAGCACCATGGCGGAGGATCTGGACGGCCTGCAGGAACAGACCGGAATCCCCTTTGTCCACATTGACGCCTACCTGGCCTCCATGGACGATACCTATGCCATGCTCAGCGACCTGCTGGCTATGCCCAACGAGGGTCAGGCCCTGGCCGACTACTGCCGCAATGCCTATGACACCGTCAAGGCCATCGTGGACGGCGTGGAGAAGGCCGATGTCCTGTATATCACCGGTGAAGAGGGCCTGAACGTCATCGCCAGGGACTCCTATCACGCCGAGGTCGTCGATATGCTGTGCAATAATCTGGCTGTGGTGGACGAGCCCTCCTCCAAGGGTACCGGCAACGAGGTGGACATGGAGCAGATCCTGAACTGGGACCCCTCTATCGTGTTCTTCGCCCCCGGCAGCATTTACAGCACCGTGGCCGATAACGAGAACTGGCAGACCATACCTGCCATCAAGGACGGCAAGTATTACGAGGTGCCCTTCGGCCCCTACAACTGGATGGGCTTCCCGCCAAGCGTCCAGCGCATCCTGGGTATGCAGTGGATGGCCAAGGTCCTGTACCCCGAGGCCGCTGACTACGATATGTATGAGGTCACCCAGACCTATTTCCAGCTGTTCTACCACTGCGACCTGACCATCGACCAGTACAACGCGCTGGTGGCAAATTCTCTCCCCGCTGTGAAGGCCGCCGGCTGAATAAACGAACAGGGAGCGGCACCGCCGCTCCCTATGGCCCTTGAAAGGAGACGCGTATGAACAACATCTTCCAGACCCTGCTCTATCAGCGGGAAAAGCAGAAGGACACCGTGTTGGCCACCATCGTGTGGGATGACGGCTCCGCCCCCCGCGGCGCGGGCAGCCAGATGCTGGTGGGGGCGGATGGTCTGCTCTCCGGCACCATCGGCGGCGGCGCGGTGGAGCTGCGGTCCATTCAGCTGGCCCGGGCGCTGCTGGCCGGTCAGCACGTGGACGCCCTTGGAGAGCATGCGCGTGATGAGCACCGCGCGACCGGCGCCGCCCTCGTTGGCGGCGAGCGTCTTGGTCATCTCGATAACGGTGACATCGCGGTTGGCTGGCGACAGGTCGTTGACCAGCGGGGCCAGGTAATCTGCCGTCTCGCAACCGACGGTGCCGCCGCCCACGATGACGATCTTCTTGCCCGGGAAAGCCTTGCCGCCCAGCAGGTCGTCGGCCGTCATAACCTGCTTAAAGCCCTGCATGAAGGCCGGAACGATGGGCTCGGCGCCATAAGCCAGGACGACCTCGTAGCCGGCGTAGTCGCGTTGAATGTCCTCGGCAGTAAGCTCGGTGCCAAATACGCACTTCACGCCGGCCTCGGCCAGGCGACGATACTGATACTTGATCACGCGGGTGAGTTCCTGCTTTGCCGGCGGAACGGCCGCGATGCGCATCTCGCCGCCCGGCTCATCCTGCTTGTCAACGAGCACCACGTTGTGGCCGCGCTTGGCGGCAATGTAGGCTGCCTCCATGCCCGCAGGACCAGCGCCCACAACCAGCACGTTCTTGGCCTCGGCGGCAGGCTCGTAGCCGGCCTCGTCGCGCTCAACATCGGGATTGACGGTGCAGGAGATGCGCTTGCCAAACATAATGCCGTTCAGGCAGCGCAGACAGCCGATGCAGGGGCGGATGTCGTCGGCGTTGCCGGCAGCGGCCTTATTGCAGAACTCGGCATCGCACAGATTGGCGCGGCCCATCATGCAGATGTCGGCAGCGCCGTCCTCGATCAGCTCCTCGGCGATCCAGGCCTCGTTGATACGTCCGACGGTGGCGACGGGAATGTTGACGTGCTTCTTAATCTCGCGCGAGCAGGCGGCATGCGAGGCCTGCTGCGTACCGGCGGCGGGAATCGCGGAGCCGCGCTTGATGGTGGTGCCGCCCGACACATGAATCATGTCGACGCCGGCCTTCTCCAGGCGACGCGAGACGTAGATCATGTCGTTGAGGGTCAGGCCGCCATCGGTGTACTCGTCGCCCGAGATACGGACGTCGATGATAAAGTCCTTGCCGCAGCGCTCGCGAATCTCGGCGATGACCTCGAGCAGGAAACGCATACGGGCGTCGAGCGAGCCGCCGTACTCATCGGTACGCTTGTTGTAGAGCGGAGTCAAAAAGCCGCCGAGCATACCGTGGGCGTGCGCCGCATGGACTTCGACGCCGTCGACGCCGGCCTTCTGCATACGCACGGCAGCATCACCGAACTGATGCGTGAGCTCGTGAATCTCGTCGACCGTGATGGGGCGCGGTGCCTCGCGGGCATAGGACGGTCCCACGAAGGACGGAGCGATCAGGCGCGGCGTGCCCGGGATGTTAAAGGCCATGTAGGCGGGGTGGAAGAGCTGCGGCATGATCTTGCAGCCATACTCGTGGACGGCCGCGGCGAGCTTTTCCCAGCCAGGGATAAACGTGTCGTCGTAGCAGCACATGTCACCCGGCAGATAGGTATAGGTAGGCTCGACCGTCACGACCTCGGTGATGATGAGGCCCACGCCGCCCTTGGCGCGGGCACGGTAATGATCGACCAAGTCGTCGGTCACATAGCCATGATCGGCCAGGTTGGTGGACACCGGCGGCATAAAGACGCGGTTCTTGACCTCGGTCGTACCGACCTTGATCGGGCTAAAGAGCATCGGATAGGCGGATGACTCCATACAGGCTTCCTTTCGTTTGAGCCGCTCGGCGGCAGTTGCTAACGTACCTATCGTATCAGCAACCGCACAGCACCCGACCGCACGCGCTCCCCTGCCTACGTATCGACCCACAAAAAAGTTGCGGTGAGATACGGAGCAATCGAGGCTTTTGACAGCCAAAACTGTCCGTATTTCACCGCAACTGATGGGCGGGGTGGAATTGAGGGCTCAGATAGTCAGTCATGCCCTCATCCGCCACTCCCCCACCTACAGCGCGCCGTCCAGCATAAGGTTCACCTTGAGCACGTTGACCGTGGGCTCGCCGAACACGCCGAGGAAACGGCCCTTGGTGCACGCGGCGATGATGTCGCGCACCTCGTCCTCACTTTTGCCCGTGGCCTTGGCAAGGCGCGGGACCTGGTACTCGGCGGCATCCGGAGAGATCTCCGGGTCGAGGCCGGACCCCGAACACGTCACCAGGTCGACGGGCACAGCGTCTATATCGGCATCGGGATTGGCGGCGCGGATCTTCTTCGCGCGCGCATCTATCAGCTGCCGATACTCCTCACTCGCCGGGGACAGGTTGGACGGGGCACCGTACGCCATGAGCTCGCCGTCTTCGCCTTCGACAATTGACACGTTCTGGATGCGGCCCCACATGTGGTCCTCATCCTCAAAGTTCTGGCCGATCAGCTCGGAGCCCACGATCTTGTCGTCGACCTTGATGAGCGAACCGTTCGCCTGATACGGGAACGCAACCTGGGCGATGCCGGTCACGACGAGCGTATAGCCCAGACCGCAGACAACGGTAAACAGCGCGAACACGCCCAGTGCGCGCGATGCGATACCTTTGAACATACATACCTCCGTCTACATCATGCCAATGCCGAACAAGGCCAGCAGCATGTCGATAATCTTGATGAATACGAACGGCGCCACAATACCGCCCAGGCCCCACACCAGCAGGTTGTGGGTCAGCAGCTGGCCGGACGAAAGCTCGCGGTACTTCACGCCTTTCAGGGCGGCAGGAATCAGCGCGACGATGACCAGCGCGTTGTAGATAATGGCGGACAGCACGGCAGTCAACGGGCTGGTGAGCCCCAGGATGTTGAGGGCGTCCAACCCGGGGTAGATCGGCGAGAATAGCGCCGGGATGATGGCGAAATACTTGGCGACGTCGTTGGCGACCGAGAAGGTCGTGAGCGAGCCGCGGGTCATGAGCAGTTGCTTGCCGATACGCACGATATCGATGAGTTTGGTGGGGCTGGAGTCGAGGTCGACCATGTTGCCGGCCTCCTTGGCAGCCTGGGTTCCCGTGTTCATGGCCACGGCGACATCCGCCTGCGCCAGCGCCGGCGCGTCGTTGGTGCCATCTCCGGTCATCGCGACCAGATGGCCCTCATGCTGGAACGCGCGGATCTTATCGAGCTTGCCCTCGGGCGTCGCTTCGGCCAGGAAGTCATCCACACCGGCCTCGGCGGCGATGGCGGCGGCCGTCAGCGGATTATCACCCGTCACCATTATGGTCTTGATACCCATGCGGCGCAGATCGGCGAACTTTTCCTTCACGCCGGACTTGATGATGTCCTTAAGGTAGACGACACCCAGCACACGTCGGTCCTTTGCCACGACCAACGGGGTGCCGCCCACCTTCGCAATGCGTTCGACGGCCTCGTCGCACTCCTTCGAGAACACTCCTCCGGCAGCCTCCACATAAGCGCGAACGGAATCGGCCGCACCCTTGCGAATCTCGCTGTCGGCGTAGTTCACACCGGACATGCGGGTCGCCGCGGTGAAGGGGATGAACTCCATGCCCTTATCCTCGAGTGTGCGGCCGCGCAGCCCAAACTGCTCCTTGGCGAGCACGACGATGGAGCGGCCCTCGGGGGTCTCATCCGCCAGAGAGGACAGCTGCGCGGCATCGGCGAGTTCTGCCGGATCGACACCGTCGACCGGAATGAACTCGGCGGCCTGGCGGTTGCCCAAGGTGATGGTACCGGTCTTATCGAGCATGAGGATGTCGACGTCGCCGGCGGCCTCGATGGCGCGGCCGGACATGGCCAGCACGTTGGCCTCGTTCAGTCGGCTCATGCCGGCGATGCCAATGGCGGACAACAGCGCACCAATGGTGGTGGGCGCCAGACAGACGAGCAAGGCAACGAGCGTGGTCACAGCGGTGGGGTTCGCCATACCGTTGAGCCCTGCAGAGAAACTCGAGTAGCAGTACAGTGCGATCGTCACGAGGATGAAAATGACGGACAGAGCAACCAGAAAGATCTCGAGCGCGACCTCGTTGGGGGTCTTCTTGCGGGCGGCGCCCTCGA
>OLSK01001246.1_pt1 | contig 19663 bp, 19 predicted proteins | sample 1672781 | NCBI WGS metagenome assembly OLSK01 (sample SAMEA3136723, study PRJEB25190) | human gut metagenome | biome: human gut; feature: human-associated habitat; material: faeces | place: Austria | collected 2013 | reverse complement strand
AGGGCGTTTCCAGGGCTGTGAACAACGTAAACACCGTTATCCGCGAAGCTATCGTCGGCATGGACGCTTCCGATATCTACGCCATTGACAAGGCAATGATCGAAGCAGACGGCACAAAGGACAAGAGCAAGCTCGGCGCTAATGCTATTCTGGCGGTCTCCATCGCCTGCGCAAGAGCCGCAGCGGCCTCCCTCGACATTCCGCTGTACCGTTTCCTCGGCGGCGTTAACGCGAACAGACTTCCGGTTCCGATGATGAACATTCTCAACGGCGGCGCGCACGCTGCGAACACCGTGGACGTTCAGGAATTCATGATAATGCCGGTCGGCGCAAAGAGCTTCATCGAGGGTCTGCGCTGGTGCACCGAGGTGTTCCACGCACTGGCTGCGCTGCTCAAGAGCAAGGGGCTTGCGACCTCCGTCGGCGACGAGGGCGGCTTCGCTCCTGACCTCGCAAGCGACGAGGAGGCCATCCAGTATATCCTCAGCGCTGTTGAGAAGGCAGGCTACAAGCCCGGCGAGGACATCGTGCTCGCAATGGACGCCGCTTCCTCCGAGTGGAAGAGCGGCGAGAAGGGCAGGTACCACCTGCACAAGTCCGGCAAGGATTTCACCTCTGCCGAGCTGGTTGCACACTGGGCGCAGCTCTGTGAGAAGTACCCGATCTACTCCATCGAGGACGGACTTGACGAGGAGGACTGGGAAGGCTGGCAGATAATGACCAAGGAACTCGGCGGCAAGGTTCAGCTCGTGGGCGACGACCTGTTCGTTACCAACACCGAGCGCCTTTCCAAGGGAATCGCCCTGGGCTGTGGAAACTCCATTCTCATCAAGCTGAACCAGATCGGCTCCGTATCCGAGACACTGGAAGCGATCAAGATGGCGCACAAGGCGGGTTACACTGCGATAGCCTCCCACCGCTCCGGCGAGACCGAGGATACCACCATCGCCGACCTCGCAGTTGCGCTGAACACTTGCCAGATAAAGACCGGCGCTCCGAGCAGAAGCGAGCGTACCGCGAAGTACAACCAGCTTATCCGCATTGAGGAGCAGCTCGGCGCAAGCGCAGTTTATCCCGGAAAGAACGCGTTCAGCTTCATGAAGTAAACCTTTCCTCTTCTCCATTACAATGAGCCGCACAATTCGTTGTGCGGCTCAGTTTTTATCTGGTCAGCATGTAGAGCAGCGCGTTAACTATCGCGGCAGCGACATTGCTTCCGCCCTTTCTTCCACGGGCGACGATATGCGGAACTCCGGTGCTCATTATAAGTTCCTTGGACTGCACCACGTTCACAAATCCCACCGGCACGCCTATCACGAACGCCGGAGAAAAGTCCCCCGCCGTGATGTGCTCGTACAGCCTGATGAGCGCGGTCGGGGCGTTTCCGCAGGCAAATATCACTGGCTTTCCGAGCTTTGCTGCGCGATCCACCGAAGCAGCCGCCCGGGTAGTCCCGCTGAGTTTCGCCGCCTCGGCGGTCTCCGGGTCTGACATGAAGCACATTGCTTCGCAGCCGAGCTTAGCCAGCGCCGTCTTGTTTATCCCGGCCTTCGCCATGTTGGTGTCCGTGACTATGACCGCGCCGTTTTTCAGCAGCTCCAGCGCGGCGTCGACCGCGTTTTCCGAGAAGCAGAGATTGTCCGCGTAGTCGAAATCGGCGGTGGTGTGGATAACCCGGTACATTACCGGCTTGATTTTCTCCGGGAATTCACGCCCGTGCAGCTCGCTTTCGATGATTTCGAAGCTGCGGCGCTCTATATCCTCCGGGAGGACGTATTCCAGGTTCAAAATTCTATCCCCCTCCGCGCGGCTATACCATGTGTGTATGGGTGCTTCACGCAGTTTATTTCACTGACGTAATCCGCGGCGTCCAGGAAGATTTCCGCAGGTCCGCGCCCGGTTAACACAAGCTCCACAGTGCCCGGCTTCTCCGTCAGGAAGCGCTCCGCAGACGTGCGGTCGAGCAGACCGCAGCGGTACGCCGCATTGAATTCGTCGATTATCAGCATGTCTATCCCGCCGGAGCGCGCCAGCGAGTACCCCTTTTCCAGCATATCATTATGACAAGCTGTGATATCCAGCTTATCCTGCTCCGACATATTCCAGACGAATCCGAAATCCCTCTCGCAGCGCTCCAGGGTTATTCCGGGAATGCTCCGCAGCACGGTAAGCTCCGCAGTGTCGGAGCCTTTAAGAAGCTGAATGATATGCACGCGCATTCCCGCGCCTGCCGCGCGTACTGCAAGCCCGAGCGCCGCGGTGGTCTTGCCCTTTCCGTCGCCGCAGTAAATATGAAGAAAACCCATTATATTCCCTCCCTGAGTATCCTGTATATAAGTTCCATGTCGAGGCTTTCCCGGACGGAATCCGCCAGCAGGTCGTACTGCGACTGCTTGTAGGCGTAGCGGTCGACTGCTTTCCCGGTGAATTCCAGGCCTTTTCTTCGGAAAAGCTCCCCCACCAGCCGGGAGCTGACCTCTCCGCTGTCGAAAATCCCATGGACATAGCAGCCGCAGACATTCCCGTACGCGCCGCCCGACGTACCGTCCGTAGTGCCGTCAAGCTTGGAGATCAGCGGTTTCCCGGAGATCTCGGTGCGCCCCATGTGGATCTCGTAGCCGGAAAATTCCGCGCCGGAAAGAAATGCGAACGCGCCCTCAATTTGCGCGAATTTCCCGGAGGTGCGGCTTCGGCGCTTTTCAGGAGTGAACACGGTTTTGGCGCGGAGAAGCTCCATGCCGCGCACGGAGCCGCCGCCCTCGGTGTTTTCCGGGTCGGAGACGACGTCCCCGAGAAGCTGATAGCCGCCGCAAATCCCGAAAATGAGCGTTCCGGCGGAAGCCGCCTTTTTCAGCGCGGCTTCGAGTCCGCAGGAGCGCAGCCACATCATGTCAGAGATGGTGCTTTTGGTGCCGGGTATGACGATGAGGTCGGGTTTCCCGAGCTGCTCCGGCTTCGCGGCGTATCGGACGGAAACGCCGCCGTACTGCGAAAAAACGTCCAGGTCGGTGAAGTTCGATATCCTCGGGAGCCGGATTACGGCGATGTCCACAAGACCGGCGGCGCGGTTTTCAAGCTTTGCTGAAAGGCTGTCCTCGTCCTCAATGTCGCAGTGAACGTAGGGCACGACCCCGGCGACCGGCTTTCCGCTGCGCTGTTCGAGTATCTCCACGCCGGAGCGGAAAATGCTGCGGTCTCCGCGGAATTTGTTGACGATTAGCGCTTTTATCATGTCCTGCTCGGACGGTTCCAGCAGCTTCACCGTGCCGATGAGCTGCGCGAAAACTCCGCCCCGGTCGATGTCGCCGACCAGAAGGACCGGGGATTTTGCGAGCCTTGCCATGCCCATATTCACAATGTCGTCAGCCTTGAGATTCAGCTCGGCGGGGCTTCCCGCGCCCTCGATCACGATTATGTCGTGCCGCGCGGAGAGCTGCCCGAACGCGTTCATTATCTGTGGAACGAACTCCCGTTTTCGCCGGAAATACTCCATTGCGCGCATGTTTCCGACCACTTCGCCGTTCACTATCACCTGTGAACCAACGTCGCTTGTGGGCTTGAGGAGTATCGGGTTCATCAGCACGGACGGCTCCGTGCCCGCCGCCTCCGCCTGCATTACCTGGGCGCGTCCCATCTCGAGACCTTCGGCGGTGATGTAGGAATTGAGCGCCATATTCTGCGATTTGAACGGCGCGACGGAGTAGCCGTCCTGCCTGAAAATCCGGCACAGAGCCGCAGCGATAAGGCTTTTTCCGGCGTTGGACATCGTACCCTGGATCATTATTGCTTTAGCTGAATTAAATTTATCCATTCAGCACCTCCCTGAGCGTGGCGAGAAGAAGCGCGTTTTCCTCCCGCAGGCGAACCGCCGTGCGGAACCAGCCGGGTTCCAGACCGACGTAATTTTCGCAGTTCCGCAGTGCGATTCCGCGTTGAGAAAGCAGCTTGTCAAGCGGAAGCCCGCAGCGGAACAGTATGAAATTCGCCTCTGACGGCACATATTCCAGCCCGAGGGAGCGCAGACCGTTCTGCATGAATTCCCGCTCAGTGCTGACGACTTCCACGGTTTTTTCAACGTAGCCGTCGAGCCTGAGCGCTGCAATTCCCGCCGCCTGAGCCGGGGTGGAAACGCTCCACGCCTGACCCGTGGAAGCTGCCTTTTCAGCAGCCTCAGGACTGCCGAAAAGCGCGTAGCCAAGCCGTATTCCGGGCATGGCGTAGATCTTCGTGAACGCCTTCAGTATCGCGGAATTATCGGACAGGAACTGACGCGCGGAGCGCTCCCTGCCGCCCTCCACGAAGTCGAGGAAGCATTCGTCGACCACAAGGAAGGTTCCGGTCTCGCGGCATTTCGCGGATATGCGTTCCATAAGCTCCGGCGGGATAGTATGTCCGGTGGGATTATTCGGATTGCACAGAAACAAGATGTCAATATCTGATGTAATATCAGATAGGATATTGCAGGTTAACCGAAAGTCGTTTTCCTGGCTCAGGAAGTGTTGACGTATCGCACAGCCGTGCTCCGTAAGAGCCTTTTCGTATTCGCTGAAAGTCGGAGCGCAGACCAGAGCGCGGCGTGGCTTGAATGCCGAAACAATGCGGTATATCAGGTCGGCGGCGCCGTTCCCGCAGACTATCCTTCCGGACGGGAACCACTCACTTTCGGATATTGCCCGGATAAGCTCCCGGCAGGAGGGGTCGGGGTAGTTCCCGCAGCGCCAGAGGGAGTCAGAGATCTCAAGCAGAACCTCGTCGGGAAGCCCCAGCGGATTGATGTTTGAAGAAAAATCGTGTTCTATATGGCGGGAATAAATGTCGCCGCCGTGAGCAAATCTGTTCAAAGAATGCACCCCCATAAAATCGCGCGAAGCCCCGTGCAGAGCGCCAGCATGAGCACTGACGTACAGTACATCAGCCGATTTGCGCGCCGGATATCCTCGTTTTCAATTTCGCGAATGTCGTCCCCGATGAACGGCTTGCGGTGAAGTTCTCCGAAATACCAGGCATCCCCGGCAAGCCGCACGCGGAGCGCCCCGGCGCATACCGCCTCGGTCTGCGCGGAGTTTGGACTCGCATGTTTTCGGCGGTCGCGGCGCCATATTTTCCACGCATTTTTGATGTCAAAATTGAGTATCCCGGCGGATAGGATCATCAGCAGGGCGGTCAGCCGCGAGGGAATGTAATTCAGCACGTCGTCGAGCTTCGCGGCGAATCTTCCGATGTGCAGGTATTTCTCGCTGGTGTAGCCTATCATGGAGTCCATCGTGTTCGCCGCTTTGTAGAAGAAGCCCAGCGGTGCGCCTCCAAGCCCCATGAAGAGCATTGGCGCGGTTACTCCGTCGGAGGTGTTTTCCGCGACGGTCTCGACTGCGGCGCGGATAATTCCGTTTCGGTCGAGGGGCTTAGTGTCCCTTCCGACTATCATTGAAACAGCTTTCCGCGCTTTTTCGGTGTCATTTTCGACGATTGCTTTATAGACCTTCATGCTCTCGTTCCGCAGGCAGCGCGCGGCGAGCATATAGTAACAGAGCACGCTCTCCAACACAACACCGAGCCACACATTGAGCTTATAACATAGTACCAGAAATCCCAACGGAATCAAAGCAGATGTCAAAAGAACAATTATACTCATAACCACGCCGCCCAGAACAAGCCGTGAGGAGAATCTGCATCTGACCCATTTTTCGAGGCTTGAAATAAATCGTCCGATGAGCCGGATAGGGTGAGGAAGCGAGTATGGGTCGCCAAGCAGGCAGTCTAGCAGAAATCCTGCCAGAAGTGGAATGACAGCAATCAGAATTTTCATATTATCTCCACAACAGATGTCAGATTATTATCAGAGAATTCACCGGAAAAGCCGCAGCCGTTCGCACACCTCCAGTCGAAATATCCGCGCCTGGGAACAGCGAATCTTTCCATGACTGCCATGATAGTTCCACCGTGAACTACGAATGTAATTATGTCCACAGAGTGGTTTTCAGCGACCGCCCGTGCGAATCCGGAGCAGCAGCGCGCACGGAATTCCTCCGGGGATTCCCCGCCGGGAAACGGTAAGTTTCCACCGCTGTCGATCCAGCGCTGATAGTCCGGATCTCCGTTCAGTTCGAGGTAATTTTTCCCCTCGAACAAACCGAAGTCGCACTCCCGCAGCTCATGCATTATCGTAGGTTTAACGCCGGGATAAATCGCCTGCGCGGTCTGGATACAGCGCTTCATCGGGCTGCAAATCAGTACGCCGTGGGCAGGGTAGCGCCGGCTGCGGAGAGCCTCCATGCCCGCACTGCAAAGCGGTTCGTCAGTGGTTCCGATGTAGCGTGATTCTAGGTTTCCGGCGGTCTGACCGTGGCGTATCAGGTTGATTTTCACGGAAGCTCCCCCTTTATTGCAGTGGGGATTCCGCAGCACATTCTGACCACCAGGTCGGAAAATCCTGCCGCAGCACAGCAGGCTCTGCCGGTTTCCTCTCTCCATATTCGGTCTGATTTCTCCATTGGAATTATCCCGCTCCCGATTTCATTTGTTATTATGATCAAATCCGGGTTTTCCAGGTGGATCGTTCTTATAAGTGCAGCTCCGTCGTTGGTTCCGAAGCGCTTCACGAGGAGTTGGAAATTTCTAATCGCCCGGCAGGCGAATACTTGCTCCAGGGAACACTCCGCACCGTCAATTATATCCGTGGATTTAATGTTGAATTTTTTTATTGCAAATTCCGTTTTTCCGGAGTACGCTCCGCCTGTGATCAGTGTCATAATACCTCCTGAATTTTTGCTGCGATAAGTCCTGCGGCAACCGCCGCGCCAAGCTGTGAAATTTCGCATATCTGTAGGAAATGTCCCTCGGTATCGCCTGTAATTCCGCCGAAAGTTTTGTACGCTGAAATCCGGTAACAGATCAAGGAGATCAGCGCTGCGGCGGCTGAAGAAAGTCCGCATATAGGGTCGCTGATGAACATTCCAGCTATTGAAGCGCATGCAAAGAATGCCAAAATTACAATTGAGTTTCGCTTATGAGCAGGTTTAACGAAGCTCTGGAGTGTTCCATCTTTTTTTGCACATTTAAAAGTCACCGCTGCAAACCCACTGAGCGTCCTTGAAAGCACAAAACCGCACGCAGGAATTATAGCCGCGCGAACGCCATCGATCTCAGTAAATAAGCCAAATTGGAGGATAAAATACAGTACAGTGAAAATAACTGCGAATGAGCCGACATGCGGATCGCTCATTATTTCGAGCTTTTTTTCACGCGGCGCGTAGGACGATTTCGCGTCGGTAACGTCGCTGAATCCGTCGGCGTGTATCCCGCCAGTTACGGCAATTGGGATAAGACAGCAAACCGCGGCATAGAGCCATTTTCCGATGTCAAGCAAGTTGCAAATTAATGTCCAAACAACGAGCAATGCGCCTATTATTGCTCCGACCAATGGGAACAGCGCCAGCGAGTAACGGCGATTATCCTCATTCCATTCGACCTGTGGCATTGGAATACGCGAGTACATAAGAAACGTACATGCGAGAGATTTAATGAATGTCATTATATTGTGCCTTTCAGTAGTAGGGGAATTCCGCAAACACATTCGATTACAACGTCTGCGAACTGAGCCGCAGCATTGTTTAATTGGCTCATGATCCGAATATATTCCGTAGTCCCGGAAGGGTATTCCAGGCCGTCAGAAGCAACTTCATTTGTGACTACGACAAGCTTTTCTACCTGCTCTGAAAGCGATTTCAGACCTCTTAGTATTTTTTCTGATGGGTCTGTAATTTCTTCTTGTGTAAACATCTCGTTCGCACATAGCGTGGTCAGGCACTCTAAAAGCGCACATGAGCCTGTGCTTTCGCATGGTATAACCAACGTGTCAATATTGTGTGATCGTTCAATTGTTATAAACCCTTTTCCCTGGCGCATTACTCGGTGTCGTTCAATAGCTTTTTTCGCTTCATCGCCAAAAGGTTCCATCGCGGCAATATAGAACTTATCTCCCTCAAAACCGTCCAAAATTGCTTCTGCGGCGGCGGATTTCCCGCACTTTGAGCCTCCGGTAATCAGTATCATCATTTGAGTTCCTTATACCTTTCCATATTCATTTCATCAAAGCGATGTGCACCGTTGTAGACCGCCAGTGCGCCGTCAAGCAAAGGCAGCAGCATGATACCTCCAGTACCTTCACCAAGGTGGAATCCCGCGTTGATAGGCGCCTTCAGTCCTAGTTTTTCGAGAAGCAGTCTTGCTGAGGGTTCATTTGAAACATGCGATGGAAGCATGAAATCACGACAGCCGGGTGAGATCATCTCTGCTAGACATGCAGAAACTGCCGAAATTACCCCGTCGATCACAATGGGGATTCCGCATTCTGCTCCTCCAAGGAACAACCCGGTCATTCCGGCAATGTCAAATCCGCCGAGTTTTGAAAGAACGTCAATGGGGTCGGTCGGGTCAGGTTTATTGAGTTTAATGGCGCGATGAATCGCTGCAATTTTTCTTGACATTCCGCTGCTGTCCAGACCAGCACCGCGCCCAGTAGTTATTTCAGCAGGAATACCAAGGATTAATGAAGCGATTGCGGCTGAAGTTGTGGTATTTCCGATACCCATTTCACCAGTTATTATTATGTCCGTGCCGTTTCTGCATAGATCGTAAACGATCTCAATTCCATTGCTGATTGCCTTTCTTGCCTGTGAAGGGTCCATTGCAGGACCTTTGACAATGGACCTTGTGCCGTATGCGATCTTTTTGTTAATAATATTAGAGCAATAAATGTCAGAATCTATACCTATATCAACAGTGAGAATTTCAGTGGAAAATTGATTTGCAAGCATATTCACACTGGACCTTCCCGCAGCGATTTCTTTTGCTACCTGTGCTGTAACTCTGCTGTCAGACTGGCTGACGCCTTCAGAAACGACCCCATTGTCTGCGCACATTATTACTGCGGTTCTGTGGGTGATCGACACATCTTCAGTTCTTTGGATGCCTGCAATTTTCGATACCATATCTTCAAGCAGACCCAAACCGCCGAGAGGTTTGGCAATTGAGTTCCATCGAAGTTTAGATTTTAATACAGATGTATTATCAAATGTCATTATTACCTCCGTATTTATGGCAGGCTTCTACAAATCTTAAAGCCGCGGATAAGTTTGCATAAAAATATAAATGGGGGAATCCTGCATACATATTCTCTTTCGCGTGTACGCAATCCCACTGTTTACCGGAACTTTCCTTAACAGCCTTGAACCCGCTTCCGCAGTTTTCGCTGTCCCAGTAATGGAACTCATGCGCGAGCAATTCTTCATTTTTATTGCAAAGCAGGTTGTTTTCTTTTGCGTATAATCTAACATACCCAAATCGCTGCAATTTTGCTGTAGGAAAAGCTTTGCCGGGTATTACTCCCACCATAGGATAAGTGTGTTTGTCATCAATTGCAAGAGTATCGTGTAAATACATAAAACCGCCGCACTCGGCAATTATTGGCAATCCACTTTTGATTTTTTCCTTTATTGATTGCATCATGCTTCGGTTATCAGACAATTTTTCGGCAAATAACTCAGGATAACCACCGAAAAGCATTAGACCGTTTATCCCGTCTGGAGTTTTTTCATCGTTAATTGGGGAAAAATATATAATTTCTGCACCTAGATGCTCCAGAAATCGTATATTGTCGCGGTATATAAATGAGAAAGCAGCGTCTCGTGCAACCGCAATCCTGGCGCCATGAAAGCGTTTTGCAGGCATTTCTGCAAGGTCGGTCAATTGACGACTTTCAGATAATACAAGCATTCTGCTGATGTTAATATATTGTTCCGCTTTCCCGGCTAATAATTGTGTTTTCTGTTTTAATTCGCACACTCCTTCTGGGGTTACAAGCCCAAGTTTTCGGCTTTCCAGTGCGCATTCCGGTGAGTTGGGAAAATACCCTAGGAACTCTGTACCAACTTCGTTGCAGAGTGCTTTTATTTCGTCAACAAGTTGAGGTGGGAGCCTGTTAAAAATAAAACCGACAATATTATTCGGTGTGCGGAAATTCAGGAAACCACTGATGACAGCGCCAATTGAAGTGCTCATTCCTTTACAATCCACAACGAGAACGACCGGGCAGTCTACGTCAAGCGAGACCGCATGGGAGCTTGCTTTTCCACAAACACCGTCGTAAAATCCCATAACACCTTCAATTAATGAAATGTCAGAATCTGAACTTCCATCAGTGAGAATTCTGCGAAGCATTTTTCCTTCGCAGAACCAGGCGTCGAGGTTGTGAGGGTCAGCTCCGATTACGCTTTCGTGAAACATCGGATCTATGTAGTCCGGACCGCATTTGAATGCTGAGACCCGCATTCCGCGATTGACAAGCGCTTGCATGACAGCGCATGTAATAGTAGTTTTTCCACAGCCGCTGTTTGTTCCGGCAATCATTAATCTTTGCATTTGGGGTCTCCTCTAATTATAAAAACGGGGTTTTGTGCCGACAGCATTGTATGACATGCAATTTGTTTTGTTCTTGTTATTGACGCTTGTGTAATTGCGACATTAAAATCGTGCTCGGATAATCCGTTCATCGCCTCGTAAATTGTTTCAAGCGATACGGCAGTTATTAATATAATTACTTTTGGATTTCTTCTGATTGCCGTTGAAATAATATCCTGTAGGTTTCCCTTCGAACCGCCAATAAAAATCTTATCCGGCGTCAAAAAATGTTCAGTGATTTCGGGCGCGGAACCTAATGAGATGTCAATATTATCACAGCGGAATTTTAAGGCGTTTTGTTTTGTGAGTTCAATAGCTTCTGGATTTAAGTCGATTGAGTAAACAGTTCCTTTGTAGCATTGCAAAGCCATTTCTACAGATACTGAACCGGTTCCGCAGCCGATATCCCATACGATATCTGATGGCGCGATTCCAAGTTTTGAGATCACTAGTGAGCGAATTTCTGATTTTGTCATCGGGACTTTTCCGCGTATAAATTCCTCGTCAGGAATCCCACTTCTTATGTGGGTTTCCGGATATGAATTTTCGGTCATCATTACGGATAACTTGTTTATTTCAATTTCAATAAAATCTTGAGCTGTTCCCTTTAAAATGCGCTCTTGCGGGTATCCTAACATTTCTCCGATGTAAACATGAATATCGCCCATACCATATTTACAAAGCCGCTTGCAGATGTCTTGAACCGTAATTTTTCCGCCGAGAAGGAAAAAGCAGCGGCGATTCATTGCAGCAATCCTTACGACATTCGCAGTTTCGCCGTGGAGGTTCACTGTTGGTATGTCCTGCCATGGGATTTGTAATTTTCCACAGAAGTATACCGGCGAGGATATTCCATTGATTATTTCCGTTTCGACGCCTTCGGGAAGCGCTTTCAGGAGATTCTCGGTACCGCTGAAGAATCCACAGTCGCCGGACATAAGCACGGCGTAAGTGTCGAAACTTGTTGACATTACATAATCACTTATTTCAGAGCTGTCCCAGCTTGTTAATTTGTTTTTAGAAATGTCGGAAAATGGCTTCAACATGCGCTCTGCGCCGATAAGACAATCTGCAGAGTCAATTGCTTCCTGAGCTTGTTGGGTTAGAGTTTGTCGGCCTTCCATTCCGATCCCGACTATATATACTTTTTTCATTTAAACTCCGTTTCAAGTAAATGCTCGATCTGGGTGAGCGGCTTTCCTATTTCTGCGGGTCTTCGAAGAGTAAGAAGCTCTGCGCCGCATAATGAAGCGGCTTCCGCCTTTTCCGGAAATCCACCCGCCTCGCCGCTTTCCTTGGTTACGAGAATTTCAGCTTCTGACTTTTTTAGGTGCTCAATATTCTGTTGAACAGTAAATGGTCCCTTTTCTAAAATAACATTTTCTGCGTGGAATCCCAGATCAGCACATCGCTTTGCAGCGCCGTTTGCTGGAAGTATTCTGACTGTAAGCCGAGATTGAAAATCACGTACTTTCGTGTATTCTGCAAGTGAATTCCCTCCGGTTGTAATCAGAGCTTTTCTGTCATCGTGGTTCAGGTATTCAACAATTTCTGAAATGTTGTTGAAAAGTTTTCCTTGAGGTACGGTCTCTTCATCGCGTACTAATCTGATATAACGCAATCCAGCCTTGTCACAAGCGGTTTTAAGGTTCGCTGAGACTTTTTGCGCGAATGGGTGCGTTGCGTCAATAACAATGGAGAAATCGTCCGTTTTGAGTAAGAAGGACATCTGACTGCTGTCAAGATTTCCAACAAGTTCACGTATAAAATATGACCGTGGAAGAAGCTCCGCGCCATAGTCCGTGGTAACGGAGACAGCCGCCCGGATTCCCTTAGCCGCACAGAATTCCGCGAGGAGCCTTCCCTCCGTTGTTCCCCCGAAAATAAGCACTTCAGACATTTTTGTATCCCCTCGGTGTAACCATTTTACCATTGATGTTCCGCGTAGAACTGCTCCCGATAAATACGGTGCAGAACATATCAACAGGTGTGTCGTGTAATTCTGAAAGTGTCAGAACATTGCTTGAACATTCCTCGCGCCCGATGTTCCTCGCGATACCGCATATCGTATCGGGTGATTTCTGCTCCAGCAGAATTTCGCAGGCGCGCCTGAGATAGTCCGCACGTTTATGCGACGAAGGGTTATACAGAGCCACCGCAAAATCCCCGTAAGCCGCAGCGCGGAGCCGTTTTTCGATGACATCCCAGGGAGTGAGCAGGTCGGAAAGGCTGATCACCGCAAAATCATGCCCCAGCGGAGCGCCAAGGAGCGCCCCGCCGCTGAGCGCGGCAGTAACTCCAGGAACGATCTCAATGTCAATATTCGTGTAATTATCAGATAGTTCCAGCGCAAGGCCTGCCATGCCGTAAACTCCGCTGTCGCCGCTGCAAATCAGTGCAACCGTTTTCCCGTTCTGAGCCTCTGAAAGCGCGAGATTAACGCGCTCAGCCTCGCTTTTCATACCAGTAGAGAGGTAGTTCTTATCAGGGAAAATGCTGCGCAGAAGCTCTACGTACAGCGTGTAGCCGACCACGATGTCGCTGGCTTGTATTGCGGACTGCGCGTCGAGGGTCATTCCTCCGGCGTTTCCGGCGCCGGTGCCGACTATGTAAAGTTTCATTGCTGCTTACGGCTGAAGTCGATCAGCACTTTCCTTTCCGCCGCCGCGAGCGTGACCCCGCAGCCGGCTTGTTTCCTTATGATGAGCGTGTTTCCGCCAACTGAGGCGCTGCGTTCGCATACGTTGTCAACTCCGACAGTACTCTGCACGAATTCCGACATTGAAAAGCTGCCATGGACTTCAGCGAGCTGTTCCGCTGTGTATATTTTAAGCGGAACATTCAGCTCCTGGCAGAGCCTGAGTATACACGGTTCGTTAGCTTTGCGGTCGATCGTTGCGACCTCGCATACACGAGCTAATTGCATTTCCGTGAGGTTCTGACGAACAAGCGACGTCAATGCTGAAAACTCCGCGCCTTTCCTGCTTCCGATCCCGAGCACAATATTTTTCGGAGCCATATTCAGCGTAATCCCGAACGGCTTCGCGGACATATCCCGTGAAATGCAGATTCCGTATTTCCCGGAATCCGCGCGAACAACATCGGACGGAATATTAACACAATCGATGTCAGAAATCAGACCTATTTTCTCTCCGCGTAGCAACGCCGACGCGAGTTCCTTTGCGGCTGAAAAATCCTTGAAAATCAGACCGTTTGCCGCCGCGAAGCAGTCCGGCGAAAACCTTCCTCCGGCGTCGGTTGCGGTGGTTATGACCGGCTGTGCTCCGACCGCTTCCGCTATTATTTCGGTCATCCTGTTTGCACCGCCGAGGTGGCCGGAGAGCAGCGACACCGCGAATTTCCCGCAGTCGTCGAGCACCACGACCGCCGGGTCGGTCTGTTTCGATTTTATCAGCGGCGCGACCGCCCGGACCGCAATGCCGCAGGCGCAGACGAATACTACCGCGCCACATTCCGGGAACACCTCCGCTGTTTTCTGCGCCAGGTTCGCGAATAGCTCTGCGCCGTCGGCGGGGTACCTTTCAAAGCAGAACCGCGTGACATCCCAACCATCCGGAAACGCCTTCGCAATGCGCTTCGAAAGCTCCGCTCCCCGCCGAGTGACCGAAAAAACCGCCGCCCTCATGTGCTCTCCCTCGCCCTGCGGAATTCCGTGGAAAATCCGCTGTCGTAGAGCCTTGAAAGCTCGTAGCTGTCACCCAGAAACTCCCCGACGGTTATCAACGCAGTTTTGCGAATGTCATTTTTCGAGGCTGTTTCTGCAAGCGTTCCGACGGTGCAGCGGCAGACTTTTTCATCCTGCCAGCTTGCCTTGTAAACTATCGCGGCGGGAGTATCCGGGGAGTATCCTCCGCTTATCAGCCGTGCGGAAAGCTCCTCCAGCATGCCCGTGCTGAGGAAAATCACCATCGTGGAGCCGTGCTTCGCGAGGGATTCGATGCTTTCGCGCTCCGGAACCGGAGTGCGCCCCGCCATGCGCGTGATTATCACCGTCTGGCTGACCGCAGGGAGGGTGTACTCCGCCCGGAGAGCCGCAGCAGCTCCGCAGAAGCTGCTTACGCCGGGGCAGACCGCGTAGCTGATACCCAGCCCGTCCAGCCTGCTCATCTGTTCGCGGATAGCGCCGTAGAGGCTCGGGTCGCCGGTGTGGAGTCTTACAATGCGCTTCCCGGCAGATTCCGCCGCGGACATCACGGATATCACCTCGTCAAGGGTCATCAGCGCGCTGTTGTGGATTTCGCAGCCCGGTTTCGCGTATTCCAGAAGCTCCGGATTTACCAGCGAGCCTGCGTAAATTATGACATCTGCCTGCTGTATCAGCTTAAGCCCGCGAAGGGTTATAAGATCCTTTGCGCCGCAGCCTGCTCCCACGAAATCAACCATTGTATTCCTCCGAAATCCTTTCAATAAGCCCGTCGGCGGAGGGCGTTCTCACCAGTATCCCGAACTTGTCGGAGAACATCACCGCACCGATTGGGACGCTGCTTTTCACCTTCGCTGCGAGGTAATATTCCGCACGCTTTCCGAGTATCTCCATCGACTTTTCCAGCGCCCCGGCGTCTTGCAGCAGGGAGACCGCCGCGTCCACGGTGACGCACTCGGTTATTTTTTTCAGGGTATCGACGTCTGCACCGGCGAGCAGTCCGCAGGTGACCAGGACTTCCATTCTGCCGTCTGCCTGGGCGGAATGAGTGTTCATTATCCCCGCGCCGAGCTTCGCCATCTTGCCGATGTGTCCGATTATCAGGATACGCTCGAAACCGTATTCCAGTGCGGCTTCTATCGCTTCGCCGATGAAGTTGCTGCATGTAACGCAGCGGTCGAGGGCGAAGGGCATGTTCCGCTGAATGAAGCTCTGGCTGTAGTTTCCGAGGGTCAGCAGGAGGCTGCGGCAGCCCTCTTCGCGGCGCATTCGCTCCTCAAGCCGGATAGTGTCCACCAGCGCGGAATTGCTCATCGGCTCGACTATCCCGGTGGTTCCGATTATGGAGATACCGCCCTCTATGCCCATTCGCGGGTTGTACGTTCTGGAAGCCAGCTCAGCGCCATTCGGCACGGAAACAACAATGCGGAATCCTCCGTGATAGTCGCATGTCTCCGCAATATCTGAGACAGCCGCGGCTATCATCTTTCGCGGCACGGAGTTGATCGCGGCAGCCCCCGGCGGCTGGTCGAGACCGGGCTTTGTTACCCTTCCGATACCCTCGCCGCCGTCGATGGAGATACCGTCTTCTGTAAGCTCCACCCGGGCGCAGACCTCGATTCCGTTTGTGATGTCCGGGTCGTCGCCGCTGTCCTTTATAACTGAGCACAGCGCGGAATTTCCGGAGATCTTGCAGCCTGCGACCGGGATATCAAGGGTTATTCCCTTCGGCGTAGGAAGCTCCACGCGTTCTGGCGGAGCTCCCGTCAGCAGAGCCTCTGCCGCCGCCAAGGAAGCCGCCGCAGCGCAGCTTCCCGTGGTATACCCGCAGCGGAGTTTTTCGCCTGACTTATATACGAATCTGTCCAAATTTACCCCCGAAAATAAAAAAGCCGTATGCCTCCGCACACGGTGAAAAGTACGCAAAAAGCAGCCGGACGCCGCCCGGCCTTCTTGCGCATCTCCGTCGTTCGCAGAGCTGCGCGGAACATAAATGTCGGCAGGTATTCCGGCTCGGAATTAACGCCTTGCCTCCGCCTTCCCGGTTTCCCAGTGGCCGCATTGCGCGTGGAGAAAAGCTGTTCCTTACGGCAGCGTGACTGCACAGGTCTTGCACCTGTTTCCCTATTATCTCCCCTCCCGGGGAGCACCGACAGTCCCATCTTTTTTATTTTACTCCATATTCCGCGTAAATTCAACCGCTTTTGCTAATAAAATTATCCTATATCCAGCTATAATTTTTGGTTATATTCCCTAATAACGGTGGGAGATATCATCACCAAACCCGGGAATCCACAGGCGGGATTATTTGTGCAAAGATACAAAATTGCGGCAAAGGTCTTGCAAATAATTATTTTCGTGGTATAATTCATTTTGGCTGATTGTATACGAAGCCTCCGCGCTATTCCGGATACCGCGCGGCATAAAATCTAAAATTGAATAAGTAAGGCGGTGCCGCAGCATGAGCAATCATGACTGAGGGTAAAAGGGAAGCAGGTGCGAATCCTGCACGATCTCGTCACTGTATCAGGGGAGCAGAAGCCACGAAGTTCTTCTTCAGCCACTGGGAAACCGGGAAGGCGGTATTCTGCGATGATCCTCAAGCCAGGAAACCTGCCGTCTGAATGTACAGGGATAGGATCCCGGATCACGAGGTATTGGTCGTACGATTTTCCGGCGCCGTTTGATGCGCCTGTTTTGTCGTGCCCTTTTCCTTTGGAAGAGGGCTTTTTTAATGCACCCGTTCCGCGTGTTCCATAAAGAAAGGAACACAACATGAAATCATCTAAGCTCATTCTTGCGGCAGTTCTCGCTGCTGCTACCGCGCTCACCGGCTGCTCTGCAAACACAACTTCCTCCGAGAGCACCGCTTCCGAGTCCGTTAATTCCTCCGCTGCTTCCACCGCCGAGAGCGTTCCCGCAGAGGACTCCACCGCTTCCACCGCGCAGGCAGCTGCTACCGCTGAAGCTGGCACAGCCGCTGCGACCGCAGAGGCAGAGGACGACGAGGACTACAACACCGGCGACGCTTCTCTCGATAACCCGAGAAATCAGGACGGCATCGGCGATAACGAGCTGCTCGTGCTGAGCTTCGGCACCAGCTTCAACGACAGCCGCCGCCTGACCATCGGCGCCATTGAGAACGATCTCGAGACCGCGTTCCCTGATTACTCCGTAAGAAGAGGCTTCACCGCCAATATCGTAATCGACCACGTAAACAGACGTGACGGCGAGAAGATCGACGACATCGGCGAATCCCTCGACAGAGCAGCAGCAAACGGCGTAAAGAACCTCGTAGTACAGCCCACTCATCTGATGAACGGTCTTGAGTACGACGAGCTCTGCGGCAAGATCGCGGATTATTCCGACGCATTCGAGAAGGTTGTTATCGGCGACCCGCTGCTCACCACCGACGAGGATTTCCAGACCGTTGCGGACGCTATCGTTGACTGGACAAAGGACTACGACGACGGCGAGACCGCTATCGTATTCATGGGTCACGGCACCGAGGCTGAGTCTAACGCGGTTTACCAGAAGATGCAGGATCTGCTGACCAGCGGCGGACACACCAACTACTTCGTTGGCACCGTTGAAGCTTCTCCCTCCCTTGACGACATAATTGCCGCTGTAAAGGCAGGAGAATACAAGAAGGTAGTCCTTGAGCCGCTGATGGTAGTTGCAGGCGACCACGCAAACAACGACATGGCAGGCGACGAGGACGACAGCTGGAAGTCCGCGTTCGAGAAGGAAGGCTACGAAGTAACCTGCCTGCTTCGCGGTCTCGGCGAGAATGAGACCATCAGACAGCTCTATGTTGCACATGCACAGGCTGCCGTAAACGCTATTGCACAGTAATTTTCTTCGTTTCCCATCAAAATAGACTTATAGGGCGGCAGGCTTTACCTGCCGTCTGAGACCGTCGAAAAAGTCCCGTTGGGACTTTTCCGCCGAACATCCGCGCCGCGCGCACGGTTTGTCGGCAAAGCCGACAAACCGCACACTTGCGCGGATAGAAGTGTTTTTTGCCTCGGCAGAGCTGAGGCAAAAAACGGATCTTAAAAGCCCGCTTCGCGGGCAATATCGATTTTTTAGACAAACTAGGGCGGCAGGCTTTACCTGCCGCCTTTCGGAGATTTATAAAGATGAAAAAATACATATCAATTTTAGCTGCAGCTGCCGTTCTCATGCTTTCCGGCTGCACTTCCGGGAGTACTTCCGGTTCCGTAGTTACGGAGGTTTCAAACGCTTCGAACGCTTCTGAGGTCCCGGAGACTTCCGCGGCTTCACAGGACGCGGAGGGCACCTCCGAGGGCGCTCCGGAGGCTTCGCAGGGCGCGGGAACTCCGCTGACCGCTGCGGATATCCGGGACGGAAGCTACGAGATAACAGTGGATTCAAGCTCTACGATGTTCAACATCACAAAGTGCACGCTGAACGTTTCCAACGGCAAGATGGCCGCCGTTATGACCATGCACGGCAAGGGGTACCTGTACCTCTTTATGGGCAAGGGCGATGACGCGGTGGAATCTGGCTATATCCCATTCGTGGAGGACCCCGAAGGCGCCCATACGTTCACAGTTCCGGTGGAGGCTCTCGACGTTCCGGTCGACTGCGCCGCATTCAGCAAGAACCGCGAGAAGTGGTACGACCGCACGCTTGTGTTCCGCTCAGACCTTATCCCGGCGGAGTGCTTCGCGGAGGGCGTGCTGAAAACTCCCGCGTCGCTGGGGGTTTCCGACGGTGAGTACACCGTGGACGTAACGCTCTCCGGCGGCTCGGGGAGGGCTTCGGTGCAGTCCCCGGCGAAGCTCACGGTTTCCGGCGGCGCGGCGTCCGCCGAGGTTGTCTGGAGCAGCTCGAATTACGACTACATGCGTATCGGCGAGGAAAAATTCCTTCCGGTGAACACCGAGGGGAATTCCGCTTTCGTTATTCCGGTCTCCTGTTTCGACCGTGAAATTACGGTTTACGCCGACACCATCGCAATGAGCGAGCCGCACGAGATAGAGTACAGGCTGACGTTCGACTCAGCTTCGGTCAAGTGACGTCGGGGCTGCGTAAGACCGCCGCGCTGCTTGCCCTGGCGGTGATGTTCACGGGCTGTTCCGCACCGGCTGAAAGCGAATCCGGAGCCGCGCTGCCCGATGTAGTCGGCAGCATGGATATCCGGTACGCGGAGCAGTTTTCGGTGGATTACCTCGCGGACGGCTCCGCGCTGGCAGAGGTCGCGGACGGGCGGCGGTACCTGATAATTCCCGATGGAGGAGAGGTTCCGGAGCAGCTCCCGGAGGATGTCACGGTTATATCCCAGCCGGAGAATATCTACCTTGCCTCGTCCTCCTCGATGGACCTTTTCAGCAGCCTTGACTGCCTTGGCGATATTCTTGCAAGCTCCACGCCGGAAAGCGGCTGGAAGCTCCCTGAGATAGCGCAGGCGATGGCGGACGAGGATATCCTCTACGCTGGGAAATACTCATCACCGGATATCGAGCTGCTGATGTCCGAGGGCTGCGACCTCGCGATCGAAAACATGATGATCTA
>OLSK01001240.1_pt1 | contig 19753 bp, 17 predicted proteins | sample 1672781 | NCBI WGS metagenome assembly OLSK01 (sample SAMEA3136723, study PRJEB25190) | human gut metagenome | biome: human gut; feature: human-associated habitat; material: faeces | place: Austria | collected 2013 | reverse complement strand
GCCCACAAAGTAGAGCATGCCCTGCTTGCGGAGGATGTTCCCTGTGCCGATGAGGAACTCGATGACCACATATTCCCCTATGTTCTGGGCTAAAATGGCCTGCATCGAGCCCCGCATCTCCTCGCTGTCAAAGCTGGGCTGGGGTGGGGTGTTGAAATTGTCCATGCTGCGGCTGCCATCGGAAAGTTCCCGAAAATCGCTGCGGCCCCGCAGCCGGTCCATCTGGCTGTTGGGGCCATCGGGGCGGTTCCCTCTTCGTTCTGCCATAAACCATTTCCTCCTTCGCTTCAGGTCAGGGCATAGGCCTCTGTGGGGTTGTAAAAGCAGTGGTCCCCAATGCGGATGGCCAGCACCCCCACACGGGAGGGGAAATTCCCCCGGCAGATGACAGAGAAGGGGTTGTAAAACCACAGGGCAAAGCCCAGGTTGGTCAGCCGGTTCCCCGCCATGGCCCAGTTGGCGATGTCGTAGTGCACCTGGGTGGGCCGCATGTTGTAGATGTTCTGCATGTTGTACTGGCCGCCCACGGTCTCCATGGCGCAGGTGAACTGCCCCTTTTGAAAGACCACCTCCCGAATGGTGTACAGCCGGCCATATTCGCCATAGTCCACCTCTACCCGGTTCATCACCACGCTGGCCACCGCCTTCATGCCGGTCTCCCCCTCGCCGCCTGCTTCGCACTGGATAATGCGGGCCAAAAGCTCTTGGTCGGAATACGCCATTGCCATCTCCCCTCTCTCCACTTTCATTCCTATGGTCCCCCGCCCTGCGCCAGACCTGCGGGCGGGATTGGGCAAAGTAGAAATGTTGGGAGGGAAACTGCCTGCTTTTTGGAATATTTGCTGAAAGCGTGTTTTTCGTTTTTGGGGATTTCCATGGAGTCGAGTGGACTCTAATTCGGAAAAATATACACGTTTTTCCCAATTTTTTGCAATGATGAGAGCTTCCCCTTAGGTTGTGGCAGGGTTTTCCTGAAAAATCCCGTCGTTGTGTTCTGCATTTTTATGGTATACTATACAGAAGAGGAAGTTGGGAAAAACGAAAGGTGGTCACCCATGCGCTCCATCGAAGAGATCTCTAAAACAAACCCGGAAAAACCCCTGGTTGTGCAGGTGGATGGGCGGGAGTATTACCGCTGCCCCATCCACACCCACCAGATCAAAGTGGGGGAAAACCTCTCGGACTTGATGACCCAGTACGTCAAGCCCTATTTTGAAGAGGGGGACGTGGTGTATATCAGCGAAAAGATTGTCTCTCTGTGCCAGAGGGACATCATCCCCAAAGAGAGCGTAAAGCTCTCCGACTACTGCCTTTCGGACGACCGGCGGGAGCTGGAAAAATGGTCGCTTCCCAACCGGACGCTCGCGAAGGGACAGTCGATCCTCATCTACTGCACCGGCGAGGAGAACCCAACGACCGGCAACGGCCTGCGGGCGAATTTCGCGCTCAACGCCTCGAGTGAAACGCTCTATCTCACGAAGAAGGGCGAGAGCGCGGCGGCGGACTTCGTCTGGCTGCACGATATCCCCTACGGGTACAGCATGGGCCGCACGGACGCCGAAAACGGCTTTTTCTATCTCCGCAGGCAGACGCCGAACGAGCCGAACGAGACCGACGCTTACCGGTATATCTCCGAAGCTCCTGCGGCGAACCGCGAATCGGGGGTCTACGAAGCGGGGCAGACCGTGCGCGTGAAGCTCGCCGCGGCGGGCGATATTTACTATACGACCGACGGCTCCGCCCCCACGGAGGAGAGCACGCCGTACACCGGCGCAATCACCGTGGACAAAACGACCGTCCTTCGCGCCGCTGCCGTGGAGGAGGGCGGCGCGCCGTCGCGCGCGCTCACGCTCAGCTTCTTCATCGGCGAGGAGCACACGCTGCCGGTGCTCAGTCTTGTGACCGACTCACCCCGACGGTTTTCCGAAACATATAACGGCGCCGTAAAATACCGCGATTGCGCGGCGAATCTCTCGCTTCTCGCCCCGGAAGGCGGCTTTTCCATCGACTGCGGTGTGGAGCTCAAGGGACGCACCAGTCTTTTCAACCCGAAAAAGAGCCTCGGCGTTTCGTTCCGCGGCTGCTACGGCGCGGAGACGCTCCAATACGACATCTTCGGTAAAGGCCCGGCGGAGTTCACCGAGCTTTCCATCCGCGCCGGGCAGGACTATATCTCCACGGTGTTCCGCAACGAGCTCATGCAGGAGCTGTGCGCCGAGCTCGATACGACCGTGACGCAGCGCAGCCGCTACTGCGTGCTGTACATCAATGGCGAATACTGGGGCATCTACTGTCTCAAGGACGATATCACGCGGCAGTTTTATGCCAATCTCACCGGCACGGCGAAGGAAGATGTGACGATGCTGCCCTCGCCGGTGTCGCAGAGCACGGCGGTGTATACCGAGGCGCTCGGACTCTGGCGGGACACCTCACTCACACGCCGGGAAGCCTATGAGCGCTTCTGCGAGGCCATGGATATGGACGGCTTCATCGACTGGGTGCTGCTCGAGGGCTACTGCGCAAACGTAGACATCAAGAGCAACCTCCGCTATTTCCGCACCGGCGACGAGCCGTGGCAGATCGCCTTTTACGATCTCGACTGGGCGTTCCAGACGAGGAGCAACTGCTTTTTCAATCTCATCGGCTCGGAGCAGAACGCGCAGATCGCCCCGACGATCCGCTGGCTCTTCGGCATCGACGACTTTAAGGAGCGGCTTCTCACGCGGTACGCCGAGCTGACGGAAACGACGCTCTCGGACGAGCACGTCACGGAGAAGATCGACGAATTCCGCGCGCTGCTCGCGCCGGAGATCGCGCGGGAGCGTGCGCACTGGGGCGGCAGCGAGGAAGGCTGGAACGAACAGGTGGACGCGCTGCGCGCGAACATTGCCGACGACTACGCCGCCCACACCGTCCGGAACCTCTGCAGCATTCTCGGCATGGGCGAGGAGGAACGCATGGAGTATTTCGGCTTCTGACGCCGCCGTCCGGCAGACGTTCTGCCGCCTTGACAAACCGAGGGCAGCAGAGTAAAATCCAATCAAAAAAAGACGCCTGAGTGCTCCGTAGACAGGTAAAAACGCTTCGGAGAGAATAGGAAATCCGGGGAAGGTCCGGAACGGTACCGCCACTGTAAGTGCGGAAGCTCCGCCGGGGCGAAAGCCGGTCATTGGGGAGACCCGAGAAGGCTGCACGGAGCTGAGGATGCACAAGTCAGGAGACCTGCTCAGAGATGCGTCGCTTCCCCGGCTATGGGGAATACATCATGCCAGCGGAAAAACGGCCGCGGCGGTTCGAAAGGACCGCCGCGGCTTTTCTGCGTGGGGAGGATCTTATGGACCGAATCATGATCTCCGGCGTGAGCAGCGGCTGCGGCAAGACGACGGTCGTGTGCGCCGTATTGCAGGCGCTGGTGAACCGCGGCTTGAAGACCGGCGCGTTCAAATGCGGGCCGGACTACATCGACCCGATGTTCCACAGCCGCATCATCGGCGCGAAGAGCGCCAATCTCGATCTGCATTTCTTTTCGGAAAACACACTCCGCTTCCTGCTCGCGAAAAACGCCGCGGGGTGCGATGTGAGCGTTATCGAGGGTGCAATGGGCTTTTATGACGGCGCGGGGCTCACCACATGGAAAACGAGCGCGTATGAGCTCGCCCTCGTTACGAAAACGCCGGTCGTGCTCGTGGTGAACGCGCGCGGCGCGGCGCTCTCGGTGCTCGCGGTCATCGAAGGGTTTTTGCGCTTCCGGCCCGAGAGCGGCATCCGCGGCGTTATACTCAACCAGTGTACCGCCATGACGTACGCTTCGCTCTCCGCCGCCATCGAGGAGCGCTTCGGCATCCGGTGCTTCGGCTTTCTGCCGCGGCTCGACGAATGCGTGCTCGAGAGCCGCCATCTGGGGCTCGTGACGGCGGGGGAGATCCGAGATCTCCGCGAAAAGATGCAGACGCTCGCCGCGCAGGCGGAAAAGACGCTGGATATCGAGGCTCTTCTCGCGCTCGCGCACGAGGCCGAGCCTCTGGACTATACGCCCGCCGCGCTGCCGAAGAAGGAGAAGATCCGGCTGGCCGTTGCGCGGGACAACGCCTTCTGCTTTTATTATGAAGACAGTCTTGACGCCGTACGGGAGATGGGCGGCGAGCTTGTGCCGTTCAGCCCGATCACCGACGGCGCGCTGCCGGAGAATATCGACGGGCTTTATCTCGGCGGCGGGTATCCGGAGCTGTACGCGAAGGAGCTTGGCGAAAACGCCTCCATGCGCGCGTCCGTCCGCGCGGCGCTGGAGCGGGGCGTGCCGTGCATCGCCGAGTGCGGCGGGTTCATGTATCTCACCGAAGCCATCGGCGATGAGCCCATGGCAGGCTTCCTGCCGGGGACATGCTTCGATACCGGGAAGCTCACCCGCTTCGGATATGTGACGCTGCGCGCGAAGAAGGACAATCTTCTCTGCCGCACGGGAGGCGAGATCGCCGCGCACGAGTTCCACCACTGGGACTGCACCTGCCCCGGCGACGCCTTTGCCGCCGAAAAGCCGACGGGACGGCGCTGGGAGTGCGCTGTGGCCTCCGATACGCTCTATGCGGGCTATCCGCATTTTCATTTCTATTCCAACCTGGAATTTCTTTACAGCTTTTATGACGCCTGTATAAAGGAGAAGCACCGCCATGATGGAAAATATTAAACCCATGGACATTGAAAAGCGCAGCTTTGCCATCATCACCGAGCTGCTCGGCGATACGAAGCTCGAGGAGGAAAACGAGCTTGTCATCAAGCGCGTTATCCACACGACCGCGGATTTTGACTATGTGCAGAATCTTGTGTTCTCCCCGCATGCCGTGACGAAGGGACTCGACGCGCTCCGCGCGGGCTGCCACATCGTCACGGACACGCAGATGGCGAAAGCGGGCATCAACAAAACGATCCTCGGCCGTCTCGGCGGCGAGGTGCACTGCTTCATGTCCGATGCGGACGTCGCCGCCGAGGCGAAGGAGCGCGGCGTCACGCGCGCGATCGTCTCCATGGAGAAGGCGGCGCAGCTGCCGGGGAAGTGCATTTTTGCCATCGGCAACGCGCCCACGGCGCTCATCGCGCTGCACGGCCTCATCGAAGAGGGAAAGTTCGACCCCGCGCTCATCATCGGCGTGCCGGTCGGGTTCGTGAACGTGGTGGAGAGCAAGGAGCTCTTCCTCGATTCCCCGGTGCCGCACATCATCGCCCGCGGCCGCAAGGGCGGCAGCAACGTCGCCGCCGCCATCTGCAACGCGCTGGTGTATTCCGCCGCCGAGATGCTCGACCCTGCGGCAAGAGGATGGCAGTAATACACTTTCTACCCCCGGTGTTTCCCTACAACCGAAAATTTTGACGCGGAGGAGGCGTTTTGCCTCCTCCGCTTTTTTGTTTCCCTATAGCTTTCAGCCTTATGCGTGAAGATGGTGTTTGAGCTTTCTGTAACTGCTGACGTAATTTTTCATAATGCGCTCGCTTTTGCTTGACTGCGCGACCATTTACGAATGTGGATTTTCGTTTAAAGACGTTAAATAGCAATAGAATTACGGAAATATAAGGTCAGATCAGGGCCCAAGCGCCCATCAGAATGGCCAGAAACACTACATTGGAAATAGTAAACATCGCAAAATAGTGCCCTTTTTCAGCAGGTACTTCATTTGCGATCTGTCGATAAGAAATCAGGCTTGCCATGGATGCAATTAATGTGCCAAGGCCACCAAGGTTTGTGCCAATAATCAGCGCACGGAAATTATCGGTAAATCCAGAAAGCAGGATGGCAGCAGGCACATTACTGGTCACTTGAGAGGCCAGAACTGATACTAAAACCTCATGGCCGGCCAGGATATTCTGCAACCATCCAGAGAACGCTTCAATCCGACCTAAGTTCCCGATGAAAATGAACAGTGCTACAAAGGTAAGAATCAGAGAATAGTCTACGCGGCCAAGAGTGGGGCAGTCGGCAAAGAAGGTGCACACCAAGATAGCGGCGAATGCAACACCGTATGGGAGAACACGCAATACAACCAATAAACAGGCGACAAACAGAATACCGTGCAACGCAATGAGTTTCTTGTCTGGTTCTGAGTTTGCCGCAGAATGAGTTACAACAATGTCGGAACCTTCACGGCATAGCCATACTGCCCATATAGCAATAAGCACTAATGATATGATGGAATAGGGGAGCATCAACAGAACAAAAGAGCCCATATCCATCCCGCTCTTGCCATACAAATACAGGTTTTGGGGATTGCCCAGCGGTGTAAGCATACTGCCAAGGTTGGCAGCTATCGTCTGCATACAGACGATAGGGAGGAGCAGTTTGCTGCGAACAGATGTGTTCAAACTATTCAGAACGACAAACGTAAATGGCACGAATGTCAGCAGCGATACATCGTTTGTTATCAGCATACTGCTGAAGAAGCATAGGCCGACGAGAACAACTGTTAGCTGCAAAGTGGTGCGGGTATGAGATAGGAGGGCATGGCCGAGTCTATCAAATACGCCTTGCCCTCTCAGTCCGGCCATAACTGTCATCAGCGAAAACAGGATTGCAAGAGTACGGAAATCGATATATCCGAGGTATTCTGCGTCCGGGGGGACAAAGAAAGCGGAAATGATCGCCAAACAAGTGGCAATGCTCAGGACAGGTTCTTTCTGAAAAATGTGCTTACTCATCATCAATAAGATTCTCTTCCCGATCATTCGTTATCTCTTCCGGACGGCAAAACCAAAAGCTGTACCGCAAATACCACCGACAATGTGCATAAAGTTAGCTACATTATCTTGTATAAAGAAGATACTGTATACCTGCTGGCTTAAGTACAGCACGCCAACCAAGATGAAGGTGATAGGGATACCTCCATTCTTGCTGCCGGCCAAACTGGAGAGCATGATGAGCATGAATACGATACCGGATGCACCAAGCAATGCAGAAGTGGGGAACAGCACACACTGCAATATGCCGGATACCAGCGCGGTCATAAGGATACCGCTTAGAAGTGTTCGGCTTCCATATCGTTCTTCCAAAGGTGGAGCGACAACAAGGAAGAGGAGCATATTGTTTATAAAGTGATTCCAACCGCCGTGGCCAAGGACATGACCGAACAACCGGACATAGAATAGCGGATCCGTCATCGACGAGCGATACACACTAAACAGGTGCGAGGTTGTCCAGTTGTTTGTTAAGTAGCCCAATACCAGAGAGGCGAGGGACAAAAAGAAAAAGGTCAGTGTGACAGGGGCATTGTATTGGAGTCGGATGCTGCGTTTCATAGAAGTTCCTCCATCGTTATTGGATATTATTAGTATAGCACATTAGAGCGAAATATGTTGCAGAATAGAAAATAATCCGGTAGAGTAAAAGAGAAAGTAAATAAAATAATTTAAAGGCGATTGGATGTTTCACAGGGAAGATATGCAGCAGTGGTCAAATCGCAGTCAGAAAGGGCTGCCCCTGCAGGGGGATAATTTGTGTGCTCTCCTTTTATAATACCGGAAGATGAGAAAAACGACGATTCGATTAGATAAATATTTTTACCTAATAATATTGACATTCAAAACAAACGTGGTATAATGACCTCATTGACAATTACGTCAATTTATTTAGTTAAATTATGTGAGGTACGTAGTATGAGCTTTGAAGAAGTAAAAGAAGTATTTGTTGACACCCTGAACTGCGATGCTGATAAGGTCACAATGAATGCCAGCCTGACCGACGACCTGCAGGCGGACAGCCTGGATGCGGTAGAGCTGAACATGGCGTTTGAGGACAAGTTCGGCGTTACGATTGCCGATGAGGATCTAGGGACGCTCAAAACCGTGGGCGACATCTTCAACTATCTGGCTGCGCGGGCAGCCTAAAGGGTATTGCAGGATGAGTGCCATTGAAAAGCTGTTCCCGACCAGCCCGCAGGAGCGCAGCTTTCAGATGAAAGCCCGCCGCGATGCCGGTACGGCTGCGCCCAACTGGGTGCCGCCGCAATTTGTCGAGTGCAAAAAATGCGGCCGCCGTGCCACGCGGCAGGTTTGGGTCAAGAGCCAGTATGTCTGCCCCAACTGCGGGGTGCATTTGGCAATCGGTGCCTATTATCGGCTCAGCACGGTTCTGGACCACGGAACTTTTAAAGAGCTGAACCCGGACATTGCGCCCAACGATGTGCTGCATTTTCCCGATTATCAGGAAAAGCTGGCCGCTGCTTCTGTCAAGACCGGCCTGAAAGAAGCCGCCGTTACAGCAATCGGCAGGATCGGCGGCGTGCAGGCGGTGGTCGCTGTGCTGGACAGCCGTTTTTTTATGGGCAGCATGAGCACCGCTGTTGGTGAAAAAATCACACGTGCGATTGAGTACGCTGCCGACAAGCACCTGCCGCTCATCATTTTTTCTGCCAGCGGCGGCGCACGGATGCAGGAGGGCATTTTCAGCCTGATGCAGATGGCCAAAACCAGCGCCGCGCTGGAACGGTTCAACCGCAGCGGCGGGTTGTACATCAGCGTGCTGACCCACCCCACCACAGGCGGAGTCACGGCCAGCTTTGCCAGTCTGGGTGATATTACGCTCGCCGAACCGGGGGCACTCATCGGCTTTGCCGGGCCGCGCGTCATTGAACAGACCATCGGTGAAAAACTGCCCGGCGGGTTCCAGCGCAGCGAGTTCCAGCTGGAACACGGTTTTGTGGATCAGGTCGTACCGCGCACCGAGTTGAAAGAGGTCTTAACGCGGATCTTGCAGCTCCACACGCAGGGGAGGAAGCGCAGATGATCAAAGAAGTTTTGCAGCAGTTGGAACCGCTGGACGCGCAGATCGACGCGCTGTGCAGCCGTGCCGATGACGCCGAAATGACGAGCACGACCACCCATGCGGCTGAACTGGCTGCGCTTTCCGCAGAGGAAAACACGCTTTTACAGCGCTGCACCTCGCTGACGCCGGAGGACCGTGTTTTTCTGGCCCGCCGCCCTGACCGCCCGCATATAACCGAAATGATCGACAACTTGTTTACCGACTTTTTTGAGCAGTGCGGTGACCGGCAATGCAAAGAGGATGCGGCCATTTTATGCGGGATCGCACGGTTCCACGGGATGCCCGTTACCGTTTTGGGGCACCGTAAAGGGACTACGCTGGAAGAAAACCTGCGCTGCAACTTTGGCATGCCGGGACCGGAGGGCTACCGCAAGGCCCTGCGCGTGATGAAACAGGCGGAAAAATTTCACCGTCCCATCATCACTTTTATTGACACTCCCGGTGCTTACCCCGGCAAGGATGCGGAAGAACGCGGCCAAGGGGAAGCCATTGCCCGCAACCTGATGGAGATGAGCGGCCTGACCGTCCCGGTGCTGGCCATTGTCACAGGCGAGGGGTCCAGCGGCGGCGCGCTGGGTCTGGGCGTTGCCAACCACATTCTGATGCTGGAAAATGCCGTGTACTCAGTGCTCAGCCCCGAGGGGTTTGCCAGTATTCTGTGGAAAGATTCTTCCCGCAGCGGCGAGGCCTGCACCATGATGAAGCTGACGGCACAGGACCTGTACGCAGATGGCATTGTGGAAGAGATCATCCCCGAACCGCTGGGCGGCGCACAGCGTGGACGGCAGCTGCTTTTCAGCCGGTTGGACACCGCCATTGCGGTGCACCTTGCCGCCTTATGCAAGATGAGCGGCAAAGCGTTGGCAGACCAGCGCTACAAAAAATATCGCCGCATCGGAGAAATGAGGGGCGCATGAAAGGGTTACAGCTGCTGGCTACCGGCGGGGCATTGCCCAGCCGTGTAGTGACGAACGAGGACTTGCGCCGACAGGTGGACACCAGCGACGAATGGATCACGACCCGCACCGGCATCTGCCAGCGCTATTACTGCACCGAAAACGAGGATGCCGCCACGCTGGCTATCACCGCCGCCCGTCAGGCCCTGACCCGCAGCGGTCTGGCGGCAAACGACATTGCCTGCTGTGTTGTGGCAACGCTTTCGGCCCCGACGGCTACCCCAAGCATTGCCTGCCGCGTACAGGCTGCCTTGGGTCTGCCGGAAAACCGGCCTGCCTTTGATGTGAATGCGGCCTGTTCTGGCTTTATTTATGCCGCCGCCGCGGCCCACGGGCTCCTGAGCACGCTGGGCGGGCGGTATGCGCTGGTCATTGGCTGCGAGGCACTCTCCCGCATGGTGGACCCGACTGACCGCACGACCTGTGTATTGTTTGGCGACGGCGCGGGTGCAGCTGTTTTTGAGCTGGCCGAAAATGCACCGTTCGCCGTAACGTTAGGCGCACGGGGCAGTGAAGCGATCCGCGCGGGCGGCCCTGCGGCCTGCGATACCGCGCCTATTACGATGGACGGCAGGGCGGTTTTCCGCTTTGCCGTGGAGGCTATGCCGCGCTGTCTGCAAGTCGTGCTGGACCGCAGCCAAAAGACATTGTCTGATCTGGACTGGGTAGTCTGCCACCAGGCCAACAGCCGCATAATTGACCATTGTGTCAAAAGTTTACACGCAGAACCGTCAAAGTTTTACAAAAACATAAGCCGTTACGGCAACACCAGTGCTGCCAGCATCCCGATTGCCCTGCACGAAATGGCGGAAAGTGATCTGCTGCGACCCGGCCAGACGCTGGCCTGCATCGGCTTTGGCGGCGGGCTGACATGGGGCGGGATGCTGCTGACGTATGAGGGTAGAAAATGAAGCTGCTCAATGAAATTTTAGGTACAAAATATCCCATTATACAGGGCGGCATGGCCAATATCGCCACGGGCGAGTTTGCCGCTGCCTGTTCCAACGCCGGGGCGCTGGGGCTGATCGGCTCCGGCGGCATGGACGCGGACTCCCTGCGGGAAAACATCCGCCGCTGCCGCGCACTGACCGACAAGCCCTTTGGCGTGAACATCATGCTGATGCACCCGCAGGCGGATGAATTTGCCAAAATCGTGGTGGAGGAGGGCGTAAAGCTCGTCACCACCGGGGCGGGAAATCCGGGAAAGTACATGGCCGCGTGGAAGGCAGCCGGTATCACGGTCATCCCCGTGGTGGCGGCAGCCATTTTGGCCAAACATCTGGAACCGCTCGGCATTGACGCCGTTATTGCCGAAGGTACCGAGAGCGGCGGCCATGTGGGCGAGATGACCACGATGGCACTTGTCCCGCAGGTCGTCGATGCCGTCCATGTGCCTGTCATTGCTGCGGGCGGCATTGCCGATGGACGAGGGCTGGCTGCTGCGCTGGCATTGGGGGCGTGCGGTGTGCAGGTCGGTACCTGTCTGCTGGCGAGCACCGAGTGCCCCATCCATGAAAACTATAAAGCCGCCCTGTTAAAAGCCCGCGACAGTGATACCATCGTGACCGGGCGCATCGGCGGCACCCCTGTGCGTGTACTGAAAAACCGCATGAGCCGCGAGTATGTCCGCCAGGAAAAGGCCGGGGCTGATAAAATGGCGCTGGAACGCTTTACTTTAGGCAGCCTGCGCAAGGCTGTGTTTGACGGTGACACCGAGAATGGCAGCCTGATGGCCGGACAGGCCGCAGGGCTGCTGCACGAAGTCCGCCCGGTGGAAGAAATTTTTGCCGCGATGGTAAGCGAAGCCAAAGACTGCATCGCCGGGGTGTACAAGGAGATCACCTTATGAAACTAGCATTTTTATACGCCGGGCAGGGAAGCCAGCACGCCGGTATGGGCCAGGATCTTTACAAGACTTTCCCGGCTTTCCGCGCTGCTTTTGACGAAGCCGACGCGGCGGTGGATTTTGATTTGAAAGAAGTCTGCTTTACCGACGCAGCTGGTGTATTGAATGAGACCCAATACACCCAGCCCTGTATGACGGCGTTTGCCGCTGGCCTTACTGCCGTACTGCGGGAGGCAGGTGTCACACCGGATTATGCGGCAGGGCTGTCGCTGGGGGAGTATTCCGCCCTGGCCTGTGCGGGGGTGTTCGATGTGCAGACCGCAGTCGCTTTAACCGCTTTCCGCGGTAAGGCAATGGCTGCGGCTGCGGCGGGGCGCACCTGCGGGATGACAGCCGTTTTGGGGCTGGACGAAGCCCCCTTGCAGGCATGCTGCAATGCAGCCGCCGACGAAGGCGTTGTGCAGATCTGCAACTACAACTGCCCCGGCCAGCTGGTCATTAGCGGCGACAAGGCCGCTGTCGATAAAGCTGCCGAGTTGGCGCTTGCTACCGGGGCACGGCGCTGCCTGCCGCTGAATGTCAGCGGCCCGTTCCATACCTCATTGATGCACCCGGCAGGGGATGCACTGCGGGAAAAATGTGAGGCTGTCCGCTTTGCGCCGATGCAGTTCCCTGTGCTGTTCAACTGCCTGGGACACGAGATGGAGGAAACCGACACCATTGCCGCGCTGCTGGAAAAACAGGTGCAGTCCGGCGTGCGTTGGGAGGTGACCGTCCGCCGTCTGGCAGAATTGGGCGTGGACGCCGCCATTGAGATCGGTCCCGGCAGGGCGTTGACCGGGTTTGTCAAAAAGACTGTGGGAAGTGCTATCTCGTGTTATCCGGTGGAAACTGCCGCGCAGCTGCAACAGCTGCTGCGCACCATGAAAGGAGCCTGACCATGCCGCAAACCGAAAACTTGCGCCGTGCCGCTCTGGTTACGGGCGGGGCCAAAGGCATTGGCCGTGCCATTTGCCGGGCTTTGGCCGAAAACGGCATGAACATTGCCGTCAACTATGCCGGCAGCGCTGCCGCTGCCGAGGAAACAGCCGCAGCCTGCCGCGCCCTTGGCGTGCAGGCTGTCACGCTGCAGGCGGACGTGCGCAGCCTCGAAGCATGTCAGAAGCTGGTAGAAGATACCGTTGCCGCTTTTGGGCGGATCGATGTGCTGGTCAACAACGCGGGCATTACCGCCGACAAATTGCTTCTGCGGATGACCGAGGCTGATTTTGACAATGTGCTTGCCACCAACCTGAAGGGGGCGTTCTTCTGCACCAAAGCGGCCTGCCGCTTTATGATGCACCAGCGGTATGGGCGCATCATCAGCGTCAGCAGTGTTGTCGGTCTGCATGGCAACGCGGGTCAGGCCAACTACGCAGCCAGCAAGGCGGGGCTGATCGGCCTGACGAAAAGCGCTGCCAAAGAGTATGCTGCCCGCAATATCACCGCCAACGTTGTGGCTCCCGGTTTTATTGCAACAGATATGACCGCCGTGCTGTCAGAACCGGCCCGTGCCGCAGCACAAGCGGCCATCCCGGCAGGCAAAATCGGCCATGCCGAGGATGTTGCGGCGGCGGTGGCTTTTCTGGCAGGGGAGCAGGCCGGGTATATTACCGGGCAGGTCCTTTGCGTTGACGGCGGAATGGGAATGTGAGGTGTGCAATGGACACGAAAAAGAAACGCCGGGTCGTTATTACCGGCCTTGGCACGGTAAATCCTACCGGCAATACGGTGGCAGAAAGCTGGGCGAACATTAAGGCTGGCCGCTGCGCAGTAGGACCGATCACGGCTTTTGATACGGCTGATTTTAAAGTAAAGCTGGCCGCAGAGATCAAGGACTTTGTCCCCGCCGCGCGCATCGACAAGCGCGAAGCCCGCAAAATGGCACGCTTTACCCAGTTTGCCGTGGCCGCCGCCGACGAAGCCGTCCGCGACAGCGGCCTTGCGCTGGAAGAAATCGACCATACGCGGTTTGGTGTGATCCTTTCCAGCGGCATCGGCGGCCTGCCCACCATCGAGGAAGAACATACCCGCGGTCAGCAGCGCGGCTTTGAAAAGGTCAGCCCCTATTTTGTCCCCATGTCCATTGGCAATATGGCGGCGGGGCAGATCGCCATCCGTTTTGGCTTGCAGGGCATGTGCAGCTGCCCCACCACCGCCTGTGCAGGCGGCACCAATGCAATCGGCGATGCGTTCCACCGTATCCGCGATGGATACGAGGACCGCATGCTCTGCGGCGGCAGCGAAAGCTGCATCAGCCCGCTGGGCGTGGGCGGCTTTGCCAGCATGAAAGCCCTTTGCACGGCGGACGACCCGGCCCGGGCCTCGATCCCTTTTGATGCCCGCCGCAGCGGCTTTGTGATGGGCGAGGGCAGCGGCGTACTGCTGCTGGAAGAACTCGAGGCCGCCAAAGCGCGCGGTGCCAAAATTTATGCCGAGGTCGTGGGCTATGGCGCTAACTGTGACGCCTACCACTTTACCGCCCCGGCACCGGGCGGCGCAGGCGGTGCGGCCTGTATGCGGCTGGCGCTGGCCGACGGCGGGGTAGTGCCTGAACAGATCGGCTACATCAACGCCCACGGGACGTCCACCCACCTGAATGACAGCTGCGAGACAGCTGCCATCAAAACGGTGTTCGGCGGCCATGCGTACAAGCTGGCCGTGTCTTCTACCAAGTCGATGACCGGCCATCTGCTGGGCGGTGCAGGTGGGGTAGAGGGCGTATTTACCGCGCTGGCTCTGCACGATGCCTTTTTGCCAGCCACCGTCAATTTGCAGGAGCCGGACCCGGAGCTGGATCTGGACTATATCCCCAACCATGGGCGCGCGGCGCAGGTGGAGTATGCCATGAGCGATAGTCTGGGCTTTGGCGGCCATAACGCCTGCGTGGTATTCAAACGCTGGGAGGGATGAGGATGAACTATACGCCAAATGAGCCGCCCCGAGCCATGAGCGCGGCAGAGATCGAAGAGATCCTGCCGCACCGTTACCCATTTGCTTTGGTGGATAAGATCCTGGACTACACCCCCGGCCAATGGGCGCGGGGCGTCAAATGCGTGACACGCACGGAGCCGTTTTTTGAGGGGCACTTTCCGGGACACCCCGTTATGCCCGGTGTGCTGATTCTGGAAGCGCTGGCCCAGACCGGGGCGGTAGCCGCGTTAAGCCTGCCGGAAAACCGCGAAAAGCTCGCCCTGTTCGGCGGCGTAAAAAACGCCCGTTTCCGTCGACAGGTCATACCCGGCGATGTGCTGATATTGGAATGTGAGCTGATAGAACAGCATGGCCCGGTAGGCATCGGCAAGGCCACCGCATGGGTGGACGGCGTGCGCGCGGCCAACGCCGAGCTGACGTTTGTTCTCACGGATGCCTGAGGGCTGGTTTTACATGGCGGAATGTGCTATAATAAATCCACTAACCTACAGGGGGATTCTCGCTATGCTGGACCAGACATTCGGACGGGTATATACCAAATTCAAACTGCACTTCTATAAGCAGATCTTCAGTCGATTCGAGGATCGCGAAGCCACGCTGACGACGGTAGAATCTTTCTGCATGGAAGTCATCATGGCATTGGGCGAACCTACGATTGCGCAGTTCAGCCACATGATGAATCTTTCTACCCCCAACGCCGCGTATAAGATCAACTCACTGGTCAAAAAAGGCTATGTAGAGCGCATCCAGTCCACCATCGACAAGCGGGAATACCGCCTGCGCCCGACCCAAAAGTACATTGAGTACTATAACATCAGTTATTCCTACTTGCACCTGGTCATGGAGCGCGCTAAACAGCGCTTCAGTCCCGATGACCTGGCTAAATTGGAGGAAATGCTGCAAGTCGTCTCCGATGAGCTGATGCCGGAGATTCAACTGCCTGAATAATATACAAAATGTGAACCACTCCCCATGGAGCGATTCACATTTTCAGACTGTCGAAAAACTCTTGTAGGGGCGAGCATTGCTCGCCCGCACCCGTTTGCCTTGTAAGAAAACTATCCCAGAAAATGCGTTGCTGCGGTAAGTTGGCGGGCGACCAATGGTCGCCCCTACACACGCAATAGAGCAAGAATGCAGTTTTTTGACGGTCTGAAAAATAGCCACCTGAGATGCCGAAGGCCACGGATTTCAGATGGCTATTTCTTATGGCAATACCGCACAATTCCCGCCTAACGGCTCAAGACCGCTCCGGCGGCTGCCGCACCTCGCTCGCCGTATCGGCACTTAGAATTATGCGGTATTGCCCTAAATAAATACCACCGGGGCGCCTTCCCGTTTCTGGGAAGGCTCCCCGGCGGATTTTTGTTTATATCGCGGCGATTTTGGTTTACAAGGCAACAGACACCGCAGCCGATACCGAACAGCAGGAGGAACGGCACACCGCAATGTGTGGTTTTCTTTATGGCGTTCTGCGGCTCTGCCTTAGTTGGGCGCGGTACTCGGCGGGAGTGATGCCGTACAGTGCGCGGAAACTCTTTAAAAAGCTGCTGTAATTTGCAAAACCGCTGGCGGTGCAGGCGTCCAATACGCCGGTGCCGTCGGCGAGCTCGTTGCGGCAGTGCTGCATACGCAGGTTGGTCAGATACCCGTGTATACTTTCCAGCGTGTACTCTTTGAACACGCGGGACAGGTGCTCCCGGCTGGTGTAGGTATACTTTGCCAGCTGGGCCACGGTCAGATGCGGGTCGGTGTAGTTGGCCTGAAGGTAAGCAACCGCCTTGGCGACGAGCAGACTGGTGGCCGAGGGCGGCGGGGCATTGTGCCGCCGGGTCACAACTTGGCTGATCAGCAAAATCAGCTCCGTGACCTCGCAGCATTGCACGGTATCGCGTATTTTTTTCATCGAGATACATGGTCTGGGCCATCCGCTCCAGCAGACCGCGGAAGTCCCACTGCGTGACGGTGTCAGTGTCCAGAATGACAGGATCCCCGGACCAGACATGCCGCGGCAGGCCGCTTTGCGCCCAGGCACGCTCCCAGATGCCGGGAGCTATCTGCACGACGAGCCGCTCCGAGGTCGTGTCCGTGATGTTGAACTTGCCGGAGTGGTACATCTCGCCCGGAAACAGTATCAGCTCCCCCAGGTGCAAATCGTAGACACTGCCGTCGACGGAGTAGCGCACGCTGCTGCCCGCCACCGGCAGTATCATCTCATAATACGGGTGGGAGTGGACCACCGACTGGACATTCTCCCGGTTTGTATACAGGCCCACGACAACCTGACCGTCCTGCAGGGCGGCACTGGCATCCTCCTGCGTCAGAATGGAATCCACGTAATGCGGCATTTTTTGCAGGATCATGAGCGACTCCTCCTGTCAAATTTTGTCTTTACCACGATTATATCACATTTTGCGACATTTGCATTACAAATACGGAAGAAATTTTGTGAAGAATTTGTTATCATAAAGGCGAAGAAGGGCACAATGCGCGGATTGAACAAAATATATCATGCAATTTTGTACAATATGCACATTGCCTGCCAAATAACAAGTTCCACCATTCAATTATATGCAATATATGCAAAAAAAGGAGAAAATCTATGAAAGTGTGCTACACCGGCGGCGCTGTCAAGGACTGCGGAAGCTATTATTCCGTAGCCACCAACGCTGTAGAGCTGCGCATCTGGTTCCTGACCGACGATATACTGCGCATCCGCGCGGGCTTTGACGGCGACTGGGATGAAGCCTCCTACAGCCTGACCATGACCGCATGGGAGTCCCGCACCGACGAGCTGATGAAGGACTGCCGCAAGCGCGTCCAGTCCGCCGCCGCAGCCCTGACCGACGGCGACAGGCAGGCCGTTATCCAGGGGGCGCGTCTCAAGGTCGTCATCGAGAAGGCACCGTTCCGCATCATGGTCTATGATAAGGACGGCAGTCTGCTGCACGCCGATATTCCCGACCTGGCCTACCGCGAGGACAGCAACCGCCGCCGCATCCACGCCAGCCAGATCGAGGCCGACGACTGCTTCTACGGCTTCGGCGAGAAATCCGGCGAGATCAACAAGGCCGAGAAATACATGAATATGGCTCCCGGCGACGCCATGGGCTACAACGCCAAGGAGACGGATTCCCTCTACAAGCACATTCCGTTCTATATCCGCCTGAACCGCGGCACCAAGCAGGCTGTCGGCTACTTCTACCACAATACCGCCGAGTGCGATTTCAACATGGGCCGCGAGAAGCGCAACTACTGGCACCGCTACTCGTCCTACCGCACCGACGCGGGCGACATTGACCTGTTTTTGATCGCAGGCCCGTCCATCCGCGAGATCATCGAGCGCTACACCGACCTGACCGGCAAGAGCGTCATGCTGCCGAAGGCCGCGCTGGGCTACCTCGGCAGCTCGATGTACTACCCCGAGCTGCCCGAGAACAGCGACGATGCCGTGCTGGACTTCATCGACACGACCCGCGAGGAAGGTATCCCTGCCGACGGCTTCCAGCTGTCCAGCGGCTACTGCGCCGTTGAGACCGCCGAGGGCATCAAGCGCTGCACCTTCACATGGAACCACAAGCGCTTCAAGGACCCGGCAGACTGGTTCGCCCAGATGGAAAAGCGCGGCATCGTTGTCTCGCCCAACATCAAGCCCGGTATGCTGCTCGTCCATCCGCTGCTGAACGAGATGAAGGAGAAGGGCATGTTCCTGCCCGCCTCCGACGACAATGCAGGTCTTGACGGTCTGGCTGTCGGTACCTGGTGGGGCGGCCCCGGCCTGTTTGTGGACTACACGAAGGAATCCACCCGCCTGCACTGGAAGCAGTACATCAAGGATGCGCTGCTGAAATACGGCTGCCGTTCCATCTGGAACGACAACTGCGAGTATGACTCCCTCGTTGACAAGGACGCAAAGGTTTACTTTGAGGGCAAGGGAAGCACGATTGGCACGATGAAGCCGGTCATGAGCAACCTGATGTGCCAGCTGTCCAACGAGGCCATCGAGGAGTATGACCCCGACTGCCGCCCGTTCTCGGTCTGCCGTTCCGGTCATGCGGGCATCCAGCGCTATGCGCAGGTCTGGGCCGGTGACAACCTGACCCACTGGGATACCCTGAAATACAACATCGCCACGATTCTGGGCATGGCGCTCTGCGGCGTGTCCAACCACGGCTGCGACATCGGCGGCTTCTTCGGCCCCGCGCCGGAGGGCGAGCTGTTTGTGCGCTGGGTGCAGAACGGCATCTTCCAGCCTCGTTTTTCCATCCACTCCACGAACACCGACAACACCGTCACCGAGCCGTGGATGTACAGCGACAAAAAGCAGTATATCAAGGACGCTATTGACTTCCGCTATAAGCTCAGCCCGACGCTGTATTCCCTGATGGAGCGCGCGCATGAGAACGGCCTGCCCATCTGGCAGCCGACGTTCAGCGTTTTCCAGAACGACCCGGCCACCTACGATGAAGGTGTGGACTTCATGTTCGGTGATTCTCTGCTGGTTGCGAACGTCGTTGAAAAGGGCCAGACCGTCCGCCCGGTCTACCTGCCCGTGACAGAGAACGAAAACGAGCGGTTCTACGACTTCTACACCCGCGAGGAATACGCCCCCGGCCAGACGATTGAGGTGCCGGTTGATATTGCCAGCATCCCGCTGTTTGTGCGCAGCGGTGCCATTCTCCCGATGAGCGGCAACAAGCTGCACAACCTGATGACCGAAAAGACCACCGCGCTGGACATCCTGATGGCCCCCGATGTGGATTCCGAGTTCACGCTGTACGAGGATGACGGCCACACGAACGATTACCGCAAGGGCGCGTATCTCAAGACGAAGATCGCCGTCAAGGCAGGCGTCAAGACCGTCGTGACCTTCACGAATGAGGGCAGCTACGAGACCGCCGTCGAGAGCATGTACCTCGATATGATCCACCGCGAGAAGTCCCCGTTCTATGTGCAGGTGGACGGCAAAGAGCTGCCGCACTTCCTGCACCGCCGCAAGTTTGAGGAGGCCGAGAGCGGCTGGTACTACAGCCAGCGCCTCAAGAGCGTCCAGATCAAGTACCCCAACCCCAAGAAGGATCACGAGGTACTTGTCTCGTTCGAACAGTTTGATTTGATCGGGATGTAACCCAGCTTCTTGCCTCCCCTAGCAGGGGAGGTGCCCCGTAGGGG
>OLSK01001238.1_pt1 | contig 19784 bp, 12 predicted proteins | sample 1672781 | NCBI WGS metagenome assembly OLSK01 (sample SAMEA3136723, study PRJEB25190) | human gut metagenome | biome: human gut; feature: human-associated habitat; material: faeces | place: Austria | collected 2013 | reverse complement strand
GAGAATTTACTATGCCAAATCAACCGGAACATTTCCGTGACACCAGCCTGCCTATTATTGAACGGGTGAAAGACCTGCTTTCCCGTCTGACCATAGAAGAAAAGATCCACCTGCTCTCCACCCATCAGCTGCCTGTGGAACGGCTGGGCATCGGAGAATGGTATGTGGGTCAGGAAGTGGCACGGGGCTATGTTTCCCGCGAAAAGACAGAGCCGTCTACCGTGTTCCCGCAGCCGATCGGGCTGGCTTCTACCTTTGACCCGAACCTCATGGAACAGCTGGGAGAAATTGCCGGCGAAGAAGCCCGCTATTACCACCGGAAAGACCCCAAGGGGCACCTGATGCTCTGGGGACCTACAGTCGATCCGGAACGTGATCCCCGCTGGGGACGCACAGAGGAGGGCTACGGCGAAGACCCGTTTCTGATCGGAGAAATGACCACCGCCTATACGCAGGGCATGGCCGGTGACCACCCGACATACCGCCGTGTGATCCCCACACTGAAACACTTTTGTGCCAACAACAACGAAAAAGAACGGAACAGCTGTTCTTCCAACGTCACCCCGCGAACACTGCGGGAATACTATTACCGTGCCTTTGAAGCTTCTATCGTCCGCGGCGGCACAGGCTCTATGATGACGGCTTATAATGAGCTAAACGGCGTTCCCGCCTGCATGAATCCCGACCTGAAAACGCTGGTGAAAAAGCAGTGGGGGCTGGAATTCATTGTGACAGACGGAGCAGATTTTTCCCAGAATGTGCTGTCACACCATTCTCACGCCACCCATGCAGAGGCTCTTGCCGCCTGCCTGAAAAACGGCAATGATGTGATGACCGATGAAGCAGACATGGTGGCGGCAGCAGCCAGAGATGCACTGGACAGAGGGCTGCTGACAGAAGCCGACATTGACCGTGCTGTGGGGAATTCTCTCTCCGGACGGTTCCGGCTGGGAGAATTTGACGGGGACAGCTGTCCCTATAACACCGAGCCGGCGGAAACGGACACGCTGCTGCACCGTGCAGTGAACCGCTGTGCTGCCATGGAACAGATGTGTCTGCTCCATAACCGCGGGATCCTGCCGCTGCAATTGCAGCCTGATGCCAGGGTCGCTGTGATCGGGCCGCTGGGAAACGAGAACTATCGGGACTGGTACACCGGCGTTTCTTCCTATGCCGTACCGATTTTGGAGGGACTGCGGCAGCAGCTGGGGGCAGAAAACGTGCTGTTTGATGACGGCTATTCTGTGGTCGCCCTTCAGTCTGTGGAAACCGGAAAGTACTGCACCGTTTCTGCGGACGGTACGCTCCGTGCGGCAGCAGAACAGATCGGCGAACGGGAAACCTTTTTGCTTCACGACTGGGATTTTGGCAGCATGAATCTCCGTGCCTGCTGCAACGGCAAGTACGTCACCGAAAACGGCACCTATCAGGCAGTCAGCGATACGCCCTATGAGTGGTTCATTCGGGAATGGCTCAAACCGGAGCCGTATGGAGATGCCATGCGGTTTGGCAGCTGGCATGATTGTCCTATGGACATCGCACTGCAGCCGGACGGCACGCTCCGTGCAGTTTCTCACGGAAAGCCCACACCAGACCGGCTGTTCCGGCTGGTGCCGGTGGAGGACGGCGTCACCCGTGCGGCGGCTCTGGCGAAACAGGCGGACGTGGTCATTCTCTGTCTGGGCAACCACCCCATGCAGGTAGCACGGGAGTGCTATGACCGTCCCGATCTGGAACTGCCGGCACATCAGAAAAACTTGCTGCGTGCTGTACAGGCTGCCAATCCCAACACCGTGCTGACTGTGGTTTCCAGCTATCCCTATGCTCTGGGGGAAGCGATGGAACTGCTGCCGGCGATTCTCTATACCACCCATGCCGGACCGGAACTGGGCAACGCCGTAGCGGATACGCTGCTGGGGAAAAACAATCCGGCGGCACGCTGTCCGATCACATGGTATCGTTCCGCACAAGATCTGCCGGACATCATGGAATATGACATCATTTCGGCAGAGCGTACCTATTTATATGACACGGTTGAACCGCTGTTCCCCTTTGGGCATGGTTTGTCCTATTCCAGTTTCGTCTACCGTGATTTTACTGCGGAGGAGAAGCCGGAAGGCATGCTGTTCCGGCTGACTGTAGAAAATACCTCTCAGCGGGACGGGGATGAAGTGGTACAGCTTTACTATCGGGCACTGCACCCTCGTGTCAAGCGTCCGCTCCGACAGCTGTGCGGCTTCCAGCGAGTACCAGTGCCGGCAAATACAGCGGTGCCGGTGACAATTTTTGTTCCGTGGTACGCTTTGGAATACTATGACGTGACACAGGAAAAAATGCTGGTGGAACAGGGCGAGTACCGCTTTTCTGCGGGGGCATCTTCCGCGGACATTCGGCAAGAATTGGAATGCACAGTTTCCGGTGAAGTGATCCCACCGCGAAACCTCTCCCATTCTATCTGCATCAAGAACTATGACAGCAAGCACGGCATAGAAATCACTCTGCGATTCTCGTACCGAAAGAACGACTGGTACGGCTGCACCAATGACTGGGGCGGCGGGTTTACCTTTGCCGATGCAGATTTTGCCGGCTATACCAAGGCAGAACTGTGGGCAGCAGCACCTTGTTCGCAGGCAGGTGTTGCCATCTACGCAGGAGAACAGCAGCTGGGCAGTGTGGAGATCCTGCCTTCTCGCAGCATGGACGATTTCCAGCTGTACACGATCCCGCTGAAGCCCTATACCGGACAGGCAGACCTGCGGCTGGAAATCACCGGCATGGCAAGTGTGTACCGGATTCAGCTGGGTTGAGGCAATACCTGGGCTTGTTTGAAAAAGAGAATTCTCTCTTAACGGAAACACTGCATAAAGCCACACATGACGCTCCGCCTTTCCCACAGTTCTCATACCTCCCCAAAAACAAAAAAAGACAGACCACGGTCTGTCTTTTTTTTCTTTCTTCAAAGCATGGATATTCCATTGCGTGCAATCTTTTCCGCCTGCTTTTTTAGACGAAGTTCCCGAAAAAAATCCCGCAGGATCTGGGCACATTCCGCCTGCAATAAACCGGCATGTACCTCCGGTGTCCAGTTGTAGGGCAGAGTGAACAACTGTTCCACCGAATCCACTGCCCCGCCCTTGGGGTCGGCTGTGCCATAGACCACCTGTTCCAGACGGGCATGCAGAATCGCTCCCGCACACATGGGGCAAGGTTCCAACGTCACGTACAGAGCACTGTCCAGCAGCCGCCAGCCGCCCAGTGTCCGGCTCGCCGCATCGATCGCCATGATTTCTGCATGAGCAAGAGGCGAACGGTCTGCTTCCCGCCGGTTATATCCCTCGCCGATGATCCGTCCGGTGGATTTCTGCACCACCACTGCCCCCACAGGAACTTCGCCCATTGCCGCAGCCTGTGCTGCCAGTTCCAGAGCACGCATCATGTACCGTGCCTTGGGGACAAATCCGGTTTCCGTCAAAAAATCACCTCGATCACCATCAGAATCACACAGAGGATCAGCACAATGCTCAGCGGTCCCACATGCATCACCGTATAGAGCCGTTCCCGCAGGGTCAGGTAATGCTTCTGTGTCAGCAGGGCGGGATTTTTACGGGTGGGACGAATGGACAGCAGGCAGAGCAGAATTCCCGCTATCAGCACGAGAAACAGAAACAGCAAGCAATACGACTGCCAAAACGACGACTGCCAGATCTCCATTGCAAACAACCCGAACAGCATCACATGGTACAGCAGCCGGCAGAATATAGCCGGTACCACAGAACCACTCCGCAGAACGGCGACACCGGAAACCAGCGAAAAAGTCAGTTCCATCAATATCGTGGTGCAGCTATGGGACAGACAAACTGCAACAACTGCTGTCAGGATCACCGCATCCCAGTCCCCGAACTGCCGCAGCACATGAAGCATATCCCCATGCAGAAGCAGTTCTTTGCAGATGCTGATCGCCAGCACTTCAAAAACCAGATAAACGATCTGGTAAGAACGCCGCATATACGAAACGGTGTAATACGCTTCCCCCAGCGTACTGCTGCTCAGAAAATTCACCGGCGAAAACAGCAGCCACACATTAGCGACCGCAAAAACGATCAGTGTCACCGCAATAGCAGCCGGAAACTCCCGCGGTGAATCCAGCTTCCAGTGATACGCCACACGCCGCGGCATGCGGAAACAGCACCGGAGGATCAGCACAGGCACCATGAATTTCAGCACCGTCTTGCACATCAGAATGACCAGAACCGCCGTCTGGTTGCCGTAAACAGTGCCGTCACTGTAGCAATAGCCTACGTCCATTCCGGCTATCTGAGCGATGCCCATCAGGATCGCTGTCAGCAGGTTTTCGATCAGCAGATAGGCAAATATCGCCATGCCGATCACCATGGTGATCTGTATGAGCGACCGCCGTTCTTCCGCAGCCGGGTCTGGTTCATGAAACCCTTTTCCCTCGATGTAAACCGCTTCTTTTTTCTGTTTCTTGCAGCGAAAGGCATATGGGTTATCTTCTTTGTTCCGCCATGCACGGAATGCATGATTATATGCTTCCGAAACATTGCTGTAGTTGGAATCTGCAATCACGTCCACCGTATCCGAAACGGCAGCAGAAGGCTTCTCCAGATTTTGTAATTTCATATGTTATTACGCTCCCCTCAAGCGTCATCTCAAACGGAAACGCCCTTCTCCGCGGCATTTCCTTTCAGGGAACACTGCATAAAGCCCGCCTGACGGCTTTGCACGCAATCTACGTGCAGATTTTCCGTCATATTGCCCAGAAATCCCTTGCCAGACAACTGCGTTCGAGGCAGGATTCTGCTCGAGAACAAAGGCGTGTCGCACTAAGATTGATTGCGACCATACAGTCTGCCTGCGGAATTTCTGTGTAATCTGCCGAAAAATCTGAATACACATCTTACGCACAAGCTTTATGCAGTGTTCCCTTTCATTCTTCACAATTTTTGCCGTGTGCCCTGTGCACAACGGAACAACATTTTTGGTTGTATATCAAATTGCTATGATTTTTCCCATTTTTTCTACTCTTATTATACCATGCCACCGAAAATGATGGTTTAGTGAAGTGGAAATAATATCGTTATGTTTTTTGAAACCTTCATATCAGCTTTGTGTATAAGATGAATAAATGGCAACAGGACATAAAAAGCAACAGGAATCGTGGGGTTCGCGGGGAATGTTTGAGAGGAGATGCCTTGAAAAAAGCCTCCTCCCTTGCGAATATCTGTCATTTCGCAAGGGAGGAGGCTTATCGATAAGAGGAAATCAGTTTTGGTAAGGCAATTTGTCAACGATATGCACCAAAAATTGCATCAGCACAACGGCATCATCGCTGCCAACTTCGCTGTCGCCGTTGCAGTCGGCATTTTTCTTAGTGGCATCGTCCAGCATAACCGCACCAGCACAGGCTTTGTTCAGCAGGACTGCATCGGTGATGTCCACTCGTCCGTCGAGGTTGAGGTCGCCGTAGAGGGCGGTGGGTTCGGTTTGGGCGGAAGATGTGGTGGTTTGGTTGGTAGTTGCAGTGGTCTGTTTTGCTGTGGTAGTTTCGGTTTGTTTTGCAGTAGTGGCAGTGGTTTGCTCTGCCGTGGTGGTTGTGCTTTGTTTTGTCGTAGTTGCGGTAGTTTGCTTTGTTACGGTAGTTTCAGTCTGCTTTGCAGTGGTTGTGGTTTGTTCTGGTGTGGTAGTCGTTGTTTGTTCGGTGGTAGTTTGTTTTGCAGTAGTGGTAGTTTCTGTAGTTGTGTCTGTGGTTGTCGTGGTAACAATACTGTTCAAGGACACAAAGGGAATCTCTTTTTCTGCCGCATAAGTTTCCGCATATGAACCGGTATAGCCGTAAATGGTCAGATCGCTACAGCTTTTAAAAACGTTATAATCGATTTTTGTCACACTGTCTGGTATGATGATTTCAGTCAGGCTAACGCAATTGTCAAAAGTCATAGCATCAATGCTCGTCATGCCATTTGGAATCGTGATCTTGGTCAAATGTGTGCAATCGCCAAAAGCAAGCATGCCGATATTGGTTATGCTGTCTGGCAGAATAATTGTCGTCAGATTGGTACAGCCATAGAACGCATTGCCATGAATACTTGTCACACTATCCGGCACGACAACACTTGTCAAGGCAGTACAATTGTTGAAAGCACCTATATTGATTGTCACAACATCTTCAGGAATTACAACATCACCAGCACAAGTACTTCCGTCAATCAAAAGATGATTGATAATTACCAATGGATTTTCTTTCTGTCTTGCTGCCAGCCAAGCAGTGCCGTAAAAAGCTTTGTTCTCTATACTAGTCACGCTGTCTGGTATCGTAATTTCAGACAAATTGGTACAGTTTTCAAAGGTGTTATGTGCAATTGTAGTCATGCCACTCGGGAGAGTTACAGCAGTCAGACCAGTGCAATTTTCAAAAGCCAACCCTGCTATTGCAGTAACGCTATCCGGTATTGTGATTTTCTTCAGTCCAGTACAATTCAAAAAGGCACTAGTTCCGACACTTGTCATGCCGTCCGGCAGCACAACTTCAGTCAGACCTGCACAGTCCACAAAAGCATACTCATCTATACTGGTCAGGCTGTTTGGCATGGTAATCTTTTCTAATTTTGTGCATGCCTTAAACGCATAACGTCCAATGTTTGTTACGCTATCCGGTATAGTGATTTCCGCCAAACTGGTACAGTTAGAAAAAGTATATTCTCCAATACTTGTCATACTGTTGGATAGGGTAACATCAGCCAAATTTGTACAATCTGAAAAAATGATTTCCTCCATGCTTGTCACACTGTTTGGAATCGTGATCTCTGTCAAACTGGTACAACCAGAAAAGGCAGCTTGTCCAATGCTCGTTACGCTGTCCGGTATGGTAATTGCAGACAAACTGGTGCAGCCCGAAAAAGTATATCCTCCAACACTGGTCAAGTGATCGGATAGTGTAATGCTTTCCAAGTTGGTACAATTCGAAAAAACAAAACCGCCAATATCTGTGACACTGTTCGGTATAGCGATCTTTGTCAGACTGGTACAGCCGGAAAAAGCACTTTCACCAATGCTTGTTACGCTGTCTGGTATGGTGATTGCAGTCAGATTCTCAAGATTTGAAAATGCATTTCCTTCAAAGCTTGTCACACTATCCGGTATAGTAATCGCAGTCAAATCACTGCACCCATAAAAAGCATTTTTTGCAATACTTGTTACGCGTTTTCCGTCAATTCTTGCCGGAATTTCTACTGATTCTACAGTTTCATTACAGCCGGAAATCTTTACTTCATCGGTATCTGTCACGCTATAGTACAAGTCCCCGTAGGTGCCGTCATAAGAATTTATCACATATGCACTTGCGGTGAATACTGTCTCCACGCTCTCCAACATGTTCTGCACCCCAGACACGCCAACACTACCCAGACAGAGCACGCCGGCAGTCACAGCTGCAAGCACTTTTTTCCACAGCTTCATCTTCATTCCTCCGTTTTTCTTTTGTTGCAAATTGTCTGTTTTTATTATAGCATGTCAACTTAAAAAAGTCAAATGCCTTTTCATAAATTTCCAGTTTTGTGGAACATTCTGCTATTGTCCAAGTGATTTTCCATGTCTTCCGCGAATTTCCCCCTTCGAATTCTTCCAAAATTCCAACAAATATACAAAAAGTCAACTTTAAATCAAACCTGCATTGTCAAAAACAGAGAAATCATTACAAATATATTGCATCGTTTTCAATGACGTAATATAATAAAAGCAGGAAAATTCTGCCGGAAACCCACAGAACATGGGCAGCTGTGTTCTGCTTTTTCTTTCCCTGGAATTTGTCGAATCGTGTCGAAAAAAGGAGAATCCACCATGAAAACCGCATTCCAAAAAAAGGCATATAGTATCCTGACGGCACTGGTGTTGCTGCTGACAGCATGCACCGGTGCCGTTTTCAGCAGCAGTCGGGCAGCGGCTCTGGAACTGGAGGGTACCGGCAAGGCGGACAATCCTTACCTGCTCTCAACCGCCGCAGAACTGCTGGAGTTTGCGGAAAAGGCAGCGGCTGATCCCAGCATTTGTGCAATGCTGACGGCGGATATTTCGCTGGAGGGAGAAACTTGGACACCGATTGGCTCCTATGCCGGCACTTTTGACGGCAATTATCACTGCATTTCGAATTTACAGTGCAGCGGCGGCAGCAACTTGGGCATGTTTGCAAAGCTGTCCGGAACGGTACAGAAACTGGGGCTGACCAACGTACATATCCAAGGGAAAAATACTGTCGGCGGAATTGCGGCTCTATGCAGCGGGACGATCACAGATTCGTTTTGTGAGGGTGATATTACTGCCAGCCGCGACTTTGCCGGCGGTCTGGCAGGGCAATTTCAAGCGGGAGCCGTTGTGCAAAACGCCTACCACATCGGCACAGTTACCGCAAAGGGCACAGTCGGCGGTCTTGCCGGACGAAGTGATGCACCGTTGCAAAACTGCTATCATCTTGGTGCTGTTGTGCAGACAGAATCTTCTGATGGAAGTTCTGCCGGCATGCTGGTGGGCAGACTGGGAGATATGTCAGAAACGCAATTGCAGAATTGTTTCTACACAGCGGGAAATTATTCTGCGGTTGGACGAGATTACATAGAACCAGAGGGCATGCAGCAGGCAGAGGAGAATTTCCAGAACGGCATTGTTGCCGAACTGATGAATGCCGGCGGCGATATGTGGTGTGTCCGCGAGGGGAAAACTGTACTGAAAGAATTCGCGAACAATACTTCGGCAGCTACCACCACAACGGAGAGAACTACAACTTCTGATACAACGAGCACGACTGCTTCGACAACGACAACTTCCGCTACTACAAGTACAACTGCTTCAACAACGACAACTTCCGCTACTACAAGCACGACTGCTTCAACAACCGCGACTTCCGCTACTACAAGTACAACTGCTTCAACAACGACAATTTCCACCACAACAAGCACAACTGCTTCGACTACCGCAACTTCCACCACCACAAGCACAACAACTTTAAAAACCACTACTTCCACCACCACAAGCACGACCACTTCAACAACCACAATTTCCACCATCACAAGCACGACTACTTCGGCAACGACAATTTCCGCTACAGCAAGTACAACCACTTCAACAACCGCAACTTCTACTACTACAAGCACGACTGCTTCGATAACTACAACTTCCGCTACTACAAGCACAACCACTTCAACAACGGCAACTTCCACCACCACAAGCACAACAACTTTAAAAACCACGACTTCCACTGCCACAAGCACAGCTACTTCAACAACGACTACTTCCACCACCACAAACACGACCACTTCAACAACCGCAACTTCTACTACTACAAGCACGACCGCTTCGAAAACCACAACTTCTACTACCACAAGCACGACCACTTCAACAACCGCAACTTCCACAACTACAAGCACGACCGCTTCGAAAACCACGACTTCCACTACTACAAGTACAACCACTTCGACAACTACAACTTTCATCACCACAAGCACGACCACTTCGACAACCACGACTTCCACAACTACAAGCACGACCACTTCAACAATCGTGACTTCCACAACTACAAGCACGACCACTTCAACAACCGCAACTTCCACAACTACAAGCACAACCACTTCAACAACCACGACTTCCGCTACTACAAGTACAGCTGCTTCGACAGCCACGACTTCCACTACTACAAGCACAACCACTTCAACAACCACGACTTCTGCTACTACAAGCACGACAACTTCGACAACCACAACTTCCGCTACTACAAGTGCGACCACTTCAACAACCACGACTTCTGCTACTACAAGCACAATCACTTCGACAACCACAACTTCCGCTACCACAAGCACGACCACTTCGAAAACCACGACTTCCGCTACTACAAGTACGACCACTTCAACAACGACTACTTTCACCACAAGCACGACCACTTCGACAACGACTACTTCCACCACCACAAGCACAACTGCTTCAACAACGACTACTTCCACAACTACAAGCACAGCGGCTTCAACAACGACTACTTCCACCACCACAAGCACAACGACTTCAACAACCACAACTTCCACCACAACCACCATACCCCCTGACGAAAATTTCCCGCAGATCACAGGCGATGCAGACCGCAATGGTCGGGTGGACTCCACAGATGTTTACATGGTAATGCTGTATTGTGCATATCACGGTGCCGGCTATCACGATTACACCTTCACGGAATATCCGGAGATCGAAGCCGCTCTGCTGACCAAGCTGGACGTCAACGGAGACGGCTCCATTGACACTATCGATGTCTATTTTATACTCCGCTACGTTGCCTATCAGGGAGCCGGCATTCCGACAGACTGGGACGAACTGTACGAAAAGCATATTTTGCAATATTGCCCAGAATATTCTTTAGATGTTTTTAAATTGTACCCACAATCTTTTTACATCACCACACAGAAAAAGTGTATAATAAAATAAGTTGTAAACAAAAAACGAAAAACAAGAAAGGACAAGCAAACACACATGAAAAAACTAATTACACTTCTGCACGGTTTCTGTATGGCACTGGCAGACAGTGTCCCCGGCGTTTCCGGCGGCACGATCGCATTCCTCATGGGCTTCTATGACAACTTTATCGGTTCCCTGAACGCCCTGATCTCCGGCAGCAAGCAAGAACGCATCCAGGCTGTCAAGTACCTCATCAAGCTGGGCATCGGCTGGGTGATCGGCTTCTGCTCCTCGGTGCTGGTGCTGGCAAATGTCTTTGAATCCCATATCTATCGGGTATCCTCCCTGTTCATCGGATTCATCATCTTCGCGATTCCGGTCGTGATCTACGAGGAAAAAAAGGTACTGAAAGACCGCTGGAAAATGAGCTTCTTCGTCCTCATCGGCATGGCATTCGTGGTGGCGATCACCTATGCAAACACTTTTGTAGGCGGCGGAAAAGATCTGAGTAATCCCGACATCGGCATGTACATCTACGCATTCTTCGTGGGAGCCGTTGCGATCTGTGCCATGGTTCTGCCGGGCATTTCCGGTTCCACGCTGCTGCTGATCTTCGGGCTGTACATTCCGATCATTAACGGCATTCACGACCTGCTCCACTTGAATTTCCACATGCTGCCCATTCTGATCGTCTTTGGGCTGGGTGTCATTACCGGCATCATCAGCATTATCAAGCTGATCCAGAACGCCCTGACCAAACACCGCGGGGCTACGGTATATCTAATCATCGGCATGATGCTGGGTTCCCTGTACTCCGTCTTTATGGGGCCCACCACGCTGGAAAATCCGCAGCCGGCAATGGGACTGCACACGTTCAGCATTGTGTTCTTCCTCATCGGTGGCGTAGTAATTCTGGGCATGCAGGGCTTGAAAATGCTCTCGGATAAGAACAGCACCCCTGCCAATGAGCCAAAAGCAGAAGTGCAGGCAAAGTAAAGGCAATACCGCACAAAGAGCGTCTGGCGACTTTGCACGCCATCTGCTTGCAAATTTCCCGTCATATTTCACAAAAATGCTCGTGAATACATCAAGTATTCACTTCGCTTTTTGTTTCATCTGACGAAAAATTTGACGACGCATCTGTCACACAATCTTTGTGCGGTATTGCCTTAATTACTTGAATTTTGTCCGCATGGCACGGGTGGAATTCAGAATCGCAATGACAGACACCCCGACATCTGCGAAAACTGCCGCACCGATATGTGCCAGACCGACAGCACCCAGTACCAGCACGATTGCCTTGACACCCAGTGCAAAGACGATATTCTCCCGTGCGATGCCCATAGTCTTTTTGGCGATGTGCATCGCCAGCCCCAGCTTCGAGGGCTTGTCGTCCAGAATGACCAGATCCGCTGCCGCAATTGCCGCATCAGAACCCAGACCACCCATGGCAACGCCTACGTCAGACTGTGCCAGCACCGGAGCATCGTTCATGCCGTCGCCCACAAAGACCAGCGTTCTGCCCTTTGCCAGCTTGGCACGGTATGCCTGCATGAACTGTACCTTATCCGCCGGCAGACACTTGGCGTGTACCTCGTCCAGCTGCAAAGTGTCCCCGACTGCTTCCGCCGCCGATTCGCTGTCGCCGGTCAGCATTGCCACCGTGGAAACCCCAGCCTGCCGGAATGCCTGCACTGCCTGTGCAGCGTCCGGTTTGATCGTATCCGCAATCAGGATATAGCCGGCATATACACCGTTTACAGCCAGATGCACTGCTGTACCAATTTCCGTCGGTGTTTCCGGCTGCAAGCCGGCATCTTCCAGATAAGCCGCATTGCCTGCCAGCACCTGTTTGCCGTCCACCCTGGCAGAAACGCCGTGTCCGGCAATCTCCTGCACGTCTTCCACACGTTCCGTATCAATTGCCTTGCCGTATGCCTCTTTCAGCGACTGGGCAATGGGGTGATTCGATGCCGATTCCGCAAGAGCCGCCAGCTCCAGCTGTTCCTCCGGTGTGATTTCCACTGCTTTCTGCCTGGTAACGTGGAATTTCCCCTCCGTCAGCGTACCGGTCTTATCCATGACCACTGTCTGTGCGTGGGACAGGGCTTCCAGATAGTTGCTGCCCTTGACCAGCACACCGTTTTTCGAAGCACAACCGATTCCGCCGAAGAAACTCAGCGGCACGGAAATGACCAGTGCACACGGACAGGAAATAATCAGGAACGTCAGTGCCCGATAGATCCAGCCGGAGAACGGCTGACCGGCGATCAGCGGCGGCACTACTGCCAGAATGAGGGCAGCAATGACCACGCAGGGGGTGTAATACCGTGCGAACTTGGTGATAAACTGTTCTGTTTTCGCCTTGCTGGAAGCGGATTCTTCCACTAGTTCCATAATTTTGGAAGCTGTGGACTCCGAAGCCGGCTTGGTGACAACCAGTTCTACTGCACCGCTCAGATTGACACAGCCACTGCAAACTGCGTCACCCTCTGCCGCACTGACCGGCATGGATTCGCCGGTGAGAGCCGCCGTATCAATGGTAGTGTGTCCCTCAAAAACAGCAGCGTCCAGCGGGATTTTTTCGCCGGGGCGAACCAGAATATGCTCACCGACTTCCACCTCATCTACCAGTACCGTTTCCGGCTTGCCGTCCCGCAGGACAGTGGCTTCGTCCGGACAGAGATCCAACAAGTCGGACACTGCCTGACGGGAACGTCCCACGGCAATTTTTTCGAACAGTTCGCCGACCTGATAGAACAGAATAACTTCTACAGCTTCGGGATACTGTCCGATTGCAAACGCCGCAATGGAGGCGATCGTCATCAGGAAATTCTCATCAAATACCTGCCCGTGTGCAATGTTCCGCACAGCCTTTTCCAGCACACTGAACCCCGGCACCAGATACACTGCCAGAAAAATCAGCAGTTCCGCCCACCACGGCAGCGTCAGCAGATGTGTGACCACCATTCCCACGGCAAACAGTACCGCACCAATAATGATCTTGATCAGAATTTTACGCTGTTGTTTTGTCATATGAATCGCCTCCTGTTTTCTATCATGGAAATTGGTCTTAGGGCAATACCGTGCAATGCTTATGCAGTGTTGCCCTTACTTGATGATAATCTCGCAGTCCGGTTCTACCTTGCTGATGCACTTCTGTGCAGCCTTCAGCACCTTGTCAAAATCCGCATCGTCTGCCTCCAGTGTCAGCTTCTGTGTCATGAAACTGATGGTTGCTGACTTGACACCGTCCAGCTTCTGGATCGCTGCCTCCATTTTTGCGGCACAGTTTGCACAGTCCAGATCATTCAGCTTAAATACCTTTTTCATTTGCGTTTCCTCCATGCAATTCATTTGAACGATTGTTCATATGTTCATTATATACAATTGCAAGGCAATTGTCAACCCTTTTCCCGAAAAAAATCAGACTCCGCCACATCTTCAAAGAAACAAAAGTATCTCTATCATTTTGCAGAAAAAAAGAACGTATCCAATTCGAATACGTTCTCTGTCTATCGTTATTGCTTTGTTTTATTCACTGTAGGAGAAATCTTCTCTGGTGAGAGCCGCTTCGGAGTTATAAAACTCCATTAAGGTGTTGTTGTCGGTGTACTCTCCGAGATAAGGAGCATACCACAGCCCGAAGTACGACCACACCGCGTTATCCCGAAACATGGCATTCATGTCCGGCACGTTGCTGCACTCGCTGATCGCCAGAATCTTTCCGGCGGACATGTTCCGCAGTGCCACATACTGTTCGTAACGGCTGCCGTAAGTCTGATCTTTTTCCACGTACAGATCCAGTGCCGCAATGTCGTACATGCTGCTGTCCACCAGAAAGCTGCTGCTCTGTCCGTTCCAGACCCAGAGCAGATTGTTCAGGTGGTGGTACTCTGTCATACGGGTGTACAGCAGCTTCCAGAGCCACTGGTAATTCTCTGCCCCGTCGGAGCCCCACCAGTACCAGCCGCCGCCAGCCTCCGGCAGCGGTCGCCACAGCACCGGTACATCGGCATCTGCCAACGGCTGCAATGCCTCTGAAATGCTGTCGATGTCCGACACCAGAGCATAGCAGTTCTGCGAGATCTTGCCCTCTGTCACCATGGCAGACAATTCCTCCAGCGACTTTCCGGCAATGTCCTCGTCTGTCACCGCCGTTTTCAGGTCATAGGAGGTGTCTTTCTCGTAAATTGTTCCCGTTCCCATGGGAGCGTTCCAGAGCCACGAAAGCCCTACCACACCGCCGTCTTTCGCCCACGCCAGACTGTCCGCCACAGCAGTGGCGTTCTGGGAATCCCCGCCGTTGGGAGAATAGGCGTTCATGTCCGCAAACCGGATCAGCGGGTATTTTCCGGTGATGTTATAGATCTCGTCGTCCAGTTCCTTGCCGCTGTTGTCCGAGGCATATTGTCCGGTAATGATTTTGGAACCGTAGTTCTGCTGCAAAAATTGATACAGCTGCTGTGTCCTGGCAGTCGCCTTGCTGTTCACCGGTGTGGCGGAAATTTCAGAAGTCCCGTCATATAAGCTGGTATTGTTCACCAGTTCAATGCAGTCAATGTCCACAATACCGTCCACCGGAGCCACCGACAGTTCACACGCTCCTGCATTGAGGAAGATCCCCTGAATCTTGACCCGCATGAAATTGTTGGTGGCATCGGTTTTCATGGTGTAGACAGTTTCGCCGTCCACCTGAATCTTACAGGTCGAAGCGGCACTTGCCCCCACTACAACGGTGATGTCATAGTGCTGTGTCGCCGGAATCTCGGCATTCAGCACCAGACTGCTGTCATTCTTGGCATCCAGCCCACTCAGGTATCCGTTTCCGGAATAGCCCAGTCGGGGCATCATCGCCACGGAACAGCCGCTGGGAACGGCAGCATCTTCTGCCTCCAGCTTCATGGACACGTCCTGTCGGGTGATTTCCGGCACCTGTAACGCCACAGACGGGTACTGCTGTGCCGGAACCGTTTCTGCTTCTGTTGCAAGCTGTGTTGTGGCAGTTGCCACCGAAGCGGACGGCTGGGATTCTTCCTGTTCAATTTTTGCACACCCTGTCAGCAGCACACCTGCCGCCGCCAGAGCGAACACTTGTTCTTTCCTCAAAATTGCTCCATCTCCTAGAGGGATCGTCCGGAGAAACACGACAGGCAGCACACAGGCCGCCTGCCATCTGTTTCACCCGAATATTACGCTTTCAGACGATAAGTCATGCCCTTTTCTGTGGGGAACCGCAGCAGTGCACCGTCAATTTTGGCATCAACTGCTCCCGCATCACTGGACACACTGGTCACTGTATTGGTACGAACCGTGCACATATTTCCGCTGAGAGAGCGGATCACCGCAGTTTCCAGCTTGCCGGCATGCCATATCATATCCACTTCAAAGCCGCCCCGTGCCCGCAGACCGCTGATGCTGCCGTCCTGCCACGATTCCGGCAGTGCCGGCAGCAGATTGATCTCGCCGGAATGACTTTGCAGCAGGCACTCGGCAATTGCCGCCGTGCCGCCGAAGTTGCCGTCGATCTGGAACGGCGGGTGAGAATCCAGCAGATTCGGGTTAGTAGACCACGCCAGAAGCTGCTGGAAGTTCTCGTATGCCATGCCGCTGTCTAACAGTCTTGCCCACAGATTGATGATCCATGCACGGCTCCAGCCGGTATGCCCGCCGCCGTGGATCAGCCGGCGGATCAAAGTCGCACGGGCAGCCTTGCCCTGCTCCGGTGTGTAGTACGGTGTGATCAGATCTGCCGGATACAGAGCAAACAAATGGGAAATGTGGCGGTGTCCGATCTCTACTTCCTCGTAATCCTTTGCCCACTCCTGAATCTGCCCGTATTTGCCGATTTTCAGCGGCGGCAGTTTTTGCAGCAGGGTTTCCAGTTCTGCGGCAAACTCTCCGTCCCGTCCCAGCAGCTTGCTGCTTTCGATGACGTTCCGGAACAGCACCGTCAAAATTTCCGTATCCATAAACGGTCCGCTGCACAGGCAGCCCTTGGCACCGCTTTCGGTTTTATAGGTATTTTCCGGCGACACAGACGGGCAGGTCACCAGTTCGCCCTCGTCGTTTTCCGTGAGATAGTCCACGAAGAACAGGGCAGCCTCCCGCATTGCCTCATAGTGCTGGTCGAGGAATTCCAAGTCCTGTGTGAACTGGTAGTGCTCGAAGATGTGCAGGCAGAGCCATGCCGCACCCATAGGCCAGATCGTCGCCGGCATCCACAGATCCTGCGGAGCCGTATCGCCCCAGATGTCTGTGTTGTGGTGGCAGACAAAGCCGCGGCAGCCGTACATTGCCTGTGCGGTTTCCCGTCCGTTTGCCCGCATACGTTCGATCAGGTCAAACAGCGGCAGATGGCATTCCGACAAATTGCAGACTTCCGCCGGCCAGTAGTTCATCTGAATATTGATGTTAATGGTATAGCGGCAGCCCCACGCCGGCCACATGTCCTGATTCCAGATACCCTGCAAGTTCATAGGCTGTGTCCCCGGGCGGCTGGCGGACAACATCAGATACCGCCCATAGTTGAAGTACAGCACTGCCAGCTTGCTGTCGTGGATCTGTAGCTTGCACTCCTTGTGGTCACCCTCGTCGCCGCGAAGCCGCATCAGGCGTTCATCTGTAGGCAGTTCGCTGCCGCCCTCGCTGTTGTCCGGCAGGGTGAACCGTACCCGACGGAACTTTTCCTGATACTCTGTCAGATGCCGGTACAGCAGTTCCTCATAACTACAGTCCGCCGCATAGGACGCGTCCAGCTTGGCGGAGTCCTCATACTGTTCTCCGTGGTAAAAGCTGGTGCCGACGCTGAGGATCAGCGTTACCTCATTGGCATCTTTTACCTCCAGTGCTCCGCCCACCGTGCGGAGTGTGCCGCCCTCGGCAAATCCGGTCAGAGCTGCGGCAAAGAAAATGCCGTCTTTGCTGCCGGTACCGCCGTCATAGACCAGCATGTTGGGGTAGTCCGTACAGGGACGGCAGTCGTCGTAGTAGTCATCTCTGCCGTCCAAGGTTGCCCGCAGGTTGACCATTGCCGGCTCGCTGGCGGCAATGTGCATCACCAGCACCCGATCCGGTTCTGAAACGAACACTTCCCGCACATAGGTGATGTCGTTGGCGGTAAAGCGTACCGTTGCCAGTGCGTGTTCCAGATCCAGACTCCGCTGGTACTGCTTTGCCTTTCCGGCAAAATCCATGTGTAAATTCAGGTTGCCCAAGGGCATGTAGTGTCTGGAATTCGGCGTCACACCCTGCATTTTTTCGAAAGCGACTTTTTCTGCTTCCGGAATGCGTTCCTCTTTCAGCAGCTTCCGGACTTCTTCCAGTCCCTCCCGTGCATCAGGATTGTTCCGGTTCCGCTTGCCGCCGGACCAGATAGAGTCCTCATTCAGCTTCAGCACTTCATCTGCTGCACCGCCAAAGATCATGGCTCCGATTCTGCCGTTGCCGACAGGCAGTGCATGGTCAAAATCCTCTGCCGGTTTTTCATACCAGAGCATCGTTTCTGCGTCCATGTCAAATCCTCCGTTTTTTCGGGGACTCCCGCCCCTGCATTTCCTCTGAAAGCTGCATCAGCCGCCCCAGCATTTTTCCGCACCGGATCCGGTCGGCGTTTTCCTGTGCCGCATTTTTGGACGGCGGGATCACGCGGACGGAGTACGGTGCTTTTGTATGTTTTCTGGATTCATTCTGCTGCATTGCCGTTTCCTCCTGAAACAGCATATGCGGCACAATGGTGTATTTTTCATTGCACAGCTGCAAAGTAACACTGCACAAAGCACAAATAAGAGCCAGAGCCCATTTTGTATCCGGACATGCAGGCAAAATGCGTGCAAAAATACAAAACAGGCTCTTAAAGCACGGTATCAATGCTGTGCTGTTTTTCCATGACCAGACCTGTAAGCCGAGTTCTGTCGTGTGTGATAATTTATCTGGTCTGTGAGTCGCCTCACAGCTCTAGCCGCCATTACGCCGCTGTCCACCGGACCGATGTTAAGACAGCGTGTACCAATAGACGTTGCACCGGATAAGGTTTACATAGCAGTACAGTCTCCTGCACTCTGGTGTGCTCTTGCCACACCTTTCCACCCTTACCGCAGGAAACCCGCGGCGGTATCTCTCTGTTGCACTGGCTCTAGGGTCGCCCCCGGCTGCCGTTAGCAGCTATCCTGTCCTATGGTGCTCGGACTTTCCTCACAGCGAAACCGCTGTGCTATCACACAGTCTGCTCATGGACTTTTATTATACCGGATTTCAGCAGATTTGTCAAGTCCGGATTTTTATACCGTTCAATTCTCTAACGATCTGTTTTATTTTGGCAGTGCATCCTTATAATCCGGATATTTTTCTGCAACCAGTTTTTCATATGCCGCATACGCTTCCGTCAGACTATTATAACGTTCACCTTTGGTATATGGTCTGAATCCGGCAGAATTATAAATATGATCTACGATCGCAACATAATTTTTACCCTTATTCGATCGTTCTGCCGTTGTCGTTTCAGAGATATAAAATCCACCATCTGCCCTGCTGATGATCACAGGAATCTTTTTCCCCGCACCAACTGCTTCAGTATCTACCGAAGTCCAGAACAGATACCTTCCGGAAGCATCATTCGGACTTCCCAAATATGCCCATGTACCGTAATTCAGCAGACTGCTTTCTCTGATCTGCTCCTGTACTTTTGGTACCATTGTAGAATTGGGACACTGAGAATCGATCTCAAAGCGAGCAGATTTATTTGCGATCAAATCTGACAATATACTGGTTTGATTCAGTGCACTATGCAGATCTTCGTTAAAATCAATACCAGTAACTGTACTGGTTTCACTCTTTCCTTTCCAGTAGAAAACAATGCCGGTCGAAGGCGTATAGGTGATCTCACACTCTCCGTTCGCCGCGGGGATACCCTTCCAGTGATCTGTATCCCCTTCCCAGGTATAGTGTTTGATCCCCGCAATCGTTACAGGATTGAACGACTGCCAGTCATCTCGTTTTTGTTCAAGCTTTACCGTTTTGGACACACCTGCTGCTCCATCGATCATCGATGCCGTTCTGACTTCGAGATATGCCTCACGCACATTGGTGATGTCAATGGTTTCATGACTTCGTTCAATATATTGCAGCAGAGCGGGCACCAAAATTGTAGCAAGAATCCCCATAATCACAGAGGCAATCAAAAGTTCAACAAGCGTAAATCCATTTACTTTATTCTGAGCTTTACTCATAACAACCTCCACGCTCCTTTAGCGGCATCACTGCACAAGGGAAATACTGAATAAAGGCAATACCGCACAAAGATTGTGCGACAGATGCGTCGTCAAATTTTTCGTCAG
>OLSK01001235.1_pt1 | contig 19811 bp, 14 predicted proteins | sample 1672781 | NCBI WGS metagenome assembly OLSK01 (sample SAMEA3136723, study PRJEB25190) | human gut metagenome | biome: human gut; feature: human-associated habitat; material: faeces | place: Austria | collected 2013 | reverse complement strand
CAGGATGATGTCAAGCATGGTCTGCTTTTTGCTCAGTCCCAGCGCGAACGCCGCCTCATGCTGTCCCTTGTCCACGCTGTTGATGCCGCCTCGGTAAATTTCAGCCAGATACGCCGCGTAGTTCAGCACGAAGGTCAGAATGACCGTTACAAACACGCTCATTTTCATGTGCAGTACCAGCGGGAAGAAAAAATAAAAGAAAAAAAGCTGCAGCATCAGCGGGGTGCCGCGAAAAATCAAAACATAAAATCTGCACAGCCACGCGAGCGGTTTCACGCGGCTGTTGCTGCCGAGCGCGATCGGCAGACCGAGCGGCAGCGCGATCGCCAGCGTCAAAACGAAAATTTCCAGCGTCATGATTGTTGACTGCAACATATAGGGCAGGAATTTCGCTAAATATTCCATCATCTTGTATTACCTCATTTTTACTGACAAGAAGAAACCGAACAAAGCTGTGTTCTCTTCATCCGGTTCCTGTTCTTACTTAACTCTCCCTCCGTTTGGGAGGGGCTTTTTTTACGCGATCGGTTCAAAGACTACAATGTCTTTACCAAACCATTTGCTGCTGATCTCCGCTGCCTTACCGTTGTCGATGAGAGCCTTGATGGCATCGTTGACCTTGTCTCTCAGCTCTGTATTGCTCTTTTCAAAACCGATGACATAGTAGTCGTCGCCCAAGGAATAGGTGCATTCCTTCATTTCGCCGCCGAGGTTATTGTTGGTGTATTCCCCGAGTACCTGGTCAACCGCGATCACATCGACACGCCCCGCCTTGAGATCCATGATGGCGGTATCATAAGTTTCGTATTCACTGATGTTGTCTTTGAAGCTTTCATATGCTTCATTCGCCATCAGCATCTGCAGCGCGGAAGAGTCTACCTGTGTGCCGATCTTCAGATCTGCCAGCTCCTTCGCGGAAGTAACGTCGATATCGGAATCCGCCAGCGCCATCAGCACGATCTTGTTGTTTAAGTACTTGTTGGTCAGCGCCATGTTCTCCTGACGCTCCGGTGTGATGGACATTCCGTTCCATACGCAGTCGATCGTGCCGGCCTTGAGTTCCATCTCCTTTGCGTTCCAGTCGATCGGTTTGAATTCTACCTGCATGCCGAGTTCATCAGCCACCGCAGTCGCAAGATCGATGTCAAATCCGACCAGATTGCCCTGCTCATCGCGGAAGCCCATCGGGGCGAAGGCGTCATCAAGGCCTACCACCAAGGTCTCTTTTGCTGCATCCTGTCCGTCTGCATCAGCATCGCCGTCCTGCGCGTCATTATTGCCGCAGCCTGTCATCAGTGCCAGCGATGCCAGCAACGCGAGCAGCAGCACGCAGAGCACAAATTTATTCTTCTTCTGATTCTGTAACAACTTTTTCATTTTTTTCCTCCTACACTCTATGGTTCTTTGTTTCTTTGTTTCTTTGTTTCTTTGTTTTTGTTTTATGCTTTGGAAAATATTTTTTCCCCGGTTTGCTTTCATGTTTTAACGCTTTATCTAATTAAATCATTAAACAAATCATGACCTAAGCATACACAAAAAAAGAGAGCTTGTCAAGCCCTTTTTTTGCGATTTGTGTTTGTCGAATTTTGTCGGAAAATTTTCTCTATATTTCCCATATTATCCCTTGCATTTTCTCCTTGTTTGTTTTATAATAGTTTTACAGAATCTGTATCTATTTGCATGTGCCGCGGACATATACCTAAAGCAAAAGCATGTCGGCTGTTTTTGCTGTGACGCAGAATATCGGCTGCTCTCCTGCTGCCGTTATTCGGAAAGGAGCTTTGATGCAAGAAAAATATGATACCAACACCATCCCGGCTGTCGATTGGAAGCCAAATCCGGATTTTCTGCCCTTCACCAACGACTTTATCTTCTCTCTGGTCATGCGCGACCCGACGCTTTGCCGGGAGCTGCTGGCGCTCGCACTGCCCGAAGAGGATTTCGGCGAGATCAAAATTATGAAATCGCAGAATCCGCTGATCGACGAGCCCGCAGATGGCGAGGAAGAGGCTGCGAATACCGAGACACAGCCAAGCTGCGCGCGCAGCGATACACGCACCCTGACGGTCGAAACGCAGAAATCGCTGAAATTTGTCAAGGACATGCATGGTGTGCGCTTTGACGCATACATCAAGTCCGAAAATGTATGGGCTGAGGTGGGCCGTAGAGTGCCACGCGCTAAAGCGCTGCACTCCTGGCATGAGACCTGCCTCGCCTCTGCCTAATGCTTCGCATTGTCAATCGGCGGGCTAGGGCTTCAACATGCAGACAATCTCTAATCTCCCCCTCAGCAAACGCGCCCGCTACTATCAATCCAACATGGATCTGGACTGTCTGGAAGCGAGCACGGACTACACAGCACTCAAAAAATGCTATGTGATCTTTATCTGTACCTTTGATTACTTCAAAAAAGATGCGCCGGTGTATTTTTTCCAGTCCTGGGATATCGAAAAAAACTTGCCGCTGGACGATTTTTCGTATAAAATAGTGTTGAACGCAGCGTGCTCTCCGGACAAGGTGCCGGAGAAGCTGAAACCACTCTACGCCTACTTGAATGACCCGCGGCAGAGTCAGGTTTCCCCGCTGACGCGCATGATTGACGCGCGCGTGAAGAAGTTCAATACGGACGAATGGAGGCGGAAGTACATGACATTCGAATATATGCTCAAAGAACGTGAACGTAAAGGCATAGAACAAGGACGTGCCGAAGGCGAAGCCATCGGGCTGGAAAAAGGACGCAGCGAAGGACTTGTCGAAGGTGCGGCGCAGAAACAGCGAGAGATTGCTAAAAGCATGATAAAAGAAGGCATTGCGAAAGAAATCATCAAAAAGGTAACCGGCCTTTCCGCCGATGAGATCGAAGAATTATAGGTATCGACGCGTTTTATCGTTCTATAGAAGAAACACAGCCGGGGCGAATATCCGCTCCGGCTGTACTTTTTGATACTTTAACGGCAATTACAAGAGCGCCGGCAGTCTATCTGCCGGCGCTTCCACATTGCTGCAATGATTTATTTCGTGATCACTTTCGCGCCGCCCATGTACTTTTTGAGCGCTTCCGGAATCTTCACGCTGCCGTCAGCCTGCTGGTAGTTTTCGAGAACTGCCGCGGTGGTACGACCGATCGCCAGACCGGAGCCATTGAGCGTGTGCAGGAATTCCGCCTTGCCGCCCTCTCTTCTAAAACGGATGTTGGCGCGTCTTGCCTGATAATCCAGGAAGTTGGAGCAGGAGGAAATCTCCACGTATCTGCCGTAGGACGGCATCCAAACCTCGATGTCGTAGGTGCATGCCGAGGAGAATCCAAGGTCGCCGGTGGACAGTCTGACCACTCTGTACGGGATATCGAGAATCTGCAGCACCGCTTCCGCGTCCTTGGTCAAAGCTTCCAGCTCGTCCCAGGAATCCTCCGGCTTGCAGAATTTCACGAGCTCTACCTTGTTAAACTGATGCTGGCGGATCAGGCCTCTGGTATCGCGGCCCGCGGAGCCCGCCTCCGCGCGGAAGCATGGCGTATATGCCGTATAGTGGATCGGCAGGTCTGCCTCCGGTACGATCTCCTGCGCCAGCAGATTGGTGACCGGAACCTCAGCGGTCGGGATCAGGAAAAAGTCCTTCTGCGGCACATAGAACATGTCCTCTTCAAACTTCGGTAGCTGACCGGTGCCGGTCATCGCCGCACGGTTGACCATGAACGGCGGCAGAATCTCGGTGTAGTCCTGCTCAATGGTATGCAGGTCGAGCATGAAGCACATAATCGCACGTTCCAGTCTTGCGCCCAGTCCCTTATAAACGGTAAATCTAGTGCCGGAGATCTTCGCGGCTCTTTCAAAGTCCAGAATATCCAGATCCGTACCGATGTCCCAGTGCGCCTTCGGTTCGAAGTCAAACTTGGTCGGTTCTTTGAATTTGCGAATCTCAACGTTCGCGCTGTCGTCCTCGCCGACCTGCACGAAGTCCGCAGGCACGTTCGGGATGTTCAGGAGGGTATCCTTAATCTCCGCGTCCAGCTGCGAAACCTGTGCATCGAGCACCTTGATTTCGTCGGACAGTTCCCGCATCTCCGCCATGATCGCGGTGGTATCCTCCCCCGCCTTTTTCAGCTTTGGAATTTCCTTGGATACGGTGTTCTGCTTGTTTTTCATCGCTTCCACTTCCGCCAGAACCGCGCGTCTTTTTTCGTCCAGTGCCGGAATCTTCTCGATGCCGAAGCTGCCCTTGGTTCTTCTCTCTACGCCGGCCTTGACGCCTTCGTAGTCTTCTCTGATTCGTTTGATGTCTAACATAACTATCTCTCCTTCAACTCTGATGTTATTTATCTTATCATGTTCTGATCATGCGCTTAGAACAAATTCCGCTTATAATTCAAATACCTCGCCCGCAAAAGCTCCATCTTTTGCGAGAGCTCAATCTGCAAGTCGGAGGCCAATGCGAAATCATTGTTGTCCAGTGCCTCTGCCGCTCTGCTCAGCAGGCACTTTGCCTCCAGAGAATTCTTCGCGATATGGACTCTGAGGCGTTGAATCTCCAGCCAGTTGTCGATATCGTAATCCGTCGCGTCTTCCCCATGCAGGCGCACACATTCGCGCACCTCTCCCATGTAGTTTGGAATGATGCGGTTGTGCAGCTCCGTTTTCCACTGACTCAGAATGGAGTCCTTGTAGGATTCCAGCGAAATCGGCGTAATCACGCCCTCTCCGGAGATTGCCGCGACCTTTTCCGGATAGTCCGCGAATCCCTGCAGGTTTTCCCACACCGTCGCCGGCGCGCGTCCAAACAGTTTTTGACGTTCTTCCTCGGTGAAATCCTCAAAGACGTCCCGCTCGCTGCGGTATTCGCGATCTTTTTCCAGATAGAAATCCTCCTCGCCGTATTTTTTGGAAAGCGAGGCTTCCAGCTCCTTCGGGGTTTTCTCTGCTGTCAGCGCTGCCTTGATCCCATCCAGCATCGCCATGTAGGCGGCTGCGAGCACCAAATAGGTGTTGGTCTTCGGGTTCGGCGCGCGCAGCTCGAAACGAGTCGCCAGCGCGCTCTTGGCGTCGCGCACCAGACCGATGAGGATGGTACGGTTTCTCGAAGGCTCCGCCGGACTGTGCCCCAGCGAAGTCACGATGCAGACCGGTGCTTCATAGCCCGGCTTGAGTCGGTTCAGCGAATCGGTCGTCGAGCTGACGAACGGATTGATGGCTTCGTAGTTTTTGAGAATCCCCATCAGCGCGCCAAAGCCCACCGGCGAAAGGAACTCCGCATCGAATGCCTGTGGAGCGAACAGGTTCACAAGCTTGCCGTTTTTGAGTTTCGCGCAGACGCCCAGGTGTGTATGCTCGCCGTTTCCGGCAACACCTGGCATCGGTTTCGCCATGAAAGTCGTCGATAAGCCGAACTGGTTGAAGACATCGCGCACGACGTACTTGACCTGTTTTTCGTTATCCGCGGCCTGCATCGCGTCCGCGTATTTCCAGTCAATTTCCAGTTGCTCCATGATATGGTCATGCGCACCGGTGCTGGTCAGCTTCGATTTGACACCGCCGACCTCCTTGTGCCCCATTTCCATTTCAAATCCATAGCGGTCCAGAATCTCAATGCTCTTTTCGAGTGCCGTTCTGACCGGCCCGTAGGTGCGCTTCCAGTACTGCTCCTTCAGCTCCTGCGAAGTTGAAAGCTGTTCTCTGTCCGCCTTATCATCCGGCGTTCTGACCCAGAATTCCAGCTCGGTCGCGCTGGTAATGCGGATTTCTTCGATTTCGTCCGCGTTCTCGATGCCGTCCATATAGGTGAATACATACGGATGCTCCCGCAGCAGCCGCGAAAGCTCCACTTTGAATTTGTCGATGGCGTCTCTGAGAATGACACGCGAGCCGACCTCGTTCTTGTCGTTATGAACCAAAAATGCCGGAATCCGCAGGGTGCCGACAGGAAGTCCTGTCATGCGGTCGATATTGTCAAAGTTATAGTCCACATACCAGTTTACCGCAAGGTCCGGAATCATGTCCACCTTCGCGTTGTTCAGCTCAGCGATCTTCGGCAGGTTTACGCTGGACCCGTCTGTCTGTACACCGTGTTTGAGCATATCGTCCATGTCCTCCAGGAATAATCGGATCGGAATTCTCTCATCCGTATCGTTTCCGACCATATCCAGGCCCGCCATGGATACAAATTGTACCTCCGGATGCTCCTTTAAAATTCTCATCAAGTCTGTCTTTTCGTGTTTGTCGGCCGGAATTGTAAACAACATGGCGTCAAGGTTAAAATCCAGCATGTTTTGCCTCCTTCATCAGTGTTTTTGTATGATTGCACGCGCGGCGACGAATGCCGCGCGCTATTTTGTCAATTCATTCAAGTAGCCTTCCATCTCGTCCAGATACTTGCCGTACTTGGTCCAGTCACCCGCCTGCATTGCCTTCTGCGCGTTTTCGTAAGCCGCGGCCGCGAGCGCTGCCAGTTCCTTGGTGGTCAGCTTATCCTTGTCTGCTTCTCCGCCGGAAGGCTCTGTGGTTTCCACGCCTTTTTCGGCCTCATCACCGAACAGGGAAACCAGACATTCCGCCAGGGTTTCTTCGTAAGCGATCTTGTCGTCGTAGGCCACGATAATCCGCTTAACCTCCGGAATACTGGAATTGGTCGCTTCCAGATAGACCGGTTCAACATACAAGACCGAAGTGTTGATCGGAATGACGAACATATTGCCGCGGCGATAGGACGTACCGGAGGATTTCCACAGGGAGAATTCCTTGGAAATCTCCGTATTCTGGTCGATCTGCGCCTCGATCTGCTCCGGTCCGTAGATCGTTCTCGATTTCGGGAACTGATAGAGTACCAGACTGCCGTAGGCATCACCGTCATTGCGCGCCACCATCAGCGCCGTCATGTTCTGTTTGGAACGCGGCGTGAACGGCAGGGAATTGAAGAATTCCGCCTTCTCCTCGCCCGGCAGCTTCGCAATATAGTAGTTCGGTTCCATCTGCGTCTTTTCGGTGCCGTAGATTTCGTAAGCCACATCCCAGACGTCTTCCTTCTGATAGAACACGTTCACGTCTTCCATATGGTACTTCGCGTAAATATCCGCCTGAATCGCGAAGAGGTAGTTCGGATAACGGATATGCGAACGCAAGCCCTCCGGCATCTCCGAGAAATCTTTGAACAGCGTCGGATAAATCCTCTGGAAGGTCTGCGCAATCGGATCCTCTTCATCGACGATATAGAATTTCACATCGCCGTTGTAGGCATCCACAACCACCTTAACGGAGTTGCGGATGTAGTTCGTCGTCTTGCCGGAGATCGGCTCCGAATACGGATACAGCGAGCTTTCGGTATAAGCGTCCATCATCCAGTAGAGTTTGCCGTCTACGGTCACCAGATACGGGTCGTTTTCGTAGCTCAGATACGGCATGATTTTCATGACCCTTTTGACTACGTTGCGGTTGATGATAATCTTGGAATTGCTGTCAATATTAGAGGACACCAAAAGCTTCAGACTGCCCTCGCGGATCGCGAATACCAGACGGTTGAACGGGTTCAGCTTGATGCCCGCGCTGCCCTCGTAACTCGTGTACTTGTTGCTGGAACCGTCCGGATAGTCGAATTCCTGCTCATCGGTATTGACAACGATATATTCGTTGGACAGTTCGCCGAAGTAGATCTCCGGTCTGTCAATCTCAATCTCCGCGACCTCAGAAACCGGCGGAATGTTGCCGATCAGCACGTCCGGCTGTCCGCTTGAAGTCACCTTATCTACCCGCGAAAGCGTCGCGCCGTAGCCGTGTGTATATTTGAGGTGACGATTCAGCCAGGAGTCATCGATCTTCGTTTCATCGATTTCTCTGGCCGTCAGGAAGGTCTGCGTATATTTGCCGTTGATCGTGTAGCGGTCAACGTCCACATCGTTAAAAGTGTAGTACTGGCGGATACTCTGCGTCTGGTTGTAGAACTGCTTCGCCGGACCGAAATCGTTGATACGGATGTTGTTGATCGTTTCCGCGTTTTCGGTGATATCCTTTGAACTCAGAGTATTGTCTGCCGCAAAGGACTTAACATCCACGTCATCGAGCTGGTAAGCGTACTGCGTGAACTCGATGTTTCTCTGCAGATATTTGCTTTCCTTGTTGATTTCGTCAGGAGAAACCACGAAGTTCTGCACGAGATAGCCCGCGCCGTTTCCGATCAGTCCGAGGACGATCATGATGACCGGAACGGTAAACAGACTCTTGTATTTTTTGCGTTTCATGTTGACGATGAACAGGATTGCCGACAATGCAGCCAGCGCGCACAGCACGCGGTACATCCACAGGGTAATCGTCACATCCGTAAAACCCGCGCCATATACGGCTCCGGTATGCGCGTGCAGCAGGTCGAACTGCCGCAGGAAAAAGTTCACGCCCAGCATCGCGAAGAAGATAAAGCCCAAAATCGAGATCTTGCCGGAGGCAATCGAAAGCAGCTGCTTGAAATTGCTGTCGTCAAACTGTTTTTTTCGATGCAGCGGCTTTGGCTCGAATTTTTTGCCGGTAAAGGCTTCCGCGAACTTGGCAAACGGGTCCTTGCTTTGCGCGTTCTGCCCTCCGAACGGATTCGCGCCGCCGGTATAACGTTCTTCATCGGCGGCCTGCGCCTGCGGCGGGACTTCCTCCTTGAACACGTCCGGTGTTCTGACCGTCATCAGGATGATATAGTAGATGATCGTCAGAATCACGAATCCGACGATGACACCGATCATAATCTCATTGAGTTGTGTCAAAAATTCCAGCTTGAACAGATAGAAAGACACATCGAGATGGAACAGCGGGTCTTTGATATCAAAATTCGAGCTGTTCGCGAATTTGAGGATCTCAAACCAAAGCTGCGCCACCGTCATGAAGGTCGCGATCGCGCCAAAAGCAACCGCGAGAATATTGGTGGTCTTTTTCAGCTTTTTCATATCGGTCGCTTCCGACGAAGCGATTTTGGAGAAATAGCTCTTGCGCAGATGGTGCAGATAGAGCATCACCAGTCCGGTTACGACGATGAACGTCGGGACTCCCACCGTCAGCTGGGTCACGAGTTGCTTGAAAAAGACTGCCGTATAGCCCATCTCTTTAAACCACATGAAGTCAGAGATGAAGTCAATCAGCCCTAAGAACAGAGCCAGAATGACCACGATCACCAGAATGACTGACATGATTTTTCTTTCGAGTTTTTCCATTATATTTTTTCCTCCTTCACCGTATCGATCGACATGGCATCCTCAGACGCCCGCGCGTATACGCTTTGATACCGGACCTCATCCTTGCCGTCACTGCCCGCATAGGTCACCTTGCAGAGCAGATAGAAGCCTTCCGCGCCGACGCGGATCTCGCCGATTTCCAACACATTGATGCCGACCAGAGAATCATCTTGATTCCTTTCCTTCCAGCCGCCATAATAGCGCACAACCGCCCGCAAAAGCGCCTGCCCGTAGGTAACCGTCCTGCCGTTCTGATCGGTAGTCCAGTCCATATCTTGAAAAGCTGTAGTCTCCGGAATTTCCTCAAATGCGTAGGTCTTGTCTGTATCATAGCAAAGAGCAGCGTTGTACTGCGTCTGTCCGATCGTTGTGGTGTCCGCGGCCGCCTCATTGACCAGCCGCGTATAGTATTCCTCCTCCGCGTTGACAGAGGTCTGCGGCAGCTCGTCGTCATCCGCGGGCTTTTCCTGCCCCGTAAACAGATCCATGACTGCCGCCAGCATATCGTTGATCTTGCGCGAAGCCTCGCTGTCCGGCGCGAAGAATTTAATGCCCAGAACAGCGCCTTCCGCGATGATCATCACGACCAGAAGGGTAATCACGATTCGGGTGAAAATATGTTTTTTCGGTTTTTCTTCCTCGTCGTCATCGAGCTCCGGCAGGACTATTTCTTTTTGTTCTTTTTGGGCCGGGCCGTCAGCGCCAGCAGCGTCAGGAGCGCCAGTGCCGTGATCCACATTGACTCTGGGAAAGATGTCCGAATAGCGGAGCTTCGTTTTACTGGGAGGCAGCTCCGCATCCTGCGCGGGCCCTTCCGGCTCCGCTTCTCCCTCCGGAATCTTGATCGACAGAGTCAAATCAATCGTTTTTGGCGTCGTCGGCTGCACGACCTCTACCGATACATCCGGCTGCGCGGGAACCTCCGCAATCGGTGTCCGCGTCGGCTCCGTCTCCGGCTGCGGCTGTGGGCTTTGCGCTTCCTGTTTCGGATGGGTATTCTCCGCTTCGCCCTGTCCGGTCGCTATCGGCTCGTCCCGCTTTGGCGGAAAAACCTCCGAGACCCACGTATAGTCCAGATTACGCGGACTCCTGCCGTATTCCTCCTGCATCGCGTCTACGCGTTCCTTCTCCTGTTTGAGCAGTTCGTCAAAGGCATCGGTCTTTTGATGGTAGGTATGGAAGCGTTCATCGTGCTTCGGCTCTTTTGGCTGCTCCGGCTGAGAGGAAGCGCCTTCCTCTTGTACCGGTTTTTTCGTGCCAAAAAGCTCGCGTTCAAGCGCCTCAATGGAGGCCGCCTCTGCTTGCGCGGCTTCCGGCTGCGTATGCGTCGGTTCCGATATCTCGCACGGCTCCTCCGGTTTCATCCGCGCTTCCTCGTATGCCTCAGGTTCTTCATCTGCCGGAGGATTTGCGTCCTCGCGCGGCGCGAAACTGAGTCCGCTCTCCGCTTCCAGCTGCGCGGCGCGAATCCTCTCAATATTAATCTCCTGCGTGCGGGACAAATTTCTTCGTTCCAAAACGCTTTCCCAGTTAAAATCCACTTCCTCTGTTTTGGCAGGCTGCTTGCGCGTGGGCTCTTCCAGCTTCCAGTCGAAGGAAACCGGCTCCGTTTGCTTCGGTGTTTCCTCCGGCTGCGGCTGCGATGCCGCCTGCAGGATCTCGCGTGTCTTCTTCTCCGCTTCTATTTTAAACGGGGGATTAAACACGATATCTTCATATTTGGGTTTGGGTTTTTCGCGATTCCTGACCTCCGCGCCGCAATACGCGCAGAAGCGGTCATCGGGATATAATTCTTTTCCGCATTTTGTACAATACATTTCTTTCCCTCTTCCGTAGTTTACTGCTTTTGCTTCCCTCGCTGTCTAGTGGATCTGCCTGCGCAGTTCCTCCTCCGAGTACACTCTGCCGGACCGGCTGACTGAAACAGAATGCCCGCCTTTTTCGCCGCGTTCCGGCGCGGGCGCGTCCGCGGTTTCGCGGCCGGTTTCTTCCCTTCCTGCCTCTTCCCGCGGGATTTTGTCTTCCGCGTGTTCCGTTTCCGCCTCCGATCCCGTTAGGCACGTCCATGCTCCGTCCGTCAAGCCCTCGCTGATCTTGACGTTTTCCACACGAATCGTCAAATTGAGGTTCAGGCTCCGCGCGTTGCGCGTCATTGTCTGCGTGTCCTCGCGAGTCTCCGGTTCCGCTTCCGGCGTGCTCCGGCTTATTGCCTCGGTCCGCGTCGTGTCCGCCGGCGTTTCATCATCGCCCCGCGCCTTTCGGTTTTCTCTCAGGCTCTTCAAAATCGATTCGCGCGGCGGCATCATCGGATTCTCATTTCGTTCAAAGGCCGCCATTCTCTCCTCGAAGCCGGCCATCCACTTGTCCGCCTCCTGCTTGCGTCTTTTGCGGCCCCGCGCGGTCAAAAGGATAAGCGCGACAAGCAAAAGCAGCAGAGTTCCTGCTATGATTGCACCTATCACATTGTCCTCACAAAACCGAACTGCCGTTTCCCACAGTTCCTGTAATTCCACTGGCATTTTTTCTCCCGTCCCGCGATTTTCCGATGAATCTATGTAACTCGTTTTATTATATACTAATCCGGCTCGAATTGCAAAGGAAAATACGCATTCCCCGCCCTTTTCTTGCTGTCTAGTTTTGGCAAAAAATGCCGCCGCGAGGCGTCCTTGCGCGCCGCGTGCGAAATCTTTTCAAAAAACCTTCGATTTTATGAAAATTTATGTTGACAAAACAAACAAAAACTGCTAAGATATAAAACGTGCTAACAAGCGGCACAAAAATCTATGCGGATCATTAGCTCAGCTGGCAGAGCACCTGACTCTTAATCAGGGTGTCCAGGGTTCGAACCCCTGATGATCCACCAAATCAAAAACCGGTGTTTTCAATACACCGGTTTTTTGTTATTCCGGAAACCTCGTGCAGCGAGATCTCCGGAATATCGGCAAAAGCATCTTACAAGATGGGGCTTTCGCAGAATTGATGGAATCCGGCTGCCGGAGCGGCAGCCCGCAAAATTCTTACCATCTTTTATTTGATTTTTCGTTTCGACGCCTTGCGGATACCCAGCAGCGCGCCTGCCGCAATCAGCCCGTAGAGCGCCAGCAAAAGCGGTGTGTCGTCGCCTGTCTTCGGTACTTTGCTCGTATCGTCCTTCGCCTTAGACGGTTTGTCAGGCTTGTCATCCTCCGGCACCATCGGATCATCCGGAATCACAACCGGTTCCTCCTGCTCCTTCGTGTACGCGTTCGTGATGGTCACATTCTTCCCGCCGTAGGTCAGCATAAAGGTTGTTTCACTGAACGTCTGTCCCGTCAGCTTGTATCCGTCCACTGCCGGCGCGGTTTCGGTAAGCGTATATTCGCCGTACGGCAGATGTACCGTCTGCGGCTTGTTTGGCTCCAGCATCAGTGTACGCGTCGGCACAGAGCTATATTTGCTCATGACGTTTACCGTCGCCTTGTAGCCTGCCGGAACGCTCTCAAGACCCGTCACCACCTTTTGGATAGTCAGCGGATAATAGGTCGGACCCGGCGTGTAGCCGCCATCCTTGTGGTTCTTGAATGTTACGGTCGCAGTTTCTCCTGCTTTGATCACGCCCGTCGCTTCGCCGTCCACAGTCACAGTGTAACCGTCGTTATCGATCTCCGTTATGGTGTAGGGAACGCCTGCCGGGTAATCGCTTGTCGGAATAGGGAGAGTCTTGCTCTCATTATGCCTGAGAGTGAATGTTCCTACAAAAACACCATCAGAATTACCTTTGAATATAACGTCGTCGATCTTTAAGGTGAGGTCGCCCGGCTCATCACCGCTCGGATCTTCATTGTTCAGCATGTCACTCACCAGAGTCACCGCCATGGCCTCCGATTGCAGCATCTTCAACTCTACCTTGAAAGTGAATGCCTTGTTATAATCTGCTCCGCCGCCGGAAACGGTCTTTTTGACGATAAGCGTACCGGTGTCAGGCGGAATCATTTCGTAAGAGTTGGTAAAGGTGATGGTTGCGCCTTCCTTCGTCAGAGCAAGTTCGCCATTCGCAGGGTCACTGCTCGTAGTCACATGATAACCGGAAACGTTTTGCTCTTTCTCAACAACTGTGTATGTACCAACTTCCAAACTTCTTGTTGTTGCATCATCGTATGTGCCCTCGTTGTTTTTCGTTACTGTTACCGTTGCCTTTATCTCATTGCCTTGCTTGATATCGAACGTAAAGCTATCCGGCAGATTCTTGCTTGACAGACCTTTTACGATCTTTTTGATCGTCACGGTGCCTGCTTCCTCTGACGGTGTTAGTGGCTCTTGTTTTGTGTAAGTGTTTCTAACATTGACCGTCGCGGTTGGGGTTTCCTTGCTAAGCGTTATCGTCCCTGCAAGACCGGTCGCGGTAAGTTCATAGCCTTCAATACTTGCACCTTCCTCAACAACTGTATAACTGCCGTATGGCAGATCATTGGCAGTTGCTGCATTGTATTCGCCATTTTCGTTTTTCGTTGCCGTTACCGTAGCCTTTACATCCTCACCTTGCTTAATTTTGAACGTGAATTTATCCGGCAACTTGGCAGTATCAATTTGCAATCCGGTTACGGTCTTGTTGATCGTCACGGTGCCGGTCGTTGCCGCAAGCGTAATCTGCGGCGATGGTGCGGTTGCTTCGCCTTGCGTGTTGTTTGGCTTGGTATAAGTTAGCTCACATGATTTATTGGTATCTTTTGTTCCAAACCAACCCTCTTTTGGTTTAATTTCGAAGGTCACGCTTTGCTCTTGCTCCGGAATGTCTCCTATGTTCCATGTTAACAATTTCGTCTCGTCATTATAAGTCAGCCCCTCGTCGGAAGAAACATATTCGAACCACTCGTCGTTAATGACATCCGTCATCACAGCATTGGTGCCCGCCGGAACACTGTTGATTGTCTCCGCCCATTCGGTGAGTATCCCTTCCAAGTCCTTCCCCACACTATTCTTTGAAATATTGATATAGTGCTTGTCATCCGTAGCCATGCTTCTCAAGTACCTTGCCTCGGACTCTTTAAGTTCAATCCCTACCGTGTAAATCTTGATCTTCGCAGCTTTGAGCTGAGTTACTTGTTCACTGCCGTTCCACTTCGGATCGTCATGTGATTCTCCATTTGCACCGGGTGCGCCATCGGATATGAACACAACATAGCCGGGACGTGTCTGGTTACTCCGGTTGTCAAGGATCCGCTTTGCTTCGGTCAAAGCAGCGGTATAATCGGTACCACCGCCTGCTTCCATGCTGTTGATTGCTTGGTATATTGTGTTTTTGTTATCGAGTAGTTTCCCAGTTGTAACGTCTATTGCTGTGTCATTCTGCCCATATCCTTTACTGGAAAACCCTATCACAGCCATTTGATTCCCACTGCCTGTGGTGAGTATCTTGTCCGCGAAAGCCCTGCCGGCTTTTTTTGCTGCAGCCATGCGGGTGTTAAAGTCAAAGAAAAAGAAAGTATCATCCATCGAGCCGGAGCAGTCTACTACCAGTACCACATCCGCGTTTGGCTTTACATTGTGCGTGACCGGATTCCCCTGCACGGTCAGCTTGATGGTATAGTTTCCGTCATCATCCGGTGTAGAGGATACAAGTGTCTTCGTAATAGTCACTTGTCCTTCGGCTGCGCTGTTGGCGTCGGCCCCCGCCATTGCCGTCATCGGCAGCATGGAGAGGGCGGTGAGCAGACAGAGCGCCAGCACCAGCAGCCGTTTTCTTTTCGTCTTGTGTTGTTTCATCTGTGTCCTCCTTCTTACTTATACATATTCCTGCTTTGTTTCCCGCGCGCCTTTTTTCGCGCGAGGAACAAGAGCGAATTCCGCGTTTTGCCCTTCACACATCTCGTCAGGGCATACCAAACGCGCCCGGATTTATGTTTCGCGCACCACCTCCTGTCATGAGTTTTGGTATACAAAAAACGACGCGTCCCGCACATAAAAACTTATGCGAAGGATACGTCGCTTTAGTATTTAGATGAAATCAAAGAAACAGAATGACAGGGAGGGCTTCCTACCGCTGTCTGTCTGTCTGTCTGTCTGTCTGTCTGTCTGTCTGTCTGTCTGTCTGTCGCAAATCTTGTGCCATGTCTAAACTATACCCCATAACGTGGACACTCCCTTTTCTGAATTTTCCGCTTTTCGGACACCGCTTTGTATCGGCACCCCCTCAAATCGGATATGACTTTTATCCGCCGCTGACACAGCATTTTCCCTTGTATTAAGTATAGCACGGGCCGCGCGAAACCCCGCCGACTTTTCATCCCTGATTCGCGCCTTTCGTCCCTCTGATTTCTTTTGGAATGCCTGCTTGTTTTGCTTGTTTTGCTTGTACGTGTGCGCTGCCATGTGCTATACTATGGTTCAGAGGTGTGAGCGGAGTACCCTTACCGACGGCGCAAACCAGCTTGCTGCGCCGCAAAACCATCTTAAAATCTCACAAGCTCACCTTAAGAACCGGAGAGGACTGCTATGGATTTTTTTATTTTAATTTTGGAATTGATCGGCGCCGCGGCGTTCGCCGTCTCCGGCGCAATGACCGGCATTCGCAAAAACATGGACATCTTCGGTGCCTGCGTGCTTGGTCTGACTGTCGCGGTCGGCGGCGGTATTACAAGAGATATCATCCTCGGCGCCTTCCCGCCGGCGATGTTTCACGACCCGATCTACGCGATTACAGCGATCCTCACCTGCTTCATCGTCTTCATCCCGCGAATTCGTGATTTTTTGGAGGGAAACTCCATTTTGATGCTGCTGGCAGATTCCATCGGTCTCGGCATCTTTACCGTTTCGGGTGCGGCGCGCGCTTTCGATGTGACCGCGGAGGCAAACGTGTTTCTCGCGGTCTTCGTCGGTGTCATCACCGGTGTCGGCGGCGGACTGCTGCGCGATATGATGGCAGGTGATCCGCCTTATATCTTTGTCAAGCATATTTACGCGACGGCGGCGATCGCGGGCGCGCTGCTGTTTTGCGCGCTCCGTCTCTGCGTACCGCAGCATATCGCGATGCTCAGCGGCGCGATTTTGATTGTCGCGATCCGGCTTCTGGCTTCTCACTATCGCTGGAGCCTGCCAAAGCCGGGGCAGCGCGGCTGATTCCGCTGTATTTTGCGGCAATATCCACGCATCGCTAAACTTTTTTCGTGTTTTTTCACAAAAAAATTAAAAAAACCTATTGACACATCATAATTCTTGTGTTACTATGCCCACAGAAACAAAAAAGACTTGAGGGAAGGAGAACCGCATCATGAAAAATTTCGCAGACATCAAAATCGAAACAAAGCGCGCTATGATGATGATGGCTATGTGCATGTGCAGCATGTGCATGTTTTGCATGACAATTTTTCAGAATGCGCTTTCCATCATAGCATAGTTTTCATTGTAAACGAGGTTTAAGAATCAAAGTGAGGGAGAGCTTATGACGGCTCTCCTTTTTAGTTTCAGGAGGTAAAAGAAATGAAAAAGTTATTATCAAGTTTACTCGCGCTCACATTGGTGCTTTCTCTGGCATTCGCTTTCACCGGCTGCGGGAGCGGCGGTGACGATGCCGCGTCCACAGTCGAAATCGCGGTTCCAAACGACACGACCAATGAAGCCAGAGCTCTGCTCCTGCTGCAGGACAACGGGCTGATCACCTTAAAGGACGGCGCGGGCATCACCGCTACCGTGCAGGATATCACAGACAATCCGCACAATATCAAGTTCCAGGAAGTTGAAGCCGCGCAGCTTCCGAGCATTCTGCAGGACGTTGACTACGCGGTTATCAACTCCAACTACGCGCTGGACGCTGACCTGAATCCGGTTAAGGACGCGCTGCTGACAGAAGGTTCCTCCTCTGCTTACAGCAACATCGTCGCGGTCAAAGAGGGTAACGAACAGACCGACAAGACCAAGGCGCTCGTTGCGGCGCTCGAAAGCCAAAAGGTCGCGGACTTCATCGCCAGCGAATATGATGGCGCGGTTGTCAGCACCGTAGAAAATCCGGGAGACGGATATGATGAAACCGTTGATTACGCGGCACTGGCAGGCCAGAAGATTACGGTCGCGGCTTCTCCTACACCGCACGCTGAGATTCTCGCGGTCGCGAAGGAAATCCTCGCTGCAAAGGATGTTGAGTTAGAGGTCATTGAATTCACTGACTATGTACAGCCGAACAACGTGGTAGACAGCGGCGACGTAGATGCGAACTACTTCCAGCACCTCCCTTACTTAGAGGATTTTAACGCGCAGAACGGCACGCACGTTGTCTCCGTTGCAGCAATCCACGTAGAACCGATGGGCTTATATGGCGGCAAGCAGACCACGCTGGACGCTCTGCAGTAATTCCGCGGGGACAGGCAGCAAAAACGAAGGCATTAGAAACAAGCTCCCCGTCAAAGAAAAAGATAGACGCGCAAATCAAAATATAATATAATGTAGAGGTCGACGTACTGATACAAAACAAACCGGTCGATTGTCCGCAATCGGCCGGTTATCATACTATGGAGAAATACACATGATTGAAATTAAAAATCTATCCAAAACCTTTCTCAGCGGAGACGGTACAGTAGACGCGTTAAAAAACGTGTCACTCACCATTGAGGACGGGGATATTTACGGCATCATCGGCATGAGCGGCGCCGGCAAAAGCACGCTGGTGCGCTGCATCAACATGCTCGAACGTCCGACCGACGGTCAGGTGCTGATTGACGGAACGGATCTGGGCGCGCTTTCACAGGCGGAGCTTCGCCAGGTGCGCAGAAGTGTCTCGATGATCTTCCAAAGCTTCAACCTGCTCGCGCAGCGAACCTGTCTCAAAAACATCTGCTTCCCGCTGGAGCTCGCCGGTATTCCGAAAGCTGAAGCAAAGGCACGCGCCTTGGAGCTTTTGGAGCTTGTCGGCCTGCCGGACAAAGCGGGTGCTTATCCGGCCCAGCTTTCCGGCGGACAAAAGCAGCGAATCGCCATCGCGCGGGCACTCGCGACTAACCCAAAAATTCTGCTCTGCGACGAGGCAACCAGCGCGCTTGACCCAAAGACCACGCGCTCGGTGCTTTCGCTCATCAAGGACATCAACCGCAAAATGGGCATCACCGTCATCGTGATTACCCACCAAATGAGCGTCGTAGAAGAAATCTGCAACAAAGTTTCCATTCTCGACCACGGCACCGTCGTGGAACAGGGCACCGTATCCACAGTCTTCTCGCGTCCGAAGTCAGAGGCTGCCAAACGTCTGGTATTTCCGGACGGCATCGCGGACACGCTGCCGATCAAGGAGGGTGAACATCATATTCGCGTTGTCTTCAACGGCGCGGACGCGGCCAATACGCCGCTGATCGCCAAGCTCGCGATGGAAACACACATCGCGGCCAATATTTTAGGTGCGAACACGAAATCCATCGAAGGAAAGGCCTACGGCAATATGCTGCTTGGCATCTCCGGCGATGAAAATACCCTGCAGCAGGCGATCGCCTATCTGCAGAAGATTGACGATATCATTGTAGAGGAGGTGAGCGCCCATGTTCGCTGAGTTTTTTGCTTCTAAGGAATTTGCAGATGCTATGACGATCCTGCAGAACGAATTCCCGCTTGCGATTTGGGAAACCTTTTATGTCACCATCGTTTCCACTGCCATCGCGATTCTAATCGGTCTGCCGCTCGGCGTACTGCTGGCGGTCGGCGGCAAGGACGGCATTCTGCCCCTTCCGAGATGGCTGCTGACGCTGCTGGACGTTCTGATCAACCTGCTGCGTTCGGTGCCTTTCCTGATCCTGATGATCATGGTGATTCCGCTGACCAGACTGATTGTCGGCACGCCGGTCGGTACGGTCGCGTCCATCGTTCCTTTGGTCATCGCGGCTTTCCCGTTTATCGCAAGGCTCGCGGAAAGCTGTATTCGGGAAGTCAATCCGGGCGTCATCGAGGCGGCGCAAAGCATGGGCGCTTCCCCGCTGCAGATCATCGTCAAGGTGCTGATCCCGGAAAGCGTTCCGTCACTGCTCTCCAACGCGACCATCGCGCTTACGACGATTCTCGGCTACTCAGCCATGAGCGGCATCATCGGAGGCGGCGGCCTCGGCAAGATCGCGATCAATTACGGCTACTACCGTTACAAGACGCTCGTCATGATCCTCGCCGTCATCCTGCTGATCGTTATGGTGCAGATCTTCCAAAGTCTCGGCACCTATTTATCCAAAAAATCCGACAGACGAATCTCCTGATTCGCCTGTCATGCTGCAAACCCGCGGGCGCTTCCTTCAAGCCGAAGCCCCGCGGGTTTGGTTTTGTTTACTTTTATGTTCCTATGTTTTTCCGCTCCCTTGGGATTATCATCAAGACTGCTGCAATAACACAAAGCGCACGCCGTGCATATCCTTGACGAATTTCAGGGACTTTTGCATCTTTGGCTCGACTTTGCTCGCTTGTTTTATTTGCTGCATTTTTTACAGTTTTTCAATCTCAGCCATCGACAGCCCTGTATTCGCTGCGATTGTTTCAAGCGCAACGCCTGCTTTTTTGAAATTCAGCGCGATGTCAAGTGCTGCCTTGTGTTCACCCTTGCTGAATCCGGATTTCTCACCGTCTTTTACGCCGGCGTCGTAGCCGTCCAGTCTCGAGATTTCGAGATCTTCTT
>OLSK01001225.1_pt1 | contig 19906 bp, 19 predicted proteins | sample 1672781 | NCBI WGS metagenome assembly OLSK01 (sample SAMEA3136723, study PRJEB25190) | human gut metagenome | biome: human gut; feature: human-associated habitat; material: faeces | place: Austria | collected 2013 | reverse complement strand
AAGTACCTGTGTGGCACATATTTTTCAAAAAAAAGACTTTTTCAAGTGGACTCATGGTTCAAAAGCGGTTACACACCCTTCTTGGCGCGGATGACCTGCTCTGCGGTGGTCTGGTTGCTGACCGGAACATAGTCCTTCAGAGGGACGATCTTCTCGTTGATGGCATCCAGGAACCAGGATGGCTGAGGGAAGAACGCCTCCTCAAGCTCGTGGCAAGGGGTGATCCAGTTGCGGGAGCCAAGCACCACAGGAGCGGCGTCGAGGTCGTCAAAGGCCATCTCGGTGATGTTGGCGGCGATGTCATTGAGGTAGGAGCCACGGGCGCAGGCGTCGCCGGCGATGACGATGCGGCCGGTCTTCTTCACGGACGCAAGCACCTTCTCGTAGTTGAACGGCACGAGAGAGCGGGCATCGATGACCTCAGCCTCCATACCATACTTTTCCTTAAGAATATCAGCGGCCTCAAGAGCGCGGTACAAAGTGGCGCCTATAGTAAGGATGGTGATGTCCTTACCGGCCCTCTTGACATCCGGCTCACCGATCGGAATCTCATAATATTCCTCAGGCACACCGCCTTCGTGGAACATCTCGCCCTTGTCGTAAATCCTCTGACTCTCAAAGAATATGACTGGGTCGGTACCCTGAAGCGCGGCGTTCATCAAGCCCTTCGCGTCATACGGAGTGACAGGGAAGCAGACCTTGAGTCCAGGAATATGGCAGCACAACGAAGTCCAGTCCTGAGAGTGCTGGGCACCGTACTTCGAGCCGACGGACACACGGACCACAACCGGCATCTTCAGGATGTTGCCGGACATCGCCTGCCACTTAGGAAGCTGATTGAATATCTCGTCTCCGCAGCAGCCGAGGAAGTCGCAGTACATGATCTCAGGGATCACACGGCCGCCACACATAGCGTAACCGATGGCTGTCCCGATGATCGCGGCCTCGGCGATCGGAGAATTGAACAGGCGATGGTAAGGCAGAGCCTCGGTCAGTCCTCTATAGACAGCGAAAGCGCCACCCCACTCACGGTTCTCCTCACCGTAAGCGACCAGAGAAGCATCCTTGTAGAAGCGGTCGGCGACGGCCTCGAATATTCCGTCCCTGATGTTGTAGGTCTTCATCTTGCTGGCAGGCTTGCCGTCCTTGTCAAGATAGAACCTGGACTTGCCGGCAATCTGCTTGACGCGAGGATTCTCCTCCAGCGGCATATTCACATCCGGTTTCGCATCGCTGAGGGAGTCGATGCTCTGGTTGGAGAACATCATATCACCAAGGAGCTCACTTTCCTTCACGAGATCCATGCGAGGGGAAAGTTCGGTGTCGATGGCAAGCTTGTAGCATTCGAATATGTTGGCGTCAACTTCCTTGCGGATAGCGTCGAGAGCGGCCTGATCAGCCACCCCGGCCTCTTTCAGTCTCTCACCGAACGCCAAGATGCAATCTTCCTTCTCCCAGGCCTCGATCTCCTCCTTTGTACGGTAAGACGACTGGTCGCTCGGAGAGTGTCCGCTGTAACGGTAGGTGACAACGTCCAGAAGAGCAGGACCCTTCTTCTCAAGAAGGTAGGCCTTCTTGCGGTTGAAAGCGTCGATGACCGCGAGAGGATTGTAACCGTCAACTCTTTCGGCATCCATGGCGTCGGCCTTGAAGCCGGCTCCCAGGCGTGCAGGGAACACATAACCCATCGTCTCACCCTTCGTCTGGCCACCCATGGCGTACTGGTTGTCCATCACGTTGAACAGGACTGGCAGCCCGCCCTTCATGTCGCCTTCCCAGAGGGTGTTGAACTGATCCATCGAGGCGAATGTCATGCCTTCGAGGACCGGTCCTCTGGCCATGGCGCCGTCACCGAGGTTGGCGACGACGATGCCCTTCTTGCGGTTGACCTTCTTGTAAAGGGCCGCACCCACGGCGATCGATCCGGAACCGCCGACGATGGCGTTGTTAGGATAGATTCCGAAAGGTGTGAAGAATGTGTGCATTGATCCGCCCAGACCCTTGTTGAAACCGGTCGTGCGGGCGAAGATCTCGGCCATCGCACCGTAGAGCAGGAAGCGGATTCCGAGCTCCTTGGTGTCATCGCCGTCGTAAGCCTTCTTTGCCACGTTGAGGGTGGCACCACCCCAGAACTCCTCCATAACCTTCTTCAGCTCATCCTCAGGAAGGATCTGAATGGAGCGGAGTCCCTTGGCGAGAATCTCACCGTGTGAACGGTGTGAACCGAAGATAAAGTCATCGGTGTCAAGGCAGTAGGCCATACCGACAGCGGCGGCCTCCTGACCTGCGGAAAGGTGGGCAGGGCCAGGGTTATTGTAAGCGACTCCGTTGTAGCCACCCGTGGTCTTGACCAGATTCAGCATGGTCTCGAACTCACGGATGTAGGACATGTCGCGGTAGATGCGGAGAAGATCCTCCTTTGTGAAATTGCCTTCCTTAAGTTCTTCCTTGACGGTCTTGTTGTACTTCATCACAGGAATCTTCGGAAGCTCAAGCTCGTGATCCTTCGGACGCAGGGTCTCGTTAGGATCAATGTAAAGCGCTTTTGGCATATCAGTATATTCTTAATTGTTTTTCGTGATTCTTTGCGGCAACCCGGCGATGGTCATTCCACCGACATTGCCAAAGTAATTATTTCAACGCGAACGCTGTCTCCTTGATGATCTCGGAAACGGTCGGGTGAGGGAACACAACCTCCTTGAGCTGCTCAAGGGTCATCTCCGACTCGATGGCGATGCAGGCGCTGTGGATGATCTCCGAGCAAGGGTTGCCGAGCATGTGCACGCCCAGCACCTCGTGGTACTTCTTGCCGACGATGATCTTGCATATTCCCTCGCCGCCCTCGTTCTCGGCGACGAAGCGGCCGGCGTAGGCCATAGGGAGCTTGACGACTGAATATTCCTTCCCGGAAGCCGCGGCCTGCTCTTCGGCGAGCCCGACTCCGGCGACCTCAGGGTTGGTGTAGACGATTCCAGGGATGGCGTCGTAGCGCATGTGGTCTTCCTTTCCAAGAATATTGTTGACCGCGACCTCGCCCTCACGGCTGGCTGTGTGTGCAAGCATAGAGAAGCCGGTGACATCACCTGCGGCATAGACTCCCGGAATATTCGTGCGCATCTTGCTGTCCACCTTGATTCCGCAAGGCTTTCCACCACGGTTCAGGAGCATCTCCACGCCGAGGTTCTCAAGGCCGAATCCGCCGATGTTGGCGCGGCGGCCCACAGAGACGAGAATCTTGTCCCCGCTGACCCTCTGGGTGTTACCCTCCGGATCCTCATAGACAACGGTGTTGCCCTCGATTCCGGTAACCTTGCACTTGAGGCAGAAGTTCACGCCACGCTTGGTGTAGATCTTCTGAAGCATGGCGCTGATCTCATCGTCAAGAGGTCCGAGAATCTTCGGAAGCATCTCGACCACAGTCACTTTCGTTCCAAGAGTGCTGTAGAAAGCGGCGAACTCCATTCCGATGACACCTCCACCGATTACTACGAGTTCGGCCGGACGCTCTTTAAGCGCAAGGATCTCACGGTTGGTGACGATGACGTCCCCGGCTTCCTTCAGGCCAGGGAACGGAGGCACCGCGGCCTCTGAACCTGTGCAGATGAGGATGTTGCGGGCAGCATAGGTCTGGTCGGCAGCGGTGATCCTGACGCCTTCCGCATCGCGGCCCTGGATCATGGCCTCGGCGGCCACGACCTCGACATTGTTGGACTTCATCGCCAGTTTGACACCACCTACGAGTTTCTTCACGACCTTGTCCTTGCGGGCGACTATCTTTGAATAGTCGAACGTAGGTTCCTTCACATAGACCCCGTAGTGGTCACCTGTGAGGGCGTAGTTATAGACCTTGGCGCTGTAAAGGAGCGTCTTGGTCGGGATGCAGCCCTCGTTGAGGCAGACTCCTCCGAGAGACTTTCTTTCAAAAAGGACAACCTTAAGGCCGGCAGCTCCGGCTCTTTCAGCGGCCACGTAACCACCCGGGCCACCGCCTATTACCGCTAAATCGTACATATTCGTAAATATTTTAAAAGTTGTTTTGATTTGTTTGTTTGAAGATTCTTTCACCTCAAAGAACATTTCAAACAAATCAAAACAGGTTTTAGAATTCAACTTCAAGATTCTCAATCTCAACAGCCACCTGCTTCAGGAAGCGGGTTGCCTCTCCGCCGTCAAGCGCCCTGTGGTCGTAGGTCAGGGACAGGCCGAGATAAGGGACAAACGCATAGACTCCGGCTCCCAGATCCTTCGGACGAGGGACGATCGTGCCGACTCCGAGGATCGCGCTCTGAGGCACGTTGATGACAGGTGTGAACCACTCCACGCCGAAGCCTCCGAGGTTGGAGACCGTGAATGAGGCGCCTTCGGCGGAAAGCAGGTCAGGATTGACCGAGCCCTTCTTGCAGTCCTCGGCGACCTTCTTGAGAGCCTTGCTCAACCCGATGATATTCAGATCCTCCGCATGCTTCACGCAAGGCACCATCAGTCCGCGCTCGGTGTCCACGGCGCAGCCAAGGTTGACGACATTGAATATCCTCATGGCGTCTCCGAGGCAGTGCGAGTTGACCTTAGGGAATTTCTTCAGAGCCTTGATCACAGCGTAGCAGACGAAGTCGTTGATCGTGATGTTCGCGTCGATCCTTCCTTCCTCGAGGGCTTTCTTCGCCTTCTTGCGCAGAACCTGGACGCGGCGCGCGTCAGCTCCGAGCATGTGCGTGAGCTGGGCTGTGTTCTGGAGGGAGTTGTACATCGACTTGGCGATGAGCTTGCGCATGTTGGACATCTTCTCGACCTTGAACTCCTCGCCTTCTCCGGCAAGATTCCCGGTGTGGGTAGGCTTCCAGACCTTGAGGTCGGATCCCTTGACCATTCCACCGATTCCGGAGCCTGCGGCAGGAGCCTGAAGGCCTCCGTCAGCCATCATGGCCTTGGCGAGACCGGATTTCGGAGCGCCCTGGGCGGCGATGACGTCACGTTCGATTATACGGCCGTGAGGGCCTGTGCCGGCCACCTGGGCGGTGTCCACGCCTTTTTCAGCAGCCAATTTGCGGGCTCTCGGAGAGACAGGAGCGTTGGCGGCAACGGTTCCGGTCGCCGGGCTTGCCGAAGCGCCCGGTGTCGCTGCCGCGGTCACTTCGATGGCTGGTGAGCCTTGTCGAGCCACTGGCTCTGCGACTGCATTTGCCGGCTCCGTGGCAGGTGATGTTGGTTCCGCTCCCGAAGCGGCAGATGCGCCGGCCCCCGAAGGAGCATATTCAGAGAACGATTCCCCCGGTTCGCCGATGACCATGACGTTGGTCAGGCAAGGGATCTCGTCATTATCATTGAAGAAGCAGGCAAGGACAGTGCCTTCGACCTTGGCGTCCTCGTCAAAGGATGCCTTGTCGGTCTCATAGCTGAAAAGGACATCGCCGACGGCGACTTTGTCTCCCACCTTTTTCTTGAATTCAGTGACAATGCAACTTTCTACGGATTGCCCTTGTTTGGGCATAATAACTACGTGTGCCATTAATTATAACGATTATCAATTTTCACTGTCGGACGCCGCTCCGGATCAAGAGAATCAAAACGACATCTCATACAGACAAAGTTAAAATTTCTTCTTGACATAAAAAAGGATTATATTTGTAGCTTACAAACGATTTAGCATATTTCAAATTCAAAATATCAAATAGAAAATGCAGTCAACAGAAGATCTGAAAAAAATTGCCTCCCAGGTAAGGAGAGACATCATCAGGATGGTCGTCAAGGCCAATTCCGGACACCCGGGCGGTTCCATGAGCAGCGCTGATTTTATGACAGCACTGTACTTCAATGTTATGGATCAGAACCCTGAAACTTGGACACGCGGTGGAAAGGATCAGGACATGTTCATCCTGTCGGCCGGACACCTCACCCCAATGTATTACTCAATCCTTTCGAGGGCAGGATATTTCCCGACCTCCGAGCTCGGCTCGTTCCGTAAGTTCGGAAGCCGCCTTCAGGGACACCCTTCAGTAAGGAAAGGCCTCCCTGGCGTGGCTCAGGCGGCCGGTTCCCTCGGACAGGGACTTTCAGTAGCGATAGGAGCGGCTCTCGCAAAGAAGGCTGACAACGACCCTCACTGCGTTTACGTTCTCTGCGGAGACGGCGAGACCGAGGAAGGACAGATCTGGGAGGCGGCGATGTTCGCAGCCCACCACAAGGCCGACAATCTGATCGCGATGACCGACTGGAACGGACAGCAGATCGACGGCACGACCGAAGATGTCGCCGGACTCGGTGACCTTGAGGCAAAATGGAAGGCTTTCGGATGGGAGGTCATCATCGCCGACGGACACGACATGGACAAGATCCTCGAGGCGTTCGCGCAGGCCAAGGCTGGTGTCGGAAACGGCAAGCCGAAGATGATCCTGTTCAAGACAGAGATGGGACACGGGGTTGACTTTATGGCGGGCACCCACAAATGGCACGGCAGCGTACCTTCAGAGGAGCAGTGCCAGAACGCCCTGAGCCAGCTTGAGGAAACATTGGGAGACTTTTAATTCACGAATATTATGAAGAAATATACAGATAAAGGCAAGAAGGACACCCGCAGCGGTTTCGGAGCCGGCCTTCTCGAAGCCGGAAAGGCTGACTCAAGAGTCGTGGCTTTGACCGCCGACCTCAAGGGCTCACTCAAGATGGACGCTTTCGCGGCCGAGTTTCCGGAGAGATATTACGAATGCGGCATCGCCGAGTCCAATATGATCGGTGTGGCCTCTGGAATGGCTCTCGCAGGCAAGATTCCGTTCGCCGGATCGTTCGCCGAGTTCGTCACCGGACGTGTTTACGACCAGATCCGAATGGAGGTCTGCTACGGCAAGACCAACGTCAAGATCGCATCCTCTCACGCCGGAATCACCCTCGGTGAGGACGGTGCCACCCACCAGACAATGGAGGACATCGCCCTGATGCGCGCTCTTCCGGGAATGGTTGTGATCAACCCTTGCGACTGGACGCAGACAAAGAACGCGACGATCGCCGCAGCCAAATATGACGGCCCTGTCTATCTGCGTTTCGGCCGTCCGAAGGTCGCCGACTTCACACCTGACGAGCCGTTCGAAATCGGAAAGGCTTACGTCCTGAACGAAGGCAAGGATGTCACCATCTTCGCCACCGGACACATGGTTTGGGAGGCCCTTCAGGCTGCCGAGGCTCTTGAAGCCGATGGAATCTGTGCCGAGGTCATCAATGTGGCGACCATCAAGCCGCTCGACACCAAGACAGTCATCGCCTCCGCAATCAAGACCGGAGCCGTGGTTGTCGCCGAGGAGCACAACATGGCCGGTGGCCTTGGCGAACTGATCGCCGGAGTGCTTGCCGCCACCTCCCCTAAGCCGATTGAATATGTCAACGGACGTGACGAGTTCGGCCAGAGCGGAACTCCGTCCGAACTTCTCGCCGCTTACGGAATTGATGCCCCACACATCGTCGAGGCCGCAAAGAAGGTTCTGGAAAGGAAGTAGGCAGGCGCTTCGACAGGCGCTTCAACAGGCGCTTCAACAGGCGCTTCAACAGGCGCTTCAACAGGTTCAGCGACCACGCCATGCGGTCACTGAGCTTGCCGAAGTGGCAGGGATAGCCTATAAAAAACAGAAATTTCCATAAAAAACAGAAAAAAGTTAGGAGACATTTATGTTTCTTAACTTTTTTTCCGTTTGCTATACCTATATTGCCGGCATTGAACATGCGGAGATAAAGAATATGTCGGCAAGCGCGTCGGCATATTCCCGGACACCCGCCACAAAAAGTAACAAACTATGAAAATCAAAGAAATCTGCGTGGACGAAAGGCCACGGGAAAAGATGCTCGCCAAAGGAGCTGGCGCCATGAGCAACGCTGAACTGCTCGCCATACTGATCGGTTCCGGGACACAGAAGGAAAACGTCCTCGAAGTTGCGAACAGACTGCTGGCAGCCAACGAAGGGAAACTGTCCATGATCGCCGACATGGACGCCGGGCGGATGAAAGAGATCGGAGGAATCGGCAGCGTCCGGTACACCGCGATCGCAGCCGCGTTTGAACTCGGGAAAAGATGCTGTCTTGAAGATCCCGGAATAGAGAAAATTCCGCTGACCGATGCCGACATCGTGTTCAAGATGATGCTTCCCCGCCTCAAAGGGCTGGATCACGAGGAATTCTGGATCATCCTCCTGAACAGAGCCAACTTCATCATCCACAAGGAAATGATCAGCCTTGGAGGGATCTCTGCCACTATCGTCGATCCAAGGCTTGTGGTCAGGATGGCCTTGGACAAGAGAGCCAGCGCGATGGTCATGGTGCACAATCACCCGTCCGGAAACCCTCGTCCCGGACACAACGACCTGACCGAGACCGAGCGCATGAAAAAGGCCGCGAACACCTTCGACATATCCCTCCTCGACCACATAATAATCTGCGATGACTGCTACTTCAGCTTCGCCGACGACAGGGTGACGATGGCGGAAAGAAAAAACTTGCAGGTATAGAAATAAATCCCTACTTTTGATTCTCGAAAATCAATTTCGAGAAACCAATGAAAGTCATCAATCTTGGCGAGACCGATTCGGTCCTCAACAACATCGTCGCGCAGATGCGTGACAAAACCGTTCAGAAAGACAGCCTCCGTTTCCGTTACAACCTTGAAAGGTTGGGGCACATCTTTGCCTACGAGCTAAGCAAGGTCCTGGATTACAGCCCGAAGGATGTCATCACCCCTCTTGCCACGGCCAGAGTCCGCACTTGCGACGCGAAGATTGTGGTTTCCACCATCCTGCGCGCCGGACTGCCACTCCACAAAGGCATCCTCGATGTGTTTGACGGCGCAGAGAACGCATTCATCGCGGCCTTCAGGAAGTACGACAAGGGAGACGAGTTCCACATCAATGTGGAGTACTGCACCTGCCCTGACCTGACTGGCAAGACTCTCATCATCGCCGACACCATGCTTGCGACCGGAGCGTCGATTGAAATCGCCTATCATAAGCTTGTTGATGAAGGCGGAGATCCAGTCCACACCCACTTTGTCTGCCCTATCGCCAGCATCTACGCCATCGAGTTCCTCCAGAAGCACCTTCCGGAGAACACGACCCTCTGGACCGCCGCCGTCGATGAGGAGCTGACAAGCCACTCGTACATCGTCCCGGGCCTTGGTGACGCGGGCGACCTCGCCTACGGCGCGAAGTTGTAGATTTCACAACTCCTTGCGGAGGCGGGCCTTAGGGATGTCGAGCTGGTCACGGTACTTGGCGATCGTGCGGCGCGCCACCTTATAGCCACGCTTGTTCATCTCAGCCACCAACTGATCGTCGGTCAAAGGCTTGCGCTTGTTCTCAGCATCCACACACTCACGAAGAGCCTTCTTCAGCTCACGGGTCGAAACCTCCTCCCCATCCTGATTCTCAAGACCCTCCGAGAAGAAATATTTCAGCGGATAAATCCCGAAATGCGTCTCGATGTACTTGCTGTTCACGACTCTGGAAATCGTCGAGATGTCAAAACCGGTCCTCTCGGCTATGTCCTTCAAGACCATCGGCTTGAGATGAGACTCATCCCCGTCCATGAAATAGTCATGCTGGTAGTCGATGATGGCTTTCATCGTACTCTCCAATGTGTTGTAACGCTGCTTCAAAGCCTCCACAAACCACTTGGCCGAATCCAGTTTCTGCTTGACAAACGTCGCCGCCTCCTTTTTCTGCCTGTCCGAAGAGCCTTGCGCATCGGCGAGAAGCTCGGCGTACTTGCGGTTCACCCGGATCTCAGGAATGTTGAAGCGAGGCATCGACAGTCTCAGCTCCCCGTCCACGATGTCCAACACGAAATCCGGCACAATCTGCTGAGCCTGATCATTGTACGAATCGTCAATCTGCCCGCCTGGAGCTGGATTAAGTTTGACGATCCTTGCCATCACAGCCTTCATGTCCTCCTCACTCAATCCGAGCTTCGTGATGATTTTCTGAAAATGCCGGTTGGAGAACTCTGCGAAATAGTCCGTGAGTATGGTCTCCGCCGTCTGCACAAGCTTGGTCTGTTTCTGAGCCTTAAGCTGAAGAAGAAGGCACTCGCGCAGATCTCTGGCACCTACCCCCGCCGGCTCGAACTCCTGAATCACCTTCAACATATTCAGAACCTCCTCCGGGCTTGATTCGATGTTCGCCCTGAAAGCAAGGTCATCCACAATGCTGTCAATGTCCCGGCGAAGGTAGCCGTCGCTGTCCAGACTGCCGATGATGAACGCCGCCACATCGTGGTCATGCTTCGACAGGTTGCGGTAGCCCAGCTGCTCCATCAGACTCTGAGTGAAACTCTCCTTGACCGAGAATGTGCTGTACTGCGGCCGCTCGTCCTTGCCGTAATTGTTCACATGAAGCTTGTAGGCCGGAATCGGATCATTCTCATCGATCTCGTCGATGGAGATGTCCTTTGGCTCGTCATTGTCCTCGTTCTTTTCCGGAGCCGGAGAATCGTCCAGCACCGGATTGTCCTCAAGCTCAGCCTTAACCTTCTGCTCCAACTCCTGAATCGGCAGCTCGATAAGCTTGATAGTCTGGATCTGAAGCGGGGATAGTTTCTGAGTCTGTTTGAGTTCGAGTCCTTGCTTGAGCATAACTTATTCCTGATTAACGGTCTCTACTGTGTAGGAATGGAACCGGTCAACCACAGGATAGCCGATTGTCTCCTTTACGATGAATGCGGTCGGGAAAGCCCCTTTGACCTGCTGAAGAAGCTGCATGGCCTCGGACTTGGTGCGGAAATCCCCGACCGTGACCCTGAAGAACGGGTTGGAATATGTCCGATATACCGAGATTCCCGGGAACATCCCTTTGAAGCGGTCCAAAGCCGCCTCGGAATCATTCCTCGAAGTCTGCTTGTTGTCATTGAATATCCTGACGCGGAAGCCTGTCGATGTCCTGGCCGGATTGGCCGCCACATGCGATTCAAAGGCATCAAGAATATGCCGGGACTGACGCACGGTCACATTTGACCCATCCACACCGTTGGCGGAAAGAAGTCTGAATATGTCCTTCCCCACCAGAGTTGAATCCATGGAGGCGCTCTGTCTATATATCACCGAGTCTTTCCCCTCCCGGATGTCCTGAGCCATCATCAGGCAAGCGGACGCCATGACAGTCAACAAAACGGCAAGAATCTTTCGAACCAAAATATTCATAAATCTACTCAGTCATTTTATTAAGGTCTATATTCTTGAACCTGAAAGTCTTCCCCGCGCCGCTCTTGAGTTTTACCGTCGCCGTCACGTCAGTCGTGAACCCCTCAAGATTGCCTTTTTTCACTATCTGCATCAGTTTCATCAGGCTTATCCCGTCATTCAAGGTCGCCGTGCAAGGCATGTCATAGACCTTGGAGCATTTCTTGTCCACGCTGACCGTGTCCGCCGTGTAGGTAGCGAAATCCTCTCCGTTGTACTTCACGACCCCGCTGACATCCATCACCTTGAACGCGAACGTAGGGTTGTCAATCCCTACGGCAAGCACAGCGTCTATCGAGCGCAGTCCTTTCAATGAATATGACTCCAGACCGCACGAGGTCACCTTGATGTCTTTGACCTTCGACAGCCCGGAGCATCCGGACAGGATGGCACACGCCAGCAAAGCGATGAGAATGCCCGAAATATTTCTCTTTATTGTCTCCATTTTATCAACACTATTACCACAAAGATAGAAAAAAATCCATAATAAGCATCACCGAATGGATTTGACAGAATCTGCGAACCATCATAAAATCATGCCACAGCAGATTTGACGAACATCATCAAGCCATTATTCAAGGATAATTATCTATCTTTGCGGAAGACTGTTATAATCAGGAACACAAGTCTCGCATTTGCGAGAACCTATTTTCTTCACCGCTTGCGGTGAAAGGGTGAAAGCGCATCCCCTCCCCCGAGGGGAGGATTTAGGGAGGGGGTAACGTGAATTGACGAGGGTGGGAAATCACCTTCGAACATGAGATAAGGTTGTAAAAACAATAGGTATTTGCCTACAAGTGAGAGTTGAATCAGACATGAGCAAGAAGATTTACATAGAGACCTACGGTTGCCAGATGAACGTCGGCGACTCGGAGGTGATTTTCTCGATACTCGGGAAAGAGGGCTACGAACGCACAGAATCAATGGACGAGGCCGATGTCATCCTCGCCAACACATGTTCCGTCAGAGACAATGCCGAGCAAAGAATATGGGGACGCATAGAGGTGTTCCACAAACAGAAGGAAAAGAGGTCAGGCGTGGTCGTGGGGATCGTCGGCTGCATGGCCGAGAGGCTGAAGGACAAGTTGCTGGACACCCACAAGGTGGATCTTGTGGCCGGTCCGGACTCCTACAGGACGCTTCCGGCGCTTCTGAAGGACATAGCTCCGGACAAGCCACAGATCAACGTGATGCTCTCCCACGAGGAGACCTACGCGGACATCGTTCCGGTCAGGACCGACAGGAACGGAGTCTCAGCCTTCATCTCGATCATGAGAGGATGCAACAACGTCTGCTCGTACTGTGTCGTGCCTTACACAAGGGGGGCTGAAAGGAGCAGGGATCCGCAAACAATTGTGAATGAAGCCCGTGATGTTTTCGGCAAAGGGTACAAGGAAGTCACCCTGCTCGGCCAGAACGTGGATTCCTACAACTGGAAACCGGCCGATGGTGAAGGCTGCGACTTCCCGAAGTTGTTGGAAATGGTCGCACGGATCAGTCCCGGGCTCAGAGTCCGTTTCGCCACCAATCATCCCAAGGACATCAGTGACGAGCTGGTCGGGACGATGGCAAGGTACGACAACATCTGCAATCATATTCATCTGCCGGTCCAGTCCGGCAGCGACAGGCTTCTGGAGAAGATGAGAAGGCGCTACACCGCCGAATGGTACCTTGAGCGTGTGGCGAAGATCCGTGAAGTGCTGCCAGGTTGCGGGATCACCACTGACGTGATCGCCGGATTCTGCTCCGAGACAGAAGAGGATCATCAGCAGACACTTGAACTGTTCCGCAAGGTCGGGTTCGACTATGCCTACATGTTCTACTACTCCGAAAGGCCGGGGACGCTCGCGGCAAGACACTATCCGGACGATGTCCCGCTCGATGTCAAGACCAGAAGGTTGAACGAGATCATCGCCCTGCAGAGCGAGCTGAGTCTGAAAAGCAACCAGAATGACATCGGCAAGACTTTCAAGGTTCTTGTGGAAGGGCCGTCAAAGAAGAATCCGGATGAGTTATGCGGCCGTTCGGGCAGCAACAAGATGTGCGTGTTCCCGGGCTGTGGCCACAAGGCCGGAGACTATGTGGATGTCAAGGTGCTGTCCTGCACCTCCGCCACTCTCATCGGAAAATTAGTTTAACTGAATATGTTGCAGTGGTTTCTCACAGGGCTTTATGTTCTCTTGATCCTCAGTGTCTTCACGGTCATTCTGGTTGACAAGGGGGATTCGGGAAGGAAATTCGCATGGCTGCTGATCATAGCCGTGCTTCCGGTCGTCGGACTGGCTCTCTACCTGATGTTCGGTATCAACTACCGACATCACTGGATCTTCAACCGCCGGCACCAGAGGTACAGGGACATCTTCGAGGCCGGCACGACTCCTGAGCTGAACAGAATCCTTTTCGGGTACGACAACGAGGAGAAAATCCGTGAGGAATTCCGCCCGCTTGCCAGACTTTTGGGCGCGGAACACTACCCTTCTGTCACATCCGGCAATGACATCGAGGTCATCACCAGTGGGCAGCGGAAGTTCGACCTGCTGCGCGAGGACATACTGGCGGCCAAGGAGTCAATCCACATTGAATATTTCCATTTCGGCAACGACAAGGGCAGCAAGGCGATCAAACGGCTTCTTATGCAGAAGGCCCGGGAAGGTGTCAAAGTCAGATTCCTGTACGAGAACATCGCGAATTTCCCGATCGCGGCGGCCTACTACAATGACATGAGGAAAGCCGGGGTCGAGGTTGTGAAGTTCACCAACCCAAGAATGCACGTTCTGGATCTGGCCACGAAACTCAATTACCGGAACCACAGGAAGATAGTCGTGATTGACGGAAAGATAGGCTACACGGGAGGCATGAATATAAACGACCACTATTTCCGTCTGTGGAGGGACACGCACATGCGCATCACGGGCGACGCCGTGGCCGTGCTCCAGTACACGTTTTTGGACTCCTGGCTGACGGGTGGCGGGACGATTGACAAGGCGATGACTGAGTTCTACCCGATGGCAAAGAAAGTTGCCCCGGCCACTGAGCCTGCCGAAGTGACCTCACAAGGGTCTCTAATCCTGAACAATGTCGCTTCGACAAGCTCAGAGACCGGAAAGGGAAGTCCAGCGACTGGAAAGATAAGCTCAGCGACCAGAGAAAACGATTTGACAACAGAACAAGAGATCGATTTCCATGCCATCCACCCGACGCTCAAGAACAAACTTATCCAGATAGTCCCGGACGAACCGGACCTGCCGCTCCCGATCCTCCAGCTGAGCTACGAATGGGCCTTGCAGCACGCCAAAAAGTACATCTATCTCCAAACCCCGTACTTCGTGCCAACCGAGCCTGTCATGGACGCCCTCAAGACAGCCGCCCTCTGCGGAGTCGATGTCCGTCTGATGCTCCCGGAAGTGGCCGACAACATCCTCATGCGCCCGGCCAACAGAGCCTATTACGAAGAGGCCCTGCAAGCCGGCGTAAGAATATTCCTGCGCAAAGGAGAGTTCATCCATGCCAAGACATTCGTCAGCGACGACTACCTCTCCAGCATAGGTTCCGCCAATCTGGACTTCCGCAGCTTCGCCATCAACTACGAGGTCAACTCCTACATCTACGACGAGCAGACCGCCCTGATGAACAAAGGAATATTCATGTACGACCTCCGTCAATGCCACGAGCTGACCATCGAGGAATGGAGTGCCCGCCCATGGTACTCCCACATCATCGAAAGTATCATGAGGTTGTTCGCTCCGCTGCTGTAGGACTTCCGTTGCCTCCTGCCGAATCAGCCTGCCTTCAGACCACATGCCGATGCGGTAGTGTTCTCACAGATAGACAAATGGACGAAGAGCGGTTTCGGGATCGACACCAAAATCCGGTATTTTATCAAGTCGGCAAAGACAAACGAAATCATCTTTGACAGGACCTGTGATCTTCATCTGGATCTGTCGCAAAATAGCAGCGGAGGTGGAGTCTTAGGAGCCTTGATAGATCTTGCGGCATCCGCCATTGTCACCGCCACCACAGACCACATCGTTGCCGCGAGAAAAGCCAATGCGTACATATTCAATGACATCCCGAGAGGAAAATACAGTCCTATGTTCGGCAAGGATCAGAATGTCTCAGCCGTGAAGAAGGACATCCAGGCAAATGTAAAGTAAGAGTGGGTGGGCAGGGCACCAAACCCCGTGGCGCTTAAAGCATTAATTATAAACATATTAAGCATTGTCCTAGTGCGATATTCGACACCAGGACAAAGTTTTTCTTATTGATATTCAAGCACTTATCCGCCACCACCTCAGTATCAGCCAGTGCGATTCAAAACCCTAATAGTCAATGGAATAGGCATTCGCCTTCAGTTGAATCAAGCCAAAGGCAAAGCCTTAAAGCATTCATTATCAAGCATTCATAGCGCACAGCCTCAAATAGTCTTAAGCTGAAGATTCGCACTTCAGAGCTTCGACAGTCCCGGAGGAACACAGGGAAGAGTGAAATGAATCATATTGTTAATTTCCATAATAATGATTAAGTTTGCGAAAATTGAAAGAATATGAGCCAAAAAGAACGGGCAACAGAATTTGTGGTGTTCTGCATTGAGAATCTTGCGGATCGCCTTGGAGTGTCAGGTTCTGTAATATTCAATAAACTGAATGACATAGGAGCAATCTCCGGATTCCTTTATCCAAGTTACGATTCTCTGCATACACAAAGCAAGGATTACATCTTGGATGAGATCCAGACTTATATCTCCAGCCATAACTTCAGCATAAAACTATGAAAGTATTTCACGGCTCCACATCAATAGTCGACAAGCCGCTCGCCAATATCGGACGGAATCATCTGGACTTCGGCAAAGGATTCTATCTGACAACTTTGGAGGCTCAAGCAATATCCTGGGCCTCAAGACCTTTGAATCAAGGCAAACAGAAATATCTCAATATCTACGAACTATATTTTAGCGCTGTTGTGAACGAAGGCTACAAATACCTCCATTTCAATGAATACAACGCCGAATGGCTGAATTTTGTGATTTCCAACAGGAAAGGAGGCTCCGACTGGAGACAGTTTGACATTGTGGAAGGTGGAATAGCAAACGACAGGATATTCAACACAATCGAGTTGTACTCCTCCGGCTTGATTTCCGAAAACGAGGCTCTTCAAAGATTGATTTATGAAAAGCCGAACAATCAGATCTGCGTTCTTAACCAGAACATTATCGATAATCACTTGACATTTGTTGAGGCGCGTGAAATAAAGGAGGAAGAACAATGAACGGAAATCCTTTAATAAATGAGACTCTGCTCCAAATGAAATATGCCAGAGTCATTTCTCTATTGGCCCAAAGGTTAGGTATTTCCGATGAGAATGCGATGGCTGTTTTCTATAATTCAAAGACCTACAGCAATCTCAACGATTTAAGAAACGGTCTGCAGAATATGAGTGACGCCTTTCTGGTTGATGAGATCATCCAAGAATCTTCCGCCAGCTGGCACAAGGCATAGAGGCTGACACAGACACAAGTCATAGATAATAGAGTTTTAAGGAATCCACTCAAAAAGAAACACCGCGTTCAGAAAATAAAAATTCCAGAATTTTGGTAACGTGCAAAATTCTGGAATTTTCTATTTTTGAACGCCTTTGCCGCTTTGTAAAAGTGCTTTGATGATTACATAGTCACTTCGACAAGCTCAGTGACCGAAAGGCTGCTCAGTGACCGATGCGGGAACTAGCTGATGAACAGCAGCTCGCGGTACTTCGGGAGAGGCCAGGTGCGGTTGTCCACGATCTCCTCAAGCTTGTCGATCGGACGGCGGAGGGCGGAGAAACTCTCGGCTATCTCGTGGTAAGCCACTGCTTTGGCATATTCATCCTCAAGGACATTCGCCTTCTTGCGGGCCTCGACCATAGCTGTCGCCTTCTCGCGGATCTGATCAACGTATTTCGAGATGCTCTTTATGAGGTAGATCTCCTCCTTGCACTCGTCCGTGCCGCCGAAGACATTCTTGCTCAACGCCACCTCCTTCAGCAACTTGGACTTGTAGTCAAGGGCAGCCGGGATAATGTGGTTGATCGCCATTCTCGCCATCACGCGCGACTCGATCTGGATCATCTTGCTGTAGGTCTCCCACTTCACCTCATTGCGTGCCTGAAGCTCTTTTTCTGAATATACCCCCGTCTCCTTGAACATATTCACAGATTCAGGAGCCGTGAAGACCTTGATCATCTCCGGGACGCTGGTCTCGACATCCAGCCCGCGCCTCTTCGCCTCGGCCTTCCACTCATCGGTGTAGCCGTTGCCGTCGAAGCAGACCACATCTATTATGGACGCGATGATCGGCTTCAAGGTGTCCATGATGGCCACATTCATAGCCTTGCCTGCTGCCAGTTCCTTGTCCAGGCTTTTCTTGAACGAGATAAGTTGCTCAGCCACAGCGGCGTTCAGTGTGGTCATCGCACCGGCGCAATTGGCCAGCGAACCCACGGCGCGGAACTCGAAGCGGTTGCCCGTGAAAGCGAACGGAGAGGTTCTGTTGCGGTCGGTGTTGTCCACGAATATCTCCGGAATCTCCACAAGGCCAACGCTTTTGCCCTTCTTCCCGGCGATCTCGATCGGAGTGTCGGACGGAACCTCAAGCAGTTTGTGAAGCACATCTGTCATCGTCCTGCCAAGGAAAGCGGACACGATTGCCGGCGGAGCCTCGTTGGCGCCGAGACGATGGGCGTTGGTGGCAGTGGCTATGGAGGCCTTCAGCAAAGCGTTGTGCTTCTGAACGGCAGCCAGCACATTCACGAAGAATGTGACGAACTGGAGGTTGCCCTTGGCATCCTTGCCCGGAGCCAGAAGCATTGTGCCGGTGTCGGTTCCAAGCGACCAGTTGTTGTGCTTGCCGGATCCGTTCACTCCTGCGAAAGGCTTTTCGTGAAGCAGAACCACGAAACCGTGCTTGCGCGCGATCTTGTTCATCAGGTTCATCACAAGCTGGTTCTGGTCGTTGGCGAGGTTGGTCTCACCGAAGATCGGGGCAAGCTCGAACTGATTTGGAGCCACCTCGTTGTGCCTGGTCTTGAGCGGAATCCCAAGACGGTGACCGGCAATCTCAAGATCACGCATAAACTCAGCGACTCTTGAAGGAATGGCACCGAAATAGTGGTCGTCCAGCTGTTGGTTCTTGGATGAGCTGTGTCCCATCAGGGTGCGGCCGGTGATCATAAGGTCAGGCCTCGCGGCATAGAGGGATTCATCGACAAGGAAATATTCCTGCTCCCATCCAAGGTAGGAATATACCTTAGTGACAGACTTGTCGAAGAGGCGACAGATAGGAGTGGCCGCATCAGAAACGGCCTTGAGAGCCTTTTTGAGAGGGGTTTTGTAGTCCAAGGCCTCACCGGTGTAGGAGATGAAGACGGTCGGGATGCATAGGGTGTCATCCATGATGAACACCGGAGAAGTCGGATCCCATGCGGTGTAGCCTCTGGCCTCGAACGTGGCGCGGATTCCTCCGTTAGGGAAGGAAGAAGCGTCAGGCTCCTGCTGCGCGAGAGATTTTCCGTCGAATGTCTCGATGACTCCTCCTTTGCCGTCATAGTCGATCAGCGAATCATGCTTCTCGGCGGTGCCTTCGGTCAGAGGCTGGAACCAGTGGGTCACGTGGGTCACGTGATGCTCCATAGCCCACTCTTTCATACCCTTTGCGACTCCGTCAGCGGTCTCTCTGTCAAGAGGCTTGCCGTTGTCGATGCAGTCAAGCAGCGCATTCAGAGTCTTGACGTCCAAGTACTTGTGCATCTTGGGACGGTCAAAGACCAGTTCTGCGTAATAGTCGGAGGTCTTGCCCTCAGGGCGCTCAGCCGGAACAGCCTTCTTCTCGAAGGATTCCTTCACCAGATCAAATCTGTCAATGCTCATAATTTGTCTATTTGTTAAAGGTGTTGTATTTCCTTAAACTATATATTGTGTAATCAAATTCTCTAAGTAATCATTAAAAAACTTGAACAATTTGTATATCTTTATGGTCTAGATTTCTTTTCTCATCAGTCATGTGCCACCGGCACACTCCTTCTTCCAAAAGAAATCTATCCTCATAAATCTGACACACAAAATTTAGTTCAACTTATTTTTTTACGCTTACTAAGCAGATTCAAAAAGAAAGAAGGCTGATCCACGAGGAACCAGCCTTCAATATTAAATCATAATATCCTTTTTTCCATAATGAATATGCCGTCAGGCTGGAAGACCGGCACACACGAAATCGTTCAGGACCTGAACATTCTGGCTCTGAAATCCCTGCTGGAACTGCTGCTGTCGATATGTGTGGGCTTCTGAAAACATCCTTGAAAAATTTTGATGGCGCAAGTTATGAAATCAATTTCTAACTGCAAAGAGTTTTTTCAACTTTATCGGTTTAGCCTGTCACGGAATCGTTATTTTAGAATAATTCAATCTATGGGAACAACCTTCACGAAACATGCGGCCCAAGGCGATTCGCTACCATTTTTAAAACAAACGGTTCATAAAAATGTCATTTTTAAAGAGAATCTCTTGTTTTTTTACAAAATAACACATATTTTTGCATAATGAATAAATATACTAAACACAAAAAAACGACATAATGAGCCGGCTCCTCTTTTTCGCCGGATGAAAAATAAAAACTATGAGCCCACTTGAAAAAGTCTTTTTTTTGAAAAATATGTGCCACACAGGTACTT
>OLSK01001220.1_pt1 | contig 19954 bp, 15 predicted proteins | sample 1672781 | NCBI WGS metagenome assembly OLSK01 (sample SAMEA3136723, study PRJEB25190) | human gut metagenome | biome: human gut; feature: human-associated habitat; material: faeces | place: Austria | collected 2013 | reverse complement strand
GCTTAAGTTACAGGATCCTGGATTCGGGACCAGACGGTACTCAGACGACGCTTACGAAAGGACTGCCATACCCCGGTCTGATTCAGCGCGACGATACTGTCGTGCTTGTTTTCCGCTAAAAAAGAAAAAATCTCATTAAGCGGTGTATTGCAACGGGATTCTATCGAGGAGAACTTAGCCGGACGCGAACGCGTGGATGAGCGATGAAATAACCAGCCATAAACAATGATTTTCGCTTCAAGCTGAAGGTCGGGACATGAATTCAGATAAGCAAATCTGAGTCGATTTTTGCTTACTCTGGATTCCTTTGTGTGAGCATAAGGCCTGCAGTTCCATGTGTCTTGGCCAAATAAAGCGACGGGATGCCCGTCATTGTCATAACAGATGACGGTCCTGTTCAGTGCATTCCGGTTACCTGATTTTACCAGGGCGATAATGTCTGATGTTCCTGGTATAAATGCCTGCGAACTCCCCTCAGGGATTTCAATGGCCAGCGGCGGGACTTTGTATGCCATAACGATGTTGCCTCCTGCAGGAATTTACTCCGTTGTCCAGAGTGGGTGAGGACCGTGATTTTTCAGCCGCCGTTCTGCTCGTCTCACCATATCGGTGTTCAGCAGTTTGATTCTTTCATCCAGTGAACTGAGCAACGTCAGGAAATTTTTCTGGTAATGATTCAGATTAAGATGGTGTTCCCGGGAATTCCGCAATGTGTCTCTGAAGCTGAGCAGACACCATATATCGGTCTCTGACTCCACAAGCACCTGGTGTCGACAGGCAAAACAGTTCAGCAAACTGGCACAGGCCAGTAGCTCGCCGTTACCGACCAGTTGATGGGTGAGGGACTGTAGTGTGAATTTTCGACTTTCAGTACCTTCAGGAGCAGAGCAGTAGCATCCATGTGCACTTCTCAGGGGGCGGGAGACGCTTTCCAGGTAGGCTTTATACGTCAGTACAGGTATGTCCAGTTGCTTCCTGAGCTCATCTTCAGCGGCTTCGATTCCTGAGCGGTGTCGTGACTGGTATTCGAGCACGGCGGTGACGTCACGCAGCATTCTGTTGTTATCGTGCTTATTTCCACTGGCGTAGTGCGTATTTACAACTGCAGGTGTGTTATCAAGTAACACACTGGTTTGCAGCGGATCATATCTGGTAAGCGAGAGCATACTCCCGGTCGCCCTGAAGCGGGCGGCAGTCAGATGAAGAGGCGCGCCGCTGTCATCTTTAATCCCCAGAACACCGGAAATAAATCGCCGATTAAATGTCGATAATGCGGTTATTGGAAAGGGGACAATCTTACCGTTGACTGCTGTTTTGAGGAGAAAGGTTTCGGGTTCATCGCTCAGCAGGCGGGAAACGGCCGTGAGCTGGTCAAAGAACTGCAGTGAATATTTGGGAATATCCAGGTGGTCATGCCCGGTGAAATAAACGGTCACTGTTCTGAAAGCCCGTCTCTTAAACGCCGGCATCCGGTACCAGCTCTCTGAAACAGAACGTGCACTGTTATGTGGTCGCTTCAGGGACAAAAGAACCGAAGTATTTGACCAAGTATAGTAGGCCAGAAGATAAAGCGCGCAGCACATCAGCTTGCTGATCCCTCCACAGACCGGGTAAATCACTCCTTGCCAGTTGAAGTGCATGGACGGAGTGGTTCTGTAGGCGTTGATGTGTTTTGCAGGGTCAGCGATAAACTGACCTGATAGCTGTTTAAACATTCCCCGCAGTAACGGCAGTAAGCGTCTGAGCTCTGTGGTGCTGTAACCCTGTACCGGTACACGCTGTAATCGACTGAAGACAGGGACATCGCTCATCAGTGCTTCGGCTGGAAGACCAAGCAGGTTCAGACAGGATGAGAGCTGGGAACGCAGGCCTACCAGAGAAGTATCTTTCAGCTTTCCTTTCCTGTTTTGGTCAGTAAAGAACTGTGCCTGCAACTGCACGGCTTCCGCAGAGAAAGGCGTCAGTTGAGCACGGTCACATAACCGGGTGTGGGATATCATGAACGTAAATAGCGTCCCTTTAGTGGCGCTGCTTAAATCATTTCTTTGTTTTAATGCTGATATCATAGAGCGAACCCACGGGTCTCGGTGGGCAAATGTTAGCTTACCGCACCCCTGAATCGTCCGAGTGAGGGGAATATGCAGGTATCTCAGGCGATTAAAGTCGAGAAGCAAATTTTTTCGCTCATTGTGCAAACACTTAAGACAGAGGTGTGGATCCCAGGGGTTATTTATCACCGGGAGGCTCCTTCAGGGTGAGGTGCATGATGTTATCCATCATCTCAAATTTATCCTTAAGCAGTGTTTCGTATCTCAGATAAGTCAGGTACTTCCAGGTGGTGGCTTCGTTGTTATGCCCCATCCATCCCATCAGCAGATCCATAGCCTCATGTGGGGCCAGGCCAGCATCGAGTAAGTGTTGCAAACGCAAAGTGGCGTAGGTGCAGCGTAAATCGTGGAATTTATGTCTGAACGTTGGGACAAACGTTTTTAGATGGGTCCTGAACTCTGCCCAGCGGGTAGCGAAAACTGCCGGAGTGACTGGATTTCCCTGCTGGCTGATGAACAGGGGTTCGAACCGGCACCGGGTATTCTTCGTTTCCGGTGCAACAGATCGTCTGTTTAATAGTGCATTCAGTCGGCGTAATCTGCGCTCCTGTATGACATATTCCTTCAGACTTTCCAGTAAGGAAGCAGATATTTCAATTTTACGCGTTTTAGAATACTTCGTTGGAATCCCATTTTCAGGGCCGATCCGAATAAGGTACCGGTTTTTGAGATGGCTGGTTGGGGCTGCCTGAAAGAGAGCATCAACAGTGAATCCACAAGCCTCCTCCAGTCTGAGTCCCGACTGTAGCGCCAGCGTGCATATCAATCGGAATTCAACAGATGTTGACGGGAGTTGGTGAAACATCAGAGACAATTCTTCAAGGCTTAAGGGATTCAGAGACGCGGCACCATTGATATTTGTTTTTCGGGGGCTGCGGATTCGGAGGTCATAAGGGATGGTCATCGAGCGTCGCTGAAATTTTCCGGGTTCATCGGGGTTCTGAATGTGAATAATATCCACCCCGAACGGTGCATGTTTCTCGTCTGTTTTTAACAGGTTGTTTGATACTGCCCAATTATAAAACTGAATAATATGCCCCATGTAGGTACTGGCGGTTGAATACGCCAGGTCTCCATTATTGATTGCAGGCAATAAGTCTGTATTTCGAAAAAGGTAAAGGGGCTTATCCGCACGAGAAAAAGGCATAAAGTCCCATTGTATATCTGTGCGCTCCAGAAAACGCCAGTAGCGTAAAAGTGCTCTGGAACAGGAACTGAGGTCCTGAAGCATTCTTTCTGAAACGAGTGAAATGAACCAGAGGTTCACTGAGTTGACATAGTATCCTGCTGCATCATACAAGGCAGGCAATGGGGGAAGTGTTCTCTGTTCGTTGAAATGGATTACTGCTCCTGAGAAAGATATTTTTCCGCCGATTGATACCGGGGTTGTCGTTATCAATCGAGCCATATTATTTCTCTCAGATGACTTCATCATATACGGTTGATAACAACAGAATATGCCTGTGCCAGGGGAGATAATGTGACAGAGTGAACATTATTCCTCCCGTATGCCTGAGAGGAGATTTGATAAGTATATTCGGAAGAAGAGATTTTCTGAGGGCGACGGGTCTGATATCGAAATGGGGAAATCGATCCTGATGAGACGCAATACACCTGATGCGATTACGATGGTTTTAACGGTAGACTGAAACAAACTCGGGAAGTGTTAATTAATGGGATTCTTTGGATGTCGCAATTGTAGGCTGCTAGTGGCATTAGCCTGCACAAAAGTAACTTTTTATTCCTATAGGTATTCTAAAGGCTAGTCTGGAAAACTGACGACACATGTCAGTTTTCCAGATGGGTAAGTGTAGCAGTGATTTTTCTACGTTAACGTGTCATGGTAACGAACTCTTCTGCCGCCGTTGGGTGAATGGCGACGGTATTGTCGAAGTCTTTTTTGGTTGCCCCCATCTTCAGCGCCACCGCGAAGCCCTGCAACATTTCGTCCATACCAAAGCCAATGCCGTGAATACCGACAATCTTCTCTTCCGATCCAACGCACACCAGCTTCATGCGGCACGGCTGGCGGTGAGTGGTGACGGCGGTATACATCGCGGTGAAAGAGGATTTATACACTTTCACCTGATCGTCGCCATACTGCTCGCGCGCCTGCGGTTCCGTTAAACCAACAGTACCAATCGGCGGATGGCTGAAGACCACGGTCGGAATGTTGCTGTAATCCAGATGCTCATCCGGCTTGTTATTAAACAGGCGTTCAGAGAGACGGCGACCCGCTGCAACTGCCACCGGTGTCAGCTCCACTGCACCCGTGTTATCGCCCACCGCGTAAATACCTTCAATATTGGTGTTTTGATATTTATCGACGACGATATAGCCTTTTTCGTTAGTTTTAACGCCAGCGGCTTCCAGGTTGATGTTGTCATTGGCAGGCTCGCGACCAATCGCCCAAATCAGGCAATCCACCGTTTCACTGCGACCATCTTCCAGCTCCAGCGTCAGGCTACCATCGGCATTTTTCACTACCGCTTTCGGGATGGCGTTGGTGTGCAGCTGCGGGCCTTCGGCGTTCATTACTTCGACCAGCGTTTCGGAAATCATCGGGTCGAAGCTGCGCAGCGGCGCATGTTTACGCACAAACAGATGCGTTTTCGCGCCGAGGCCGTTAATCACGCCCGCCAGCTCAACGGCGATGTAACCCGCGCCAACAACCGCCACGCGCTCTGGCAAAGCAGGAAGGGCGAAGAAGCCATCAGAATCAATACCGTATTCCACGCCCGGAATATCCGGGTGGCTCGGACGACCGCCTGTGGCGATCAGAATATGATCGGCCGTGATGGTTTCGCCGTTTACCTCCAGCGTTTTGGCATCAACGAAGCGGGCAAAGCCTTTGATTACATCAACGTTATTTTTACCGAGCACGTTTTCATAGGAAGTATGAATACGGTCGATATAGGCGGTACGGCTGGCGATCAACGTTTCCCAGTTGAATTTATTGATAGTGGTATCAAAACCATAATCCGGGCCGTACATATGGATCGCTTCACGGATTTGCGCCGCGTGCCACATCACTTTTTTCGGCACACAGCCAACATTTACGCAGGTGCCGCCCAGCTCTTTGGCTTCAATCAGCGCACATTTCTGGCCGTACATAGCCGCGCGGTTGATGGAGGCGATACCGCCGCTGCCGCCGCCGATGGCGATGTAATCATAGTGTTTAGTCATGACAAAGTGTCCTTATCGTTGATTACCGCGATTGTAGCGCGAGACGTAATAGGTGCCAGCAATGGCTGCAATTACTCCGGCACGATCCAGCTTACGGTGGCGTGCCCGGTGCCTGCCGGAACCAGTTTGCTGTGCAGCCACGGCAGCACGTTATTCATCTGTTGTTCCAGTTTCCACGGCGGGTTAATCACAATCATGCCGGAAGCGGTCATGCCACGGCGATCGCTGTCTGGCAGTACCGCCAGTTCAATTTGCAGAATTTTGCGAATACCGGTCGCTTCCAGATCGTGGATCATGCGCTTAATTTGCTGACGCAGCACCACCGGATACCACAGTGCGTAAGTACCAGTGGCGAAACGTTTGTAACCTTCTGCTATCCCGCTGACCACCGCCTGATAGTCGGTTTTCATTTCATACGGCGGGTCGATAAGGATTAAACCACGGCGGGAAACCGGCGGCAGTTTGGCCTTAAGCTGCTGGAAACCATCGGCTTTTTCGACGCGCGCACGGCTGTCTTTCTGAAATTCAGAACGCAGCAACGGGTAATCGCTCGGGTGCAGTTCGGTCAGTTGCAGGCTGTCTTGTTCGCGCAGTAGCTGGCGAGCAATCAACGGCGAACCGGGGTAGTAACGCAACTGGCCGCTACGGTTGAAGTGTTTTACCACATTGATGTACGCCTCCAGTTCTGCGGGCAAATCGTCCTGCTGCCAGATACGGGCGATACCTTCGAGATATTCGCCGGTACGCTCGGCATGTTCGCTACCTAACTGATAACGCCCGGCCCCTGCGTGGGTGTCGAGATAGAGAAACGGTTTATCTTTCTCTTTCAGCGACTCGATGATCAGGCTCTGAACGGTATGTTTAAGGACGTCGGCGTGGTTGCCAGCGTGAAAGCTGTGGCGATAACTGAGCATGGGTAAAGGTGTTCCGGTAAGTAAAAATCGGCCCGTATTCGGGGCGCACAAAAGCCTATCAGGACAGTATACCGAAAAGAGGCCGCCGCCGCGAAAGCGTAACGTTTCTCATTGAAATTCACTACACTTAACCCCATGCTACACACATTATGTAAAGCGCCTGTTGAGCGCTTCCTTAACCTCTTTAACCAGGACTGCGCTAATGACGAATCCGTTACTGACTCCCTTTGAATTGCCTCCGTTTTCTAAAATTCTCCCGGAACATGTCGTTCCAGCCGTGACTAAGGCGCTGAACGACTGCCGCGAAAATGTGGAGCGCGTAGTAGCGCAAGGAGCACCGTACACCTGGGAAAATCTCTGCCAGCCGTTGGCGGAAGTGGACGATGTGCTGGGGCGTATCTTCTCCCCGGTCAGCCACCTGAACTCGGTGAAAAATAGCCCGGAACTGCGTGAAGCGTACGAACAAACCCTGCCGCTGCTGTCGGAATACAGCACCTGGGTAGGGCAACATGAAGGGCTGTATAAAGCGTATCGCGACCTGCGCGATGGCGATCATTACGCCACGCTGAACACGGCTCAGAAAAAAGCGGTTGATAACGCACTGCGCGACTTCGAACTCTCTGGCATCGGTCTGCCAATAGAGAAACAACAACGCTACGGTGAGATTGCCACTCGTCTTTCCGAGCTGGGCAACCAGTACAGCAACAACGTCCTCGATGCGACAATGGGCTGGACCAAACTCGTTACCGACGAAGCGGAACTGGCGGGGATGCCAGAAAGCGCGCTGGCTGCGGCAAAAGCCCAGGCTGAAGCGAAAGAACTTGAAGGCTACCTGCTGACGCTGGATATCCCAAGCTACCTGCCGGTAATGACCTACTGCGACAACCAGGCTCTGCGTGAAGAGATGTATCGCGCTTACAGCACCCGCGCCTCCGATCAAGGCCCGAACGCCGGTAAGTGGGACAACAGCAAGGTGATGGAAGAGATCCTCGCGCTGCGTCACGAACTGGCGCAACTGCTGGGCTTTGAAAACTACGCCTTCAAATCACTTGCCACTAAAATGGCAGAAAACCCGCAGCAGGTGCTGGATTTCTTAACCGATCTGGCAAAACGCGCGCGTCCGCAAGGCGAAAAAGAGCTGGCACAACTGCGCGCCTTTGCCAAAGCCGAATTTGGCGTCGATGAGTTGCAGCCGTGGGATATCGCGTACTACAGCGAAAAACAAAAACAGCACCTCTACAGCATCAGTGACGAACAGCTGCGTCCGTACTTCCCGGAAAACAAAGCGGTTAACGGTTTGTTTGAAGTGGTGAAACGTATTTACGGCATCACCGCTAAAGAGCGTAAAGATGTTGATGTCTGGCACCCGGATGTACGTTTCTTCGAACTGTATGACGAGAACAACGAACTGCGCGGTAGCTTCTACCTCGACCTGTATGCCCGTGAAAACAAGCGCGGCGGGGCGTGGATGGATGACTGCGTAGGCCAGATGCGCAAAGCTGACGGTTCTCTGCAAAAACCGGTCGCGTATCTGACCTGTAACTTTAACCGCCCGGTAAATGGTAAACCGGCGCTGTTTACCCATGACGAAGTGATCACCCTGTTCCACGAGTTCGGTCATGGTCTGCATCATATGCTGACCCGCATCGAAACCGCCGGTGTATCCGGGATCAGTGGGGTGCCGTGGGATGCGGTCGAACTGCCGAGTCAGTTTATGGAAAACTGGTGCTGGGAGCCTGAGGCGCTGGCGTTTATCTCTGGTCACTACGAAACCGGCGAACCGCTGCCGAAAGAGTTGCTGGATAAAATGCTGGCGGCGAAGAACTACCAGGCGGCGCTGTTTATTCTGCGCCAGCTGGAGTTCGGCCTGTTCGATTTCCGCCTCCATGCCGAGTTCCGCCCGGATCAGGGAGCGAAAATCCTCGAAACTCTGGCAGAAATCAAGAAACTGGTTGCCGTAGTACCGTCTCCATCCTGGGGCCGTTTCCCGCACGCTTTCAGCCATATTTTCGCCGGTGGTTATGCCGCAGGTTACTACAGCTACCTGTGGGCTGACGTACTGGCGGCAGATGCTTTCTCGCGCTTTGAGGAAGAGGGCATTTTCAACCGTGAAACCGGGCAGTCGTTCCTCGACAACATTCTGAGCCGTGGCGGTTCAGAAGAGCCGATGGATCTGTTCAAACGCTTCCGTGGTCGTGAACCGCAGCTGGATGCGATGCTGGAGCATTACGGCATTAAGGGCTGATCATTCAGTGAAAATCTGCTTAATTGATGAAACAGGCACCGGAGACGGTGCCTTATCTGTTCTGGCGGCCCGCTGGGGGCTGGAGCACGATGAAGACAACCTGATGGCGCTGGTGTTAACGCCGGAACATCTGGAATTGCGCAAGCGTGATGAGCCAAAACTTGGCGGCATCTTTGTTGATTTTGTTGGCGGAGCGATGGCGCACCGACGTAAATTCGGCGGTGGTCGCGGTGAGGCGGTGGCGAAAGCGGTGGGCATTAAAGGCGATTATTTGCCGGATGTGGTGGACGCCACCGCAGGGCTGGGGCGCGATGCCTTTGTGCTGGCTTCAGTCGGTTGCCGCGTGCGGATGCTGGAGCGTAATCCAGTCGTTGCCGCCTTGCTCGACGACGGCCTGGCGCGTGGTTATGCGGATGCGGAAATCGGCGGCTGGTTGCAGGAGCGGTTGCAGTTAATTCACGCCTCCAGCCTGACGGCGCTGACTGATATTACCCCGCGCCCGCAGGTGGTTTATCTCGACCCGATGTTCCCGCATAAGCAGAAAAGCGCGCTAGTGAAAAAAGAGATGCGTGTCTTTCAGTCGCTGGTGGGACCGGATCTTGATGCCGATGGATTACTGGAGCCTGCACGCTTGCTGGCGACCAAACGCGTGGTGGTAAAGCGTCCGGACTACGCGCCACCGCTGGCGAATGTCGCCACGCCAAACGCGGTTGTGACTAAAGGGCATCGCTTTGATATCTATGCAGGTACGCCAGTGTAAAAGTAAAGCAGGGTAGCGATAACGCTACCCTGCTTTCTGCAAGAATAATTAATGGCTTTCCGGCGTCGCAATCATGCGTTTCAGCCACGGCACCATCAACAGCATCACTACTGCAACGCCCAGCGTGACCAGACCAATCTTACCAAACACGTTGGTATAGACGGGCAACGTCTCAAGCGGATCGGTAATGTTGTCCGGCACCGCGGTAAATGTTGCCACATAGCCGCCCAGCAAGAACGCGGCAGCCTGCGTCAGGAACCACATCCCGAGAATAAAGCCCATCAAATGCTGCGGCACCAGGGCAGCAATCATCGCCAGGCCAAGGGCGCTAATAAACAGTTCACCCAGGCTCTGGAATAAGTACACCAGCACGATAAACCATGGCGATGTCAGCCCTTGTGCATCCGCAAACCACATTCCCGCAGCTGCCGCCGTCAAAAAGCCCAGTGAGCACATAAACATGCCGAGAGTAAATTTCATCGGCATCGAGAGGTCTTTGCCTTTGTTACCCAGATGCGTGTAAATGCCTGCCAGTATTGGGCTGGCGAGTACCACCCAGAACGGGTTAAGCGCCTGGAAGCTGACCGGGTTGATGGAAAAACCGAGAATTTCATGATGCACGTTGTTGATGGCAAAGAAGTTCAGCGATGTTGGCATCTGGGCGTAGAGAATGTAAAACACCACCGCTTCGAGCATCAGGACAAAGGCGACAAACATTTTATTGCGCCCGGTTTTATCCAGCTTGAATGCCTGACGAAAGAAGATGATGGTGACGACGATGGAGAGAACAATCAGCACTAGATTGGCGACTTCTACGTTGTGCATCAGCCATGCACATACGAAGATCATCACCACGCTGCCAAGTAATACGTACAACAGTTTGCTGAAGCTCATCGGCTTGAAGTCGGGTTCAGAACCAATGTCTTTCACCATTCCACGACAGGCGATGTAAACCAGTAATGCGATAATTAACCCCGCCCCGCACAGGTTGTAGGTGACTGAATAACCGAATCTATCAGCGATCACAGGGGCCAGCGATAACGCTATCAACGAGCCGATATTGATCGACATATAGAACAGGGTGAATGCGCCATCAAGCCGCGGATCTTTCGGCGGATAGCACTTCGAAAGCAAGCTGGCTGGGTTAGCTTTAAACAGGCCGTTACCGACAGCGATAGTCCCCAGGGCGATGAAAATCAGGTCAGGCTTAAGTAGCGACATGCCGGTCATGAAGTAGCCAATCGCCAGCACAAGTGCTCCAAGAACAATGGTGCGTTTGGTCCCCAACAGGTGGTCGCCGACATAGCCGCCAATGGAAATGAGGCCATAGACCAGTGCAGCAAAAGCACCAAAAGTGACAAAAGCCTGCTCTTGCGAGAATCCAAGCTGTTTAACGAAGAAAACCGCCAGTACGCCCTGCACGCCGTAGTAGCCGAATCGCTCCCATAACTCGACAAAAAAGATCATGAAAAATGGGCGAGGTTGCTGCAGCATCCCCATGGGTGTTGTTGTATTCATATTTATTAACCTTCCAATACCATCCTGAAAAGTATGAACGCGTAAGGGATAACGCGCGAAAAAGTTTACATCTGTCAGAGATTCTTAATATTGATGCGGTGAATAGATTAATACACTATTACAACAGAAAATAACCAGCTGATCACACTAATGATGGAAAATATGATGGTGTTAAATGTTGTATTGGCAGGAGATTTTGATTGCGTACGCAGATCGTAGGCCAGATAAGGCGTTTACGCTGATCAGGTAACAAGGCGCGCCAAAAAGCAAAACGCCCGCATATGCGGGCGTTCAGGAACACGTCGTGGAGGGAAGATTATTCTTCTTCGTCGCGCAGCGGAACAATCAGCATATCAACGTGAACGGTGTTGATCAGCTGACGTGCGGAAGACATCAGTTTGCTCCAGAAGTCCTGGTGGTGACCACAAACCACCAGATCCATATCGTATTTCTTGATTGCATCGACCAGAACCTGGCCCAGGTCGCCGCTGCCGCTCAGGGTTTCAGTGATTGGGTAGCCTGCATTAGTGGAAAGCTCGGTCAGCGCATGATGTGTCTCTTCAGAGATGCGTTTCTGCATATCACCCAGATTCACATCAATAAGCCCGGTGTATAGGTCAGAGTAGTTTACATCTACGTGGATCAGAGAAACTTTCGCATTGTAGGGGCGAGCCATAGAGACTGCTTTCTCTACCAGAACTTTGCTTTCCGGGGAGAGATCGACCGCGATGAGAATGTGTTTATAAGCCATAGTGTTACTCCTTCCATAAAGTTGTCGATGACTGGCCAGCTAGCGTTTCTTGTGCCGTTACGTCACCCGCGTCCTGCGAACTACGTGCGCGGGGCTAACCCAGCCGTAAAGATTCAGTGTTAAGACCATCCTTACCTTATAGCGACCCGGATGATCCGTCAATCCGCCTTGCTTACCCGTTAGATAAACAAATTTTCGACATGAATATATTGATAGTGGTTAACCTTCTGGAAAAAAAACAACCTGATCTCCTACACTATCTATAGAGCCGCTCGGATGTTGGTCACCACAAAAGCGGTTTCTCCAGGACCTGGTGTTAACTGATTGGCAGCGTATCGGGAGCGGTAGCCCCGGGGTGGAACTCCGCGGGCAGGTCGCCGGGGAGGAGGTATGATAAGCACCGTCGCATTATTTTGGGCTTTATGTGTCGTTTGCATTGTTAACATGGCGCGCTATTTCTCATCACTACGCGCGTTGTTAGTGGTACTGCGTAACTGCGATCCATTGCTCTATCAATATGTTGATGGAGGGGGCTTTTTTACCTCACATGGCCAACCCAACAAACAGGTGCGTCTCGTTTGGTATATCTATGCCCAACGTTATCGCGATCATCACGATGATGAGTTTATTCGCCGCTGTGAGCGGGTGCGTCGGCAGTTTATTCTGACTAGCGCATTGTGTGGTCTGGTGGTGGTCAGCCTGATTGCATTGATGATTTGGCATTAAGCACTTCAGCAATAATAACGCATAAAAAAAGCGGGCCAGTAAACTGACCCGCTCGAGACTGATTACAAACGCAAAATTGCCTGATGCGCTACGCTTATCAGGCCTACATAATCTCTGCAATCTATTGAATTTGCATGTTTTTGTAGGCCGGATAAGGAGTTCACGCCGCATCCGGCATGAACAAAGCGCACTATGTCACAATCTGAAGCGGGCCAGCTGACCCGCTCGTTTTGGTGCGTACGATTACAGGAACTGCAAGGAGAGCCAGTACAGCCCGCCGGAAAGCAGTACCGCAGCCGGAAGGGTAAACACCCAGGCCATCAGAATACTGGTTACGGTTTTACGCTGTAAGCCGCCACCATCTACCACCATCGTCCCCGCGACAGAAGAGGAGAGTACGTGAGTGGTGGAAACCGGCATCCCGGTATAACTCGCCAGGCCGATGGACACTGCCGCCGTCATCTGGGCAGACATCCCCTGAGCGTAGGTCATGCCTTTCTTACCGATTTTCTCACCGATAGTCGTTGCCACACGACGCCAGCCAATCATCGTACCGATACCTAACGCCAGCGCGACCGCCATGATGATCCACACCGGTGCATACTCGATGGTGCTAAGCATGTCGGACTTCAGTTTCTTCAACAGGCGCTGATCGTCAGCACTCACGCCAGGCATCTTCACTACTTTGTCGATAGTGTCAGAAACGCACAGCATAATGCGGCGCATCTGGCTACGTTGATCAAGCGACAGCTTGTCGTAGCTTTCCACATCGGTAGTTAACATACCTTTCAGGCGGTTGAGCGCGTTAATGGTATTCGACGGATGGCAGTGGAACTCCGCAGGTTGCGTTGCGCCAGCTTCCGGAGCCGGTACTAACTGATCAGCACCGGTAGCCTGTTTGAGCAGCGCAGGATGCTGCTCAAAGTAAGCTTCGACGTTGTTGATGGCATCACGGGTACGGGTGATTTCGTAGCCAGTGGCATTCATGTTCACCACGAAGCCTGCTGGCGCGACGCCAATCAATACCAACATAACCAGACCAATGCCTTTCTGACCATCGTTCGCGCCGTGCGAAAACGCCACGCCGATAGCGGAAAGGATCAGCGCGATACGCGTCCAGAATGGCGGCTTTTTCTTGCCGTCTTTCTTTTCACGCTCCGCTGGGGTCAGGTGGATACGGGCGCGTTTCTTGGTGCCGCTCCAGTAGCGACGCAGCAAGAAAATCAGACCGCCAGCAAACACCAGGCCGACAATAGGGGAAACGATCAGAGAACCGAAAATACTTAATACTTTCGGGATATTGAGTGCATCCACCACTGACGTCCCGGTCATCAACGCATTGGTTAAACCAATCCCGATGATCGCGCCAATCAGCGTATGAGAGCTGGATGCAGGTAAACCAAAGTACCAGGTACCCAGGTTCCAGATAATCGCCGCCAGCAACATAGAGAACACCATGGCAAGGCCATGAGACGATCCCATATTAAGCAGCAGATCCGTCGGCAGCATATGCACAATGGCATAGGCAACACTCAGACCACCCAGCAAAACACCCAAAAAGTTGAACACCGCCGCCATAACCACGGCGAGCTGAGAACGCATCGCGCGGGTATAGATAACGGTTGCCACGGCGTTGGCTGTGTCATGGAAACCATTGATGGCTTCGTAGAACAGCACAAAAGCCAGTGCAAGCAATAATAACAGCCCGGTATGCAAATCCAGGCCAGCAAACAAATGTAGCATAGGACGTTACGCCATTTTGAGGACATGAACGCGGCGCATTATCAGTGACTTTCGCGGCGCGGGCAAAGTGAAATATAGACTTTTTTTGATTTGCCTCCTGTATGGATTTCACTCAAAAAATAATTATCTTATATAATTCAGGCAAATACTTCCTTTTAGTAATATTGATGCTGGTGCGACCACTGAGGAATCTTTACAATTCACGCCCGTTTTTTCTAAGAGGAGCGCAACGTGGAAAGGTTTGATGCCATTATTATAGGCGCTGGTGCGGCGGGTATGTTCTGTTCTGCGCTGGCAGGTCAGGCAGGACGCCGGGTTCTGCTGATCGATAATGGTAAAAAACCAGGGCGCAAAATCCTTATGTCTGGCGGTGGGCGCTGCAACTTTACCAACCTTTATGTCGAACCAGGCGCTTATCTGAGCCAGAATCCGCATTTTTGTAAGTCTGCACTCGCGCGTTTTACCCAGTGGGATTTCATTGATCTGGTCAATAAACACGGCATCGCCTGGCACGAGAAAACGTTAGGACAACTCTTCTGCGATGACTCCGCGCAGCAGATTGTCGACATGCTGGTGGATGAGTGCGAGAAGGGCAATGTAACCTTCAGATTGCGTAGCGAAGTGCTGAGTGTGGCGAAGGATGAAACAGGCTTCACGCTTGAACTGAACGGCATGACTGTCGGTTGCGAAAAGCTGGTCATCGCGACCGGTGGGCTGTCAATGCCGGGGCTGGGCGCGTCGCCGTTTGGTTATAAGATTGCCGAACAATTTGGCCTCAACGTGCTGCCGACCCGTGCGGGTCTGGTGCCATTCACTCTGCATAAACCGTTGCTCGAAGAGTTACAGGTGCTGGCGGGCGTGGCGGTGCCTTCCGTGATTACCGCTGAAAACGGCATCGTTTTCCGTGAGAACTTACTCTTCACCCATCGCGGCTTGTCTGGACCGGCGGTGTTGCAGATTTCAAGCTACTGGCAACCGGGTGAATTTGTCAGTATCAATCTGCTACCTGATGTGGACCTCGAAACCTTCCTGAATGAGCAGCGTAACGCACATCCGAATCAGAGCCTGAAAAACACACTGGCGGTTCATCTACCGAAGCGGTTGGTTGAACGCTTACAGCAACTCGGGCAAATCCCGGATGTTTCGCTAAAACAGCTCAACGTGCGTGACCAACAGGCACTGATTAGCACATTGACCGACTGGCGCGTACAACCCAACGGCACTGAAGGCTATCGCACTGCCGAAGTGACGCTCGGCGGCGTGGACACCAACGAACTCTCTTCACGGACGATGGAAGCGCGCAAAGTGCCTGGGCTGTACTTCATCGGCGAAGTGATGGACGTCACCGGCTGGCTGGGGGGCTATAACTTCCAGTGGGCGTGGTCGAGTGCATGGGCTTGTGCGCAGGATTTGATTGCAGCGAAGTCGTCCTGACCTGTTACCTAAAGATGAAAATTATTAGAGCCGCATTAAAAATGAGCTAATTTTGATAGTGGCTATCTTGTGATTATTTTCTAATGAGCCCGAGAACTGAAACCCTCCAGGCTTAATATAAGGTGGAAGGAAAGGTGATTGAAAACTCACCCAGTGGCCAGATCTTTATAAAATATGAACAGGCTGAAAAAGACAGTAACTTTGTTGTTTTTTTATCCTTAACCACTATGCATTAATGCTGCGTTATTTCATGATGCCTAAGAAAAACCAGCGTTACGCAAATGGTCAACGCTGGTTTTATCCGGTACGTTGCAATTATTTTTTAGCAGAACCTGCTTCTAATATTGAAACGATTGAGAACAACGTAAAGCATACCGCTCCCAAACCGACCAAAACCCGCGAAGGAATAAAATATCCCATGTCGGTCTGCGCCATTTCCGCAAGAAACGATGCCAGGAAAAGGCAAAACAGGCAGGTGAAGACGGGAATCATCGGTATTCTGTTGGCTAACGAACAGGTACGTCTCCATACCAGTGCCAGTAGCCAGACTTTTGAGAATATGCTGTAACAGATCATTCCGAGGCAAATAAGAATAATGCCGGGAGCCAGTCGGGCGCTTGCATCGGAACTGACTAAGACGTATATCCCCTGCAGTACCGTGATTGAGCCGAGAAAAATAACCCAATAACACCACAGCCAGTGTTCTTTAGTTGAAAACGTATTACGTGTTTGATGGACAATTGTGGCAATAAGGCCAATTAGACAGACACAGATTGCGGTTAACCCAAGCAATACGTGACCCGCGACATAATGCGGAGTTATGTCAGCACTACGTAACAGCGTAATAGACCAAATGAAACCGAGCAGGGTGAGTAAAACGGGAACGGCAATGAGGCAGTTACCGATTAATGAAGAATAAGCCTGTACCGGTGTTCCGTCGCTCTTGCTCCCCGCTGCATTTTTGGGAATGAGCAGAAAGTGACCGGATGACGCTGCCACCGTCGATACACAGGCGGCAATCATACCAACGCCGAAAATAACATGGCCGGCGACAAACTCGTCTGCCATCACATCATTGCCTGCTAACAGTGCCCAACCCCATATCATGGTGATAATTGACCCCGCATAGCCAATAATGGGGAACAATGTATTGTAAAACGTATTAACGCCGCGCGTGAGCTGCGAAATGATAATAAATGCGGTAGTGAATAATGCCAGGCATATGGCCGCCAGAGAAATCAGCACATGACCCGCGACGAAATACTCGCTTTGCCCTGAACTTTCCAGCACAAAGCCACCTAACGCGATACAAATTAAGCCCATAATCAAAGGGATTAATTTGAAAAGCCACCCGATATATATGTTCACTTTAAACTCCTCAGGTATCCCTGCTAATATTGAAATATGCATTAATGATAATTTCATCCTGTTAATATAATGACGAGATATCATTAAAGACAAATGCATAGCATAACTATAGCGGGGTTTACTGTGCCGAGTGCCATTTTTTACCGGTTAAAAGGCCATGATAAATAAATATTTATCCTAAGATTAATTCTTATTCTATTGTTTTTTTTTACAATTATCTTCCAGGGATGGATTGTTTTCCATTATTTAGTAAAAGACCGGATAGTCTCGGTGCTTAAAATCATCGAACATATAAGTATTATTGCTTTGTATCATCGTAAATATGTCTTTCAGACATGTATTATTTATTTTGTTACTAACAAGTAAAAATATTACAGGTTATTTATGAAAGTATTTCACAATATATTTAAGCACTTCTCTTCAAACCATCAAGATAAGCATTCAGATAAAGTTAACAGTCATCAACACCATGGCAAGGTTGATAAAAAATATCGATCAAACACAGTTGAAGTTAATATGCTGAATGACTTTTCGCAAATAGATAACGATTTAGGCCTGAATATCATCTATTTCCTGCAACATGGTCACTGGAGGGTAAATGAACATAGTCTTCAGATGGAGAAAATATGGTTTTACAATAGTGAGCCATCTATAGATATTCAAGAATATAATAGTTTCGCCGATAATACTACTAACACGTTTATCTTTACAATTATACCAGACAATAACCATGTGATAAAATTATCGTCTCCCATTACAGTTAAGATTGAGTGTAAGAATGGTTATTATTTTATTAATTTCTCCGGAGATAAATCAGACATAATTTATAAATCAGACATAACTTATAAAGTTAATGGGCTTTCTATCATACCTGAAAATTTCTTTACTCTTCTTAGCGGTAATTTTAAAGCTGACTGGCGTTGGGATGTCTCTAAAGAGACGTTTCCTAAGGATAAGTTTGATAGCTATGTTAAATCTGTGTTTTCTAAAATAGACTTTTATAAACAATGTGGTGTGATTAACCCACAAAATGCCAACACGGCTTATTTTGGCGATACAGATGGAAGAGTAGGCGCTGTACTTTATGCATTGCTCGTTTCAGGGCATATAGGCATCAGGGAAAAGGGTTGGAGTTTATTATGTGAATTATTAAAACACGAAAACATGGCTTCATCTGCATACATACATAAAAATAATAAATTGCTCTACAATTTATTAAATACGAGAGACATGATATTGAATGAGTTGCATCAACATGTTTTTTTAAAGGACGATGCGATAACCCCTTGTATCTTCCTTGGGGATCATACAGGCGATAGATTTAGTACTATTTTTGGTGATAAATATATCCTTACTTTGCTAAATTCTATGCGAAATATGGAGGGTAATAAAGATAGCCGTATTAATAAAAATGTCATCGTTCTGGCTGGAAATCATGAAATCAATTTTAATGGTAACTATACTGCATGACTAGAAAATTATAAACTCTCTGCCGGTGATACGTATAACTTAATTAAAACGCTCGATGTTTGTAATTATGACTCAGAAAGGCAAGTTTTAACCAGTCATCACGGAATAATAAGAGATGAAGAAAAAAAATGTTATTGTCTCGGTGCTTTGCAGGTTCCATTTAATCAGATGAAAAATCCTACTGATCCTGAGGAATTAGCCAATATTTTTAATAAAAAACATAAAGAACACATGGATGATCCTCTATTCCATCTAATCCGAAGCAATACTTTGAAACCCACACCTGTATATGCTAATTATTTTGATAACACTACTGATTTCAGACCAGCACGTGAACGTATCTTCATATGTGGGGAGACACTCAAAGGTGAAGACCCCAGCAAATACATTAGACAAAAATATGGGCATCATGGGCCCGGGGTAGATCAGAATCAACAATTTGATAATGGTATTATGGGGCTAAATTCCCTGAAGGAAGCACGTGATAAAAATAATAAAATAATTTATTCCTCAGGGCTTAGTTGTTTTCAATCTCATTAAAACTCCATGAATACGGTGGTATGTCTTTTTAATCCTGCCAGTATTTCATAGGTTTTCTTAATCGATTGTAGAGGCATGTTCTGATGACGCCTCTACAATCTTTAGGGACTTTCTCTGCTATGAGATAAGAAATTTCATATTATGCTTTAAGGCTGAATGATTTGTGCAAAATATAATTATTTTTCCATCGAACATGAGGTGTATGTCATAAGATTAAATGTTAACTATGCATTCCTCGCGGTGAGTTATATGAGGTAAAAGATGAAAATTGGAACTGTGGCAGGCACTAACGACAGTACAACGACAATCGCAACAAATGATATGGTGCAAGAGCATGTTACTAACTTCACTAAAGAACTGTTTGGGTATATTGCAAATGGTATAGGTGATGATATATCAAGTATTGCCAGGACAATGCTCGGTGAAGTTGTGGAAAAAATTGATGATTGGCAAATAGAACGTTTCCAACAATCTATTCGAGATGACAAAATATCATTTACCATACAAACGAATCATTCAGAAAAATATAGTATGCTATCGGGCATGCGCGCTCATATTCTACGTAGGGATAATAATTATCAGTTTATTGTGACAATTAATAGTAAAAATTACGGCTGCTATCTTGATAATACCGATATTAATTGGTGCAGCATTGTTTATTTACTTAATAATATGACAGTAAATGATGATGCTAATGATGTTGCAGTTACTGAGTCGTACAAACCCGTCTGGGACTGGAAAATATCGCAATTCAATGTATCTGATATTAAATTCGAAACAATGATAAACCCCCAGTTCGCTGACAGAACCTATTTCTCCAATTGTGCACCTGTTGATCCCACAAGTACCAGACCAACCTATTTTGGCGATACCGATGGCTCAGTCGGTGCAGTTTTGTACGCGCTTTTTGCAACGGGACATTTGAGAATCATGGCTGAAGGAGAAAATTTCCTTAGCCAGTTGCTTAATATAGAAGATGAAGTTCTCAACGTATTGCTAAGGGAGAACTTTAATGAGCAACTTGACACTAATGTTAATACAATAATCAGTATTCTGAACAGAAGAGATATAGTTTTAGAAAGTCTTCAGCCTTATTTAGTTATTAATAAAGACGCTGTGACGCCATGTACGTTTCTGGGTGATGCTGCCAACTTACTGATTTAGTGTATGATGGTGTTTTTGAGGTGCTCC
>OLSK01001216.1_pt1 | contig 20017 bp, 16 predicted proteins | sample 1672781 | NCBI WGS metagenome assembly OLSK01 (sample SAMEA3136723, study PRJEB25190) | human gut metagenome | biome: human gut; feature: human-associated habitat; material: faeces | place: Austria | collected 2013 | reverse complement strand
GCTACGGCAACCGCTTTCAGTTTACCAGGGCCGGATACGGTGAGGTTCCCGCCGTTCGCATACACATTGTTGCCGTTTTCCGTATACAGTGACAAAGTCGCTCCCTGTTCAATATGAACAGACAGGTCAGACGCAGTGCTGTACAGGGCGACGCCGGACGTTTTTGCCGCATCGCTGCCAACAGAAACGCTCCCTTTCACCGTAACGGTAAAGGTGCCGTCCGCACGAATATCGATTATGCTGTCCGCCGCAACGTTTTCCAGTATAAGCGTCCCTTCCGTTTTGTTCAGCGTGGCCGTGCCGCCGGTCGTGCCGGAGGCCGTGATGCTGCCGGTGGAGTTGATGGAGTTCGCGGGGAGCGTCAGCGTGCCGCCGGCCGCGATTGTCTGTGCGTCGGTGTTGTAGAGCATAGCGTTTTCATTTGTCGCCGTCGTCCCGGCAGGCCCCTGCGGGCCAGTTGCGCCCGTTGCTCCAGTCGCGCCGGTAGCTCCGGTTGCACCTGTTGCACCGGCCGGTCCTTGTGGACCGGTCGAGGCACACCATTTAGGGAACGGTCAGCCGCAATTAAAAGCAACGGTTTAATCCGTTGTTTTGGTGCTGTTCAGCTAAATATACTCCTGTATTTTGCGGAATTCGTCGGCAAATCTGAACTTTATGCTTATGCGCCCGCCTTCGTAGACATATATCGTATCAATGAACTCGATGAGAATATCTCTTGTGAGCCGGTCTATATTCCCGTATTGCCTGAATGCTGCAAGGCAAGGATTTTCGGTATCAATGCCAGTCTCCAGCTCCTGTTCTTCCCTGCGCAGCTTCTCAAGAACAGTGTTGATACTTTCAATCTGACGTTCATAATCGGCTCTCATACCGCGGTACTCGCTTTGGCTGATTTCACCGTCTTTCCAATCCTGATAGATTGCCTGTTTATAGCGGGATATTTTTGTAAGCTCCTTTTTCTTTTGCTCTATCGCGTCCAGCAGCCTCTTGGACTGCGTCTTTGCCGTCGGTGCGCGGTTGATATCGTCAACAAGCTTCGTATAATCTACAGCGAGGTATATCTGCTGCCGAATGGCATACAGAACTGCTTCTTCCAATCTGTCTTGCCGTATGGAATGAATCGTACAGGCTTTCTTGGACAGGTCACGATATGTTTTACATATATAATAGACTATACTGCCGGAAACTTTGCGGCTCATAGCTCTTCCGCAGTCAGCGCAGCGTAGAAATCCGCTGAAGAGATACAGGTCTACTTCTTTTGGAGAACGGCGCGTGTCTCGGTTTAATGCGTTTTGAACCTTGTCAAACTTTTCCCTGCTCATCACAGCCGGAATAGCGCCTTCAGCAATGAACCATTCTTCTTCCGGAACACGCTCCTGAATATGCACCTTGTAGCTTTTTATCCGGTAACGTCCCTGAATCAAATCTCCGCAGAGCATACGGTCTGTCAGAATGCGGCGTATGCTTGATCCCGACCACAATGGCTTTATGCCTTTATCAAGCTGTGGATTGCAATACTTTAGGCCGAGAGCCTGACGTTTATAGACTGCCGGGCATGGAATATCATGGTCATTAAGATGCTCCGCAATTTTGTTCAGGCTCATTCCATTGAGCACCATATCGGCCATGTTGTTTATGACCTCCGCGGCGACTTCATCAAGTATAAGAGCGTTCTTGTCATGCGGATCCTTCAGCCAGCCATAAGCGGCGAACGAGCCTATGTGCTCGCCGTTGCGTCGCTTCATGTCAAACACTTCCCGAATCTTCTCTGAGGTCTCGGCGCAGTGATTTTCATTCAGAACGCCTTGAATCGGTACAGCGATGCTTCGCATGAGCTTCGGCTCTTTATAACTGTCCAGTGGCTGGTGATAAAGAGATATGAAGCGAACGTTATAACGCGGGAACCAGTCGTCAAGGTAATAGCCTTGATCACTGTAGTTTCTGAAAGAGCGCGCAAGGTCTTTTACTATGATGCAGTTTACTCTGCCGCGTCTTATATCTTTGAGCATTCGCTGAAAATCTTCTCGCTCGTCGTCTGTTGTGCCTGAAATCCCGTCATCGACATATTCGTCAACTATGCGGTATTCGTCTCCATCATCCATTGAAGCGATATAATCCTCTATAATAGAGCGCTGGTTTGTAACACTTTCTGATTCATCGAGATGTCGTGCGTCTTCTTTAGATAGACGTATGTACACCCCAATCAACCATGTTCTTGTTCTTCTTCCGCTTACTGCGGTACGGCTATTTACAGCCATTTTTCCTCCTTCCATCACACTACACTATTATTATAGTACAAGCGTAAATGTGAGTCAAATTTCTGCAAAGCCGTTACAGGCCATTTTTCTTTCTAACGAAAAAGTCTGTCAAGCTATCTTGCAGGTCTGGTGCATTGTTGTCAAATTCCAGTTTTACCGCTATGCTGCCGACCTTGAAACAGTATGGATTTCCTAATTGTCTGACCAAATACTGTGCACGACTCTCCAGCGGTACAGTTATATCCAAGCTCATATCTCCCGCATCAATCAAGCTGTCTGTATCTATATTGCGAATATCAGCCGAGGCAAGCTTTTCAATTGCATCAATGTACATATTCACTCCTCCCCGTCATACATACAGTTTATTTCAGTACAGTTGATATAATGAGCCAATGCCAAAAGCAAGCGTTCAGCCGGCCTTTGGCATTGGCTCAAAAATAGTTCTCACCATGAGAAGTATTTCTCGACATCACACAACAAAATCCGCACAGTACCATGTGCGGATTTTTGTAGATCACGTTATTTATCAAAGGCAAACAGACGGCGGTGAGCAAGCCGCTCCATAGGATATTCGTGCCTCCCTCCATTCTTTATGTATGCCGCTACCATATCTATGAATTCCGCGTTGCTGGGGGCGTGGGTGAGCACCCTGCCCGCAATCTCGTTCAGCGCGTCTCTGTCTCCATGTGCCCAGCAGGTGCCGATTAGTGTGCGCAGGGCGTGTTCTACCGAGTGTGGTTTTACACCGAAGTGCTTTGCCGTTTCGGGATATAACCGTTTCGTTATTAGCTGGATACTTTCGCCGGAGTTTACGACCTGCCCTATCATGTATATTGCATAGTCGAAACCGGTGTATCGACCGGACGCCCCAAGACTTCTGAGGATTCGGTCAGCGGTGATTGGAATCTCCTTCTTATCTATGATACCGAAAAGCCAGAAAAGGAGGAGAACGGCAGCGCGAAAACAGGGCGTGAGGCTTGCGCAGAGTTATTGCTCGGCTTCTAAGTCAGAGCACATAAATGTTCTCTGACCCCTTTAATGTGATTAAATTATACTATAAATATGGGCAGTTTTGTTCAACAGTGCATCGCATAGTATCGTCACGTTTTATGTGATAGATGTCGAGAACCATAACAATAAAAACCCCTGCAACGTACATTGCAGGGGAGTGGAGGCCGTTATTCTGTTGATATAAGGAATGAGAAGTTTGTTTTGGCTCCCCTGCATGAGATATGCCGGAACCCAAAAATAAATATGAGGTTGTGTTATGCGGATTAGGAGCTTTAATTATAAAGTCAGGTGGCGCTGCGTTTTCTGGTAAATAGACAGGGAAGTTGCAGCAGTGCTGTGATAATAATACCGGCCCCGACGGGAACGGAAAACCGCCACTGCTTCACGCATGTCAGGATTACATATATGGCCAAGAATACGATAACCATTACTCTTGCCACTGTCCTGAACGTGACCGTTTCCTTTTCGCTGAGCTTCCGGGCTTCATTATCAATCGGGCTGCATAAGAAAATCTGTATTGCGGCAAGCACCACGCCGCCCGTAAACAGAGGAATCTGTGCACTTATCGTAACGAATTTGACTATGAATATGAAGAGCGAAAGAAGCGCCGTCGAGGACACGAAACACACAGCCGACGAATTGAGATGGAACCCGCCGCTGAACTTTCTGATAAGCATGAACGGGATGACCATCATAATCCCCTCGATAACCATGTTGACAGCACACCCGATGATTATTACAAGGCAAAGCGGCAGTAAACTGAACAGAAAGCTGTATGCTGCATATTCGTACAGTTCTTTGTCATCCTCAGAAATGGCTCCTGTGTTCAGGAGCCATTTTGAGATCGCTATTGATGCTTTCCTTATCATTTTACCCGACTGAAGCGCTCAAGAGCCTTCGGAGCCTCCGGCTGATAAACCATCCAGCAGGAGTTCGTATTTGCGCAAACGAACAGAATTGCATTCAGTACGATCGCCGCAAAAGCCGCAACAGAATAATACATGGATCTGATTTTAGTCATATGTTTGACCTCCTTTTAAATCTCTCCTCGTGGGATATGCTAATTATAAATTCATGTTCTTTAGATTTCTACGGCTTCAGCGCGAAATGCAATTTTCTGGGCAAAAACGGTGTTATAGAGGCAAAAATCGTCGAAATTGTCATATATGGCAAAATTGTTTTGAAATATATTGCAGCATATTCAGCTGATTTAGGCAGGATATAATTTACTTCCTCTTTCCCCATTTCCGCGATTTGTTTTACCTTGTACAATGTCTCATTTGCAAAAAAGCGAAAGCCACGCAGTTTTGGGCAGAGATATGATTTTAAGTCAAAGCGTATATAGCACAAGGCCGCAGGAAAATCCTGCGGCCTTGTATAGTATGGGCTTACATTTATGCGATACCGTTTACCAATTTTTGTCGATCGTCAGCAGAGGTTTAATAGTCCAAACCAGATCACTATTACGCTCAATCTTATCAGCGGAAAATATTACATCATCTGAATAATAGTCAATTTTGGATATTTCAGCACTGATGTTGTATATAAAAGTTACAAAAACCCCTTCCTTAACTGCGATACACTGAGTGTCTCCTATAGCCGTGGAAGAAAGTCCGGTCTCATATGGGTACAGCTTCTCCACCTCTTCCCAAGTCGTGCCGTTATTGGCCATATCTTGAAGTAGGTTATTCATCTCATCATAGCCCTTGAACTTATCTGTGAATAGACAGAAGTATATATCGTTTTCATTATAATAGTAATGATTTTTACTGTACATCTCGTGTCCAAAATATATGAATGCCCGTTTGCCGGTGTCAGACATAAGCACAACATAAGGAAGGTAGTTATCAAAAAACTCCCTTGGGTCTCGGATACATTCAATTTTGAAGTCCCTCGCGAGGTCATATATTGTACAGCCACGATAATTATCTTCAATTTGTTCAAGAGAAAGGTCGGAGTAGGTATAGGTTATCAGCTCTTCCGCCGGGGTTGTGTTATCAACCGGCGGCAGTTCAATGCGGCTCTCATAGACAGCAAACAGAAGGCATACAGCTATGCATATAATAACAAATTTCTTCATGTGCTTCTCCTCACTATGAAAAATATTGTGTCTGCTCCATCAAAGGAGCTTATTTCTTCATCTAGCGAGTTTCGTTTTTTTCCAGTAAAGTTTCTATAAACAGCCTCTTTTCAGATGTAGATATTCCATTATCAAGTATCAAACGAAAATTGATTGCACGAACACACCATTGATTATCAGAAATCAATTTTTTGAGATCATCAATAGTAAAAACGTCAAGTGCCACATACATATCAAGCAAAGAAGCAAAAGCCTCTACACATATTTTTCGTCTACATATTTCGTGCAATTGGTAAAATGATATTTTGCAGTGAGCGATTGAGATAAGAAGACTCTTACGGAGTTTACGGTTCGGATATCTACATAGTGTAGAAAATACGCGTTCAGAAATTGTATGGCTATCAGAAAATTGTAGAATATTGGGCAAGATCGCGGCTACTTCATGCTGATACAAGCTCCTTTTTATCAAGTCAAGTGCATTAGCTTCAGTCAAAGTTCCGCTGAATGTTTCGAATAAATCCCAATCACTAAACAACTGGATGCAGAGGGCTTTTCTGTCAGTTGAACTATAGCTGATGATTTTTTTTACAAGTGAGTTGATGTTTTCCATGATGTTGAACGTATTCATTTGACATTATTGTTAGTTAATCTTATGTTGTCCAGTGTATATTTCAGTTTTAGTTCCAGATTAGGCAGTGTGGAAAGATTCGTTCTCGCAAATTATTTCTAGCTCTCCATCAACAAAGCCTATAGCAACCGCCCTCGCCATCTTTAATTCATTCCCGTATTTGCCCTCAATCAGATATTTTTTCACGAGCAATGCGCAACTATTGAGACAATCTTCCCAATCCTTCGCGTACAGGAAAAAGATGTTCTCTCCCGATGTAAAGACTTCGTCGCAAGCCCAATCTTCGTTTTCTTCGTCGAAACTAGCAGTTCCTACGACCTGAACATGGAACACATAGTCCTCGTCTGCTTCATACAAGTTAAAGTTGACTGCAACAATCTGATCCAGTGGAGCTGTATTCAGTGCAGTGTCTAGCCATGCTGTAAATTCTTTCTGCAAATTTTTCATAGTCTTGACTCCTTTTATTTTTGATACAGTATACCGGGGTTACTTCTCACATAATCAACCAAGCTTCCATATAATTGCATGAACTTGGTTATATCACCGCCAGCAATGCGATCAATGTTTCTTTTGGTAAGCAACTTCGGAGTTGCCATACAGATAGCTCTCTTGGGAGAGCAACATCTCTCTGGTTGCTGCGTTTTTGTGCCAGTATGAATGACTTCATCTCAATGTGGACAAGATTACATTCGCCGTTATAGGTGTAGTAAGCCATCGTACGAGCAGTTTGTGAACTGTCTGGAGAAGGTGTCCATATTGCCGTGATTGTTATTTGAACTTCACTATCGCGGTTGCGGATGTCATTCCGCGAACACTATAAAGATTCGGAAATGGGGCAATAAGGAAGCACAGCACAGCAGCTATAAGCATTACAATTGCCAATGTTCGTACGGCCTTCCAAAACCGTGTGTCGGTATGCCTTTTTTGTGCCATATTAATACTACAACTCCATATATGCAGCATACGGCAGAGCACATGTACGCTGCCAATATTTTGCTGCCAGCACTGAACATCAAAATAAAATAGCTTGCGATTCCAAAAAACAGCTGCGTAAGAAAAAGAAATCCAAAAATTTTTAAACCTTGCCTCTTCATTTTTATCTCCTATTTTTTAATAGAAATTATATCATTACGCTGTTTCCTTAAATTTATAAGATTGCGGACGAAGTCAGGTAACGAGAAACTTACACCTGCATTTACACCTATATATCCTAAATATAAAGCAGCGCCGTAACTAAATTCAAAAGACGAACCCAGAGAACTCTCATTATATAGAATATTGTTGTTATAGTCTATTAATTTGTTCCCTTGAGGGCCAAAATCTATCAGGACTGCGTTAATATGTATTCCATAGGTTTCGCTCTGTGAGAGACGTAAGACCCCATCATACAGAGAAATATGTACAAGATCGTGATACCATCCTGCTCCAACACCAATAACTCCTTCTATGTCTGCATCTGCATATAGCCCCATTCCAATTCCGGCGTCCAAACTCACTGAATGCCATGCTGCAATCCCGACGTCCTTTGCCACTCCCTTGAGATTATGCATAGTGTACTTGAAATGCAGTACTGACAGTGAGTACCCGCCACCGCTGTCTGTGAGGTTCAATGCCCATGCAGATAATGTACCAGATCTATCCGAAAGCACAATTGAGTTATTCTTGCAATATGTGAACATGTTGGTACCGAAAATTCCCTGTCCAGTACTTGCGAATACATCAGGGCTTATAAATCTGTCTACTTCCGGATCATAGTACCGTGACTTGAGGTAGTACAGGCCAGTCTCAGTATCATAATAATAACCACGGTAGCGGATGGGATTCACATCTGCGAGGTCTCCGGTGGATGCGAGAACTCTTCCCCAAGCGTCGTAAGTGTATGTAGCAGCTTCAGTGCCGGTTGCGGTTATGACCTTGAGAATATCGCCTTGGAGATTCTTGACGTAGAAGTATTCTGTGTCAGCGCCGTTCGCGGTTCGGGTGAAGCCTATCACATCGCCTGTGCTGTCATAGTGGAAGTAAAGGGCGTATGCGTCGGTAATGTCCGCAGCAAGCTTGCTGCCCTGCCAGACGTAGCTGTGAGCTACGCCGTTGACGGTCTTGCTTGTGCGCAGGCCGGACTCGTTATATGCAAAGCTCAGTGTGTCGCTGCCCTTGGTCATGGAGGCCAGCTGTCTGCCGCCCTGCCAGTTCATCGTCCAGCCGCGGTAGCTCAGCGGGTTGCCTATACCGTCATAGCTTATGGCCTCGCCGTTGTATGCGGTCAGCAGGTCGCCCCATTCAGCATCGCCGTAGGTGTAGGAAGTAGTCGTTCCGCTGCCGCTGACCGTGCCGTTGCCAGAGCAGGCGTACTCTGTGCGGCTGAGGATATTGCCGCCGTTGTCGTAGGTGTAATTCCACGCTTTTCCCGCCGTCGCATTCTTTTCCCATACCAGCTGGCCGAGATCATCATACTCATATGTTACGGTCTGGTCGCCGGAGACGGAGAGTATATTTCCGTTGGCATCGTAGGTGTAGTTGAAGTTCGCAGTCTTGCCGCCGTAGGAGTTGGTGACAGACTTGACCTGAGTGGTGGTATATGTGCTGTCAACGTCGCGGTAGGCGTAGCCGGTGCCGAGGACGGTGCGGCTGCCGTTCTTGACCGTCGTCCCAGAGCTGCGGCCATGACCGTCATAGGTTATTTGCTCAGTGACATCGCCGTAGCCGAATGTGGTCGGACGGCTGTCGTCGTCATAGGCGTAGGTATAGCTGAAGCTCTTGCCGCCTATACTCTCGGTCAGCGCCGTGACATTGTCCTTTGCATCATACGTCCAGCTGAAGTCATGCTTTACGATGTTGTTTCCGTCAGTCTCGACCACGCGGATGAGCCGGTCAGAACCGTCGTACAGATAGTTCTCGGACGAGAGCAGCGTCCCGCCGGTTACTGCGCCGTCTGCTATTGTGACGGACTTCATCTCAATGCGGACAAGCTTTCCTTTGCCGTTATAGGTGTAGTAGAAGCCTATGCCCTCGTTGTCCGAGCAGTTCGTGAACCGACTGGTGAGGGTGCCCATATTGTCGTAGAAATACTTCCAGTAGTCCCCGTTGCCGTAGGTCTGAGAGGAAAGCGTCCACGTGCCGGAGTTGTAGGCGTTGCTGACGAGGTTCCGGCTGCCTATGTTCACCGCCGTCTGAAGGTCTGCCGCGCCGTAGACGAAGCTGTAGGTCGTGGTCTTGCCGCTGGTATTGGTATGGGTCAGCGTCGAGAGCAGGTCGTCTGTGTAGCCGTTCGTGACCGCGGCGTCTCCGCAGGCGGTGGCCAGCAGCCTTCTCATGCTGTCGTAGCTGTACCCGGTTGCAACGCCCTTCGCGTCCGTGACGGAATTGACCAGTGAGCGGTCGGTGTCGTTCGCGTAGGTGACGGTGTTCCGGTCGCCAGCGGTGACGGAAGCCGTCATGTTGCCGTCCGAGGTGTAGGTAGTGTCACTGCGGATGACCTTGTTTCCGTCCCCACCAATGCTTGCTGAGGTGCTGTTGCCGTAGGCGTCATAGCCGTAGCTAGTGCGCACACCCGTGGCGCTGACCGTCTCGGTCAGGAGCCTGTTGCTGTCATAGCTGTAGCTGTACTGCCCGCCGCCCGGCATGGTAATGCTCGTGACGTCGTTATTGCTGTTGTAAGCATAGCTCGTGACGCGCCCATCGATGTCGGTAATCTTTGTGACGTTGCCGTTCGAATCGTATTCGTATTTTGCCTCGAATGGTTCCTCGAATACCTGCACTCCGGTATAGTACGCTTCATTGACATTATATCCGTACATGCAGTGGAAATAGATCGTGTCGTATTCCTTCGAGGCGGTGACGCTGCCGGAGAGGAACTGCCAGTCCTCGCAGTTGTCATTTGCGTGGATATACTTGTTGAACTGCCATACGCCGTCTTTTTCAAAAGACAGCGCAATGCAATTGTCCCTTATGTAGTTCGCGTTCGGGTCGGGCTTGTTGCTTACCGGCGCACTTACAGACTTTACCCACGCTCCGAAAGTAAATACATCACCGACCTGCCCTCCGGGGTGGGATATGCCATAGACATAGGACTTGGCCGCCATGCTGTTGCCGTTGATGCAAAGCGCAGATATGTTGTCAGAGGAGACTATACCGGGAACAGACACGGCTCCGTCGCCGCTGCCGTTATTGCGCCCTGTCCAGCCGCTCAGTCCGGAACTAAGGTCACCGTTTGCCATGAGATTTCTATGGCTGACCAGCTGCGGCGTTTCTCCCTCCGATGTGGCTATTGTCACATGTCTCCCCACAAATTATACAGTGGCTTTGCTAATATTGGTACACTATTTCGAAACTAATTTTTTCCTGGGAATACCTTTCAACAATTTCTTTATATTTATCTGTCTTGCAAAAAATGTTTTCCACAAGGCATGGATGTCTCCATTTTGGGCGTAGATGCCACCAACGGTATTCTCTATAGCCTTTTTCAAACTTTTCGCACGGCTTCTTAACTATTACAAACATTTCCCCCATTAATTTCGTCTCGCCATAAAACGAATCATATTTTCCCCGTATATAAACGATACCTATCTGCGACACATCTTTCCAGAAAACATCAACCGGGATAAACCCCATGACATAAAACCTTAGCTTTTGGGAGTCAACGGAGGCTCGCTGGCATGCCCTACCTGCGCGGATGAGCATATATACAAGACACACAAATATGAGAAGCACCAATTTGTTCAACAGGATATCCCAATGCACAATGGTAAGGATACATAGGCACGAGATGGCGGAGATCACAACAAATATTACCTCAAACTTATCTGGCTGTATGTGAACAGTGGGGAGTGTTCCAACATCTTGCTCATAACTATCTGTCATCGTGTTACCATCCTCCAAGTTCCGCCGCCGTAATGCATTACCTGCACCGGCTCTATATATGCAAGATTACTTGCCCGCTGATTGGAGGACTTGCCTCCCGGTGTTGACTCCGTCATGTAAAGATTCTCTGCAACGTTGGTTGAAACTTGTGAAGCAGTGAAATTAACGGCGAAGCCGATTGACAGGTCAAAAGCTGCTTTGCCCAATTCATCCCATATACCTTTGCCGAAAAAGCCATTTTTAAAGCTTCCACCAGAAACAAAAGACGCCGCAAATTCACTTACAAACACAATTACGCACCCTTCTATGGATACTCCGTCTCTATAACACTTATATGCATCATACGCCGCAACGGCGGCCGAAGCTAATGGGGTATTAAGCGCGCTAGATAACGCCCCCACACCAACGTCTACAAGTAATTCTACGCCCCTATCGCCCGCTGCTATTCCGCTAATAAGACTAGTTACTGCCCCAGTGGCAGCACGAATCAGTGTTCCTACTCCTATAGCTCCTGTTATGTCAGTATTTCTGACCGGGTTATTCTCGCAATATGCGAACATATTAGCGGAGAGAATTCCATCGGCGTCGGTTGTTGCAAATGCGTCGGGGTTTATGAACCGGCAGGTTCCCGGATCGTAGTACCGGCTTTGGAGATAATACAAGCCAGTTTCTACATCGTAATAATATCCCCTATACCGCAGTGGGTTTACATCTGCCATATCGCCCGACGAAGTGAGCAGCTTGCCCCAAGCGTCGTAGGTGTATGCGGCAGCTTCTGTGCCGGTTGCGGTTATGACCTTGAGAATGTCACCTTGGAAGTTTTTGACGTAGAAATATTCTGTGTCAGTGCCGTTAGCAGTTCTGGTGAAGCCTATCACATCGTCTGCGCTGTCATAGTGGAAGTACAGCGCGTATTCGCCGGTGATGTCCGCGGCTAATTTGCTGCCCTGCCAGACGTAGCTGTGAGTCACGCCGTTGACCGTTTTCTCCGTGCGCAGACCGGACTCGTTGTAGGCAAAGTTCAGCGTGTTGCTGCCCTTGGTCATCGAGGCCAGCTGCCTGCCGCCCTGCCAGCTCATCGTCCAGCCGCGGTAGCTAAGTGGGTTGCCTATGCCGTCGTATGTTATCTCCTCGCCGTCATACGCGGTCAGCAGGTCGCCCCATTCCGCATCGCCGTAGGTGTAGAGCGTTTCCTCCTGAACAGTCACACGGTCAGAACTGTTGACAACAGTGTCGCTGTCATCAAGGCTCATTAAGGCTGGCGTCGGAGTAACCGGCGGGTTGATGGGGATAGGCTCGCGGGAAGGTTTCGGAGTAGGTTCGGGAGTCGGCGTGGGAGTAGGAGTCGGGTCTGGTTCCGGTTCAGGCTCAGGAACAGGAGTCGGTTCAGGTTCGGGTTCTGGCGTCGGTTCGGGTTCCGGTGCCTCGGTGGTGTATTCGCGGACTTTCTTGATGAGATTGCCGCCGTTATCGTAGGTGTAGCGGATTATTACCTGATCGTCGCCGGTACCTATCGTCTCGGTTATGAGCTGGCCGAGATTATCATACTCATATGTTACGGTCTGAGCACCGGAGACGGAGAGTATATTTCCGTTGGCGTCGTAGGTGTAGTTGAAGTTTGCAGTCTTGCCGCCATAGGAGTTGGTGACAGACTTGACCTGTGTGGTGGTATATGTGCTGTCAACGTCGCGGTAGGCGTAGCCAGTACCGAGAACGGTGCTGCTGCCGTTCTTGACCGTCGTCCCGGAGCTGCGGCCATGACCGTCATAGGTTATCTGCTCAGTGACATCGCCGTAGCCGAATGTGGTCGGACGGCTGTCGTCGTCATAGGCGTAGGTATAGCTGAAGCTCTTGCCGCCTATACTCTCGGTCAGCGCCGTGACATTGTCCTTTGCATCATACGTCCAGCTGAAGTCATGCTTTACGATGTTGTTTCCGTCAGTCTCGACCACGCGGATGAGCCGGTCAGAACCGTCGTACAGATAGTTCTCGGACGAGAGCAGCGTCCCGCCGGTTACTGCGCCGTCTGCTATTGTGACGGACTTCATCTCAATGCGGACAAGCTTTCCTTTGCCGTTATAGGTGTAGTAGAAGCCTATGCCCTCGTTGTCCGAGCAGTTCGTGAACCGACTGGTGAGGGTGCCCATATTGTCGTAGAAATACTTCCAGTAGTCCCCGTTGCCGTAGGTCTGAGAGGAAAGCGTCCACGTGCCGGAGTTGTAGGCGTTGCTGACGAGGTTCCGGCTGCCTATGTTCACCGCCGTCTGAAGGTCTGCCGCGCCGTAGACGAAGCTGTAGGTCGTGGTCTTGCCGCTGGTATTGGTATGGGTCAGCGTCGAGAGCAGGTCGTCTGTGTAGCCGTTCGTGACCGCGGCGTCTCCGCAGGCGGTGGCCAGCAGCCTTCTCATGCTGTCGTAGCTGTACCCGGTTGCAACGCCCTTCGCGTCCGTGACGGAATTGACCAGTGAGCGGTCGGTGTCGTTCGCGTAGGTGACGGTGTTCCGGTCGCCAGCGGTGACGGAAGCCGTCATGTTGCCGTCCGAGGTGTAGGTAGTGTCACTGCGGATGACCTTGTTTCCGTCCCCACCAATGCTTGCTGAGGTGCTGTTGCCGTAGGCGTCATAGCCGTAGCTAGTGCGCACACCCGTGGCGCTGACCGTCTCGGTCAGGAGCCTGTTGCTGTCATAGCTGTAGCTGTACTGCCCGCCGCCCGGCATGGTAATGCTCGTGACGTCGTTATTGCTGTTGTAAGCATAGCTCGTGACGCGCCCATCGATGTCGGTAATCTTTGTGACGTTGCCGTTCGAATCGTATTCGTATTTTGCCTCGAATGGTTCCTCGAATACCTGCACTCCGGTATAGTACGCTTCATTGACATTATATCCGTACATGCAGTGGAAATAGATCGTGTCGTATTCCTTCGAGGCGGTGACGCTGCCGGAGAGGAACTGCCAGTCCTCGCAGTTGTCATTTGCGTGGATATACTTGTTGAACTGCCATACGCCGTCTTTTTCAAAAGACAGCGCAATGCAATTGTCCCTTATGTAGTTCGCGTTCGGGTCGGGCTTGTTGCTTACCGGCGCACTTACAGACTTTACCCACGCTCCGAAAGTAAATACATCACCGACCTGCCCTCCGGGGTGGGATATGCCATAGACATAGGACTTGGCCGCCATGCTGTTGCCGTTGATGCAAAGCGCAGATATGTTGTCAGAGGAGACTATACCGGGAACAGACACGGCTCCGTCGCCGCTGCCGTTATTGCGCCCTGTCCAGCCGCTCAGGCCGGAGCTGAAATCTCCGTTGGATACAAGATTCCTATGGCTGATGAGGGACAGCGTTTCGCCGTCGGAGGTTGTGACGCTTACGGCGTCATCCCATGCATCGGTTATCTGAAGCCGCGAGCTTGCGACGAGTTGGTTCGCGCGTCCGCTGCTGCTCTCGTCCTTGGCATAACGACCGTACAGCGCCTGACCTTCGTTATTGTATACCGAGGTCGTATTGCCGTTGTTGTTGAACTGGTATGCCATCCAGCGCCCGGTGTTGTCCGTAACCTTAGTATAATTCGTCGCGTACTCAAATGCAAGCGAAGAGATATTCGTTCCGCAGGATGTGTAGGCCAGCGAAGAAATGCGCACGGGGAAGGTGGATGCAGCTGGGTTCTGGATGTAGGAGAATGTAAGAGTGTCGCGGCTGCCGTCGCTGCGGGCAATATCCTTTGCGGCAGTCATTATATGGCCTGACCATGAGTATTCCGCCGTCTTGCCGTCGGCAAAGCTGACCTGCGTCAGGTTGCCATCGGAATAAGAATAGGAGACGGTCTCCAACGCACTGGAGCCAGCTCCGAGGTAGGACACAGAGGATAGCTGTCCTCCGGAGTAGCTGTAGGAGTATTTGCGTCCGGCACCGTCCGTGACCGTGTCGATGCGAAGATTGGAAGCGTCGCTGGAAACGTAGCTTATGGTGACCTTGTTGGCAGATATCTTGCCGTCGTTGATGCTTACAAGTCTGCCGCTTGAGTCAAAGCTGAGAGTGTTGTTCCCTTTGTCGCGTATCGTGTACGAGGAGCCGGAAACGGTCAGGGTGTAGCCTTGACCGGCTTCATCTTCCCAGACGCCATTACTCGATAGGAAGTACTTCTCTGTGCCGTCACCGTCTACCCACTTATAGTAGTTTGTCCCGCCGACTGTTACGGCTCCGATGGTCTGGGTATATGCATTCCGCCAGCCGTAACCATAGCCGACGTCGGAGCTGCGGTCACTCAGATTGTAATAGAATCCGGCGGATGCGGGCATACGGTTTCCAGAATAGCTCATGTCGGTGCGCTGCATGACAAGGTTGCCGCTGAAGTTCTGGACGTATGCCGTGCCTGCCCGTCCCATGCCCTGAGTACTGTAATCCCAGTAGTCTTCAATGCCGCTGGCATTGGCATAATGCACGGTGAGCTGAGGACCATAGTAGGCGTTGTACTGCACTTGGTACATAACGCCGTAGGCTACTGAGGCTACGTCCTCGCTGCCGGATTTTATCATGACGCCGTTGTTTACTAGGCTTCCGTCGTACCATGCACGGACGGCCTTGGTTATGTTCCAGTAGTGGAAGCCGTACTTGCCGTAGATATTCTGGTAGTCCAGCACTTTACTGTCATAGTTGGGACGATTGTTCCAGTTGATGCCGGTGTAGTCCAGATAGCTGTCGCCGGTGACGGCATACGCCCCGGCTTCCATGCCGGACGATCCTGCATAACCCTCAACATACATACGCAGGCTTGAGTCAAGAATGACGTCTGTGCTCTTCAACTCCGGAAGACTCTTGATGCGTATATATGAACGAGTCTTCAGGTATGTGCCGACATAGCCCATGAGCATGAAGTTCTGCCAGTATATATTAGGCTCGTTTGGCCTGCCGGAGTAGGCGGCGGTGTCCTCAACGCTCTGGTTCGTGACCTGTACGGTGATGGTCGGGTCAAGCGTGAGAGGCCAAGCGCGCTCCTCATCAAATATCCATTCCTTGTCCAGAGTGTAAACTATGCGGATTTCGCCGGTAGACAGTGTGCGCACAGTAACGGCGACATTGAATTCTACCATGCCGCGGCTGTCGAACATATACGGCTGAGGAATGACAAATATAGTTTCACCGCTGTCATCCTGAAGCTCAATACGTCCGTCGTCGTGAAGGACGGGAGTCAGTCCCGGTGCATAAAGCGTAGTAGATACTTCACCGGGAACATAGTCGGGATCGCTGAACTCATAGTATTCCTTCAGTGTTTGCCCTATAAGGGAATACTTGACGTCAACCCCACTGTAGAGGTTCGGATAAATTGCTTCGCCGAGAGCGTTGGTAGACATTTTGCGTTCATTCTCGGTTTCAAATGCCATACCTTCGGGGATGGCAACGTCAGTCGCCTCCAAGCTATCCGGCCTGAAATATATGGTATATCCCTTGTAGGACACACCGATACGGTTACGATCTGCGAAGCGGCTGGGAAGGAATACGCGGAAGTTGTTGTCCGTGTTGCAGACAACGCTGTCGCTTATCTCAATCATATCCGAGTCGGGCTTGAGGGTATCGTCATCCGCAGTCTGCTCGACGTCGATGTCAGGAGCAGTGGTGGGATCATCCTCACCGGCTATGACGATTTCTGCGCTGCCGTCTTCCGCAGGAGCTTCGGGGGTTTCAACTGGTTCTTCCGTCTGCTCGTCTGACGGCTCTTCCGTTACATCCACAGGTTCTTCACTGCTCACTTCGGAAGCAGCTTCACTGTCAGTATCGTCTACTATAATTATCTCAGCCTCACTGCCATCTGCCGGGGGCGTTTCTTCCGGGAGCTCTGCGGACGGTTCGGGGGTAGTGGCTTCATCGTCTGTGCTGTCCTCCTCGGCAGTAAGCGATGTAAGACCGCCGCCCTGCTCGGCTGGCAGAAGCTCCGCAAGCTCTACTCCCGGCTTCGCCGCAACCATATATGTTTCGGAGCCGGAACGCAGGGTGTTGTCTATTTCCTGCCAAGTGCCGTTGCTGTCATAGTGAACGGGGTAAGGGTACACGACGGCTGAATATGTGCCGTCGGAAAGGCTAAAGTGCTTTTCGTATTCGCCGCGCAGTTCAGGGATTTCGCCTGACACGTCCGGCTGCTCATAGGTGAAGGTGTCGTGCCGTTCGTCATCGATTTCGAATTCATCGGCAAGCGCGGATACAGGCAGCAGCTGTACTGTCAGCACCAGCGCCAGCAGAGAAGCCGTCAGCTTCTTCCAGATGTTCCTCATCTTTTTCGTCTCCTTTTTCTCTGTATTTCCCGTTTTGGACAAATAATCTGGCCTTGGTGTTTTCAGCATACAGATTTCAGCTGGTGGAGACAATAGCTCATGCGCGAAATGACAAAATACGCGCAGTTTTGGGCATAGAGACTTGCTTCGCTCAAGGTATTTAGTTGATGCACAAAATGTGCAATTTCCCGCCATAACAGATTAAACGGAATAAAAAATGCAGATGATGTAATATGTAGCAAAATTGTTTTGCTACACATTGTCGGAATTCGCACGCTTTCCTGATAAAATTCACATGGGTGATATACTATGGAATGTAACCTTGTTGAAATGGGGAGTCGAATCGCTGCAAGGCGAAGACGGTTGGGGATAAGTCAAAATTTCCTTGCGGAGAAAGTTGATATTTCCAGAAATCATTTATCAAATATCGAGCGTGGGCGAGAAAAACCGAGTTTTGATGTGCTGATAAATCTATGTAATATACTTCGTGTCACACCTGACTATCTGCTCATGGGTACTATGCATTCTCACGGCGTTCCGCAGAATTTAATTGATAGCTTAGCTCTGTGTACAGCTGAGGACATAGCACTGTTAGAAGACATCGTGCACCATATGGTTATCAGGCAAGAAAGCGACTGGAATAATGACAATTTTATTTAATTATGATATAATGGCAAAAACGACCTTGTGAGGTGTTTTTGCCATTATGCGTATTGTGTTCTGTGATGATGATATTGAGATTTTGAATCAGCTCCAGAGATATGTTTCAGAGTTCTTCAGAGGGCTGGGTAGCACTATGCCGGAATTTGCGTTCTACGAAAGCGGTGACGAACTTCTTGAGCATGAAACGTCTTTAGATATTGCTTTCTTAGATGTGGAAATGCCGGGACGGAGCGGTATTTACGTAGGAACAATACTGAAGAAAATAAATCCTCAGGCAAAAATCTTTATTGTAACGTCTTATCCGGATTATCTTGATGAAGCGATGCGGTTTCAGGTATTTCGTTACTTATCAAAGCCGATAGATAAAAATCGACTGTTTCGCAACCTGAAAGATGCCGTGTATCAGTATAGTATGGAGACGAAGGAAATTCCAATCAACACCGCCAGAGGCATAACCGTCATTTCGGCAGAACGTATTATATGCGTTGAGCTGTCTCAGAGAAAGACAACTGTGTATACATGTGAAGGTACACTTCAATCAACGGACAATATTGAACATTGGCGTGAAATATTAACACTTCCGTGCTTTTACTCAACATACAGGAGCTTTATTATAAACATGAGATATGTATATAAAGTTGAAAAGGATAGAGTTGTATTAAAGTATGATGACCGGATAAAAGAAGCATATCTGGCAAAACGTAAATACTCAGAATTCAGCAAAAAGTACCTTGTCTATTTGGAGAGCATAAAGTGATTGGTGAAAAGATAGTCTATGCGATCCTTTTCCTTGCAGAGGCAGTAACCGCATGGCTATATGCAAGCTATATTTACACTGCAAAGAGAAGTCCTATATACACGTTTATAAGTTTTACATTGGGATACCTACTCCTTTTTGTCGTCGCTCAATATGGCGCTGTGATGATAAATATAGGGATGTTTTTTGTCGTCAATACTATTATACTTGGCCTTAACTTCTCGTGTAAAATCAAATCCGCTGTACTTCATGCCGCGTTCTTGACACTTATAGTGGGCATATCAGAGATTCTGGTAAATCTTCTTATCACGTATATAACGGATGACTATACCGCATATATGGATAGTTTCTCTGCATTCGTCTCCCTTGTTGTGTTTAGCAAACTGCTATATTTTTTCATAACAGTAGTGGCTGCAAGACTATTTAAACCTCATAAAGGAGTTAATGAAGAGCCGAATCAAATACTGCTGCTATGCGTTATGCCCTTTGTTTCTGTCATTGTAATCGCGGCATTCGTTTATATCGGCATGACGGGTCAGCTTGTAGGTCTGGCCGAAATACTTGCTGCAATCAGTTCGTTCGCATTACTGCTTGTAAACATTGCAGTGCTGCTTATCTATAATCGCCTTCAAAAATTAGACGAAGAACATGCAGTCCTCCAAATGAGCAAAATGCGGGACAAAGCGGATGCGGAGTACTACGAGATGCTACAACAGCAATATGATGGACAGAGAATATTGATCCATGATATTAAACGTCATTTCAGCGTAATAGACCTGATGGCAGAGAATGGAGATAATCAAAAAATCAGGGAGTATATTTCGGAGCTTGAAGATTTGCCCGAATTCAGGCGAAAGGCTCGCCTATGTGACGACCCAATTTTAAATATGGTTTTACTTCGCAATCAGGAGTATTGCGCTGCAAATGGAATAAACTTTTCTTGTGATATTCGGGCAGATAGCGTATCATTTATGGATGCAATAAGCATCACGGCATTGTTTGGGAACCTGCTATCAAACGCCATTGAAGCTGCTGAAAATTCTGAATCCAAAATGGTCGAACTATCAGTCGTCAAAAAGGAACAGCAGGACTGCATACTGATTTCAATGGTGAACTCTTGCGATATGGCTCCAATAAAAGATGCGAACGGAAATTTTGAAACGGGCAAAGATAAAAGTAAAGGTCATGGCTACGGTACAAAAAGCATTGCACGCGTAATTCAGAAATATAACGGAGAAGCGGATATGCGATACGATGAGGAGACAAAGGAGTTTCATAGTATCATTCGTTTTCCGGTTCACAGTTAATAACAGAAAAAGGGAGGTCGAAAAATGTGTTTCATAATGAGACACATTTTTCGACCTCCCATTATATGTCCGTTCGACTTGGACTGGGTGCCGTCAAGATTTATGCGCAAATTTATTTGCAGGCTCCGGCTGAATGAGGTCAGCCGGCAATAGAGGCGTCGTACAGAGCCGCCTCCAAGTGCTTCATGTTCAT
>OLSK01001199.1_pt1 | contig 20196 bp, 19 predicted proteins | sample 1672781 | NCBI WGS metagenome assembly OLSK01 (sample SAMEA3136723, study PRJEB25190) | human gut metagenome | biome: human gut; feature: human-associated habitat; material: faeces | place: Austria | collected 2013 | reverse complement strand
CGTCCGCTCATTCCACTTAGCGTAGCGCTGCTACGCTGCGTTTCATTCGCGTTAGGCAGAAGAAAAAATTCGCGGCGCATCAGGCGCATTCTCATTTGAAAATAGTATGCTGAAGGATACGACGCATATCAGCATCAGCCGAGGCAATGGCTGCTGCCAACCAAATGAATGGAGAAATTCATGATGGTAGGCGGCACTGTTCAGTATACCCTTCTTTTGCGATTTTCTCCATTCGAGACAAAGGAATGGAAGAAAAATTGCAATGTCACAAGGACGTTACGTTTGGATTGCAGGGAAGAAAGTATATCTGAATCCGGAGCTGCAGAAGGAATGGGACAAACTCATCAACAAGGAACGTTATCGCCTGCATCAAATGCTGAAGTATATAAGAGAACATCGGAGTACATTCTGCGATTTTTGATGTAGCATTATTTCCGGTTTCGACATCCCATCTGCTTGCGCGTAGCGCTGCATTTCACTTCTGTTCGTCAGCGTGAAAATTTTTTTTGCAGAAATTCTTGAAATCGCGTAAAAAAACCGATTTTTTTTACCAGTTATGGTGAGAGGGATAAAAGTCTCTTTCAGCAAGAAGGGGGAATCAGCATGTCCGGCATTAACTTTTATTGGGAAATGACATCCAGTATGACTGGAATCATGAGGAGCAGCGCTTTCTGCCTCTGCCCGTGCTGCGGCAACATGATGAAAACGGGAGAAGGCTGATGCAGCTTCTGGTTGGCTGCAATGGGTGAGCAAATGTTGGTTCGTCGGGAACAGCCAGCGCGTTTCCAATAACAGGAGGTGACTTATGTGGCAGAAGCAGCCGAAAAGAATAGACAGCCTATCTGCATTTCTCAAAATAGTCTTGTGTGGCAGGATGATAGTGTTTTCAAACTGTATTACTACTGTATGAATTGTGCCTGCCGCCAGAAAGCTGAAATCTGCGGGAAACAGCTTATGCCGGGACAACTGCTCTTCTCATACGGAAAGACAGCGCTTGAACTGGGCTGGTCTCGTGATAAGCTGACGAGGAAGATGGCTGCACTGGTTCAAATGGGCTATGTTCAGATACAAACAGCGCGGGACGGTTCTATCGTTACCGTATCGAACTGGCTTGAAAATCAGACCGCTGGCGGTATGAAAATAAGGCTACTCTGTCCCGAAAATCAGTACGCAGACGGTACTGAAATAAGCAAGCCGTGTGCTGAAAACAAGTCCATATGCGGTACGAAAGAAAGAGCGGAAAACGGTGCAAATGCGCATTTTTCAGCATTTGCACATCGCAGGCGGCTTGAAAATCAGCACACCCAGCAGCAATATAATAATAGTAATACGATAGATACACTATCTCATTATCCGGATGAGTTTGAAAAGCTGTGGTTTGCTTATCCGGCTAATCGCAGAAATGACTGGGATGAGGCAATTCGCGTATATCAACAGGCGCTGCGGCATGGTGCGACGCTTGAAATAATCATGACAGCGCTTGAAGCAGCAAAAAGTTCTATCGCGTGGACGAAAGATGGCGGGCAGTATATCCCCGGCATTAGCAAATGGCTTCAGCGCGAGCCGTGGAGAGAGGCGAATCTACAAAAAGCGCAAAAGGAGAATCAAGAACAGTGGAACTCGCAGTAAAGTGGCTGTCCTTGCTGCATGAACCGGATGCAATCATTGAAATCAGGAGTATAGACCCTAAGCCTATTGTCAGCGGTTATTTTCGTGCGGACAGTCCGCGCATTGCTGCTGAATTGGCAAAGTATCCGAATCGAACGTTTTACCAGTCGCTGAACCCCGTCAAAAGTGCCTGCTATGCGCGTGCTCAGCATGAACGTCTGGTAGAACGTCCGAAGGAAACAACGTCTGACAATGACATCATAGGATTTCAATGGATTTTGATTGATGCAGACCCAGTCCGCCCCAGCGGTGTCAGTGCATCGGCAGAAGAAAAGAAAGCAGCACACGCTGTTGCTGGAAAGACAATGAAGCGGCTGATGGCAACGTGATTCAGCGAGCCAATTGTTGCAGACAGCGGCAATGGCTATCATCTGCTTTTTAAGGTGCATATCAGCACGGATGACCGGCAAGTGGTTGCGGATTTTCTCTCTGTGCTGGACATGTGGTTCAGCACAGACGAGGCAAAAATTGATACGGCGGTGTATAACCCATCAAGAATTACCAAGCTGTATGGAACAATTGCAGCGAAAGGAGCCCATACGCCGGAACGTCCGCACCGACAGAGCTGCATCATCCGCTATCCGGAGCAGATTCGGGAAACACCCATTGCGCTGGTCAAGAATATTGCAGCGGAACTGCATCAAGCGGCGATACCGACAGAAGCTCGGCGTTCCGGCAAAGAAAGCACTTGGGACATTGAGCATTTTCTTTCCGCACATGGCGTGGAGGTGGAGAAAAAAGTAGCCATCAGCAGCGGTACAAAGTACCAATTAGCACACTGTCCGTTTGACGATTCGCATCAGCACGGAGATGCCGCCGTGTTTGCGTACCATCAAGGCGGTTTCGGATTCCACTGCTTCCATAACAGCTGCGCCGGATACCATTGGCATGAGTTCCGGCAGAAGGTAGACCCGGCAGCTTACAGCAGCAGCCCTTATGCAGTAACGCCTGCTGTGCCGACAGCAAAAGTCAGCGCAGCGGAAAATTCTCCACTGCTTGGCAAGGCGAAGGCACGGATGCTGGACTTTGCAGAGATTCCGAATGTAGACCGCAGCAAAATTGTGGTAATTCGGTCACGGCTCAGTTCGCTTGACGCAAAGATAGGGGGATTCAATGCAGGCGAAATGTCCATTTGGAGCGGGGGCAATGCTTCGGGCAAGTCAACGCTTGTCAGTCAGATTGGTCTGGCAGCTGTATCGCAGGGATATAAAGTCGCGCTGTTTTCAGGAGAAATGACGGCATCACGGATACGAGAATGGCTACTGCTTCAAGCAGCGGGCCCAGACTATGTAATGCCTGATCCGCTGAATCCCAATCATTTCTGCCTGAAGCCCGGCATTGAGGCGAAGCTGGATGCTATGCTGACAGGCAAGTTTGCCATCTACGACAATGACTTCGGCACTGATTGGAAAATCGTTATCAGCACAATTTACGATTGGGTTCAGCAGAACGGTGCTTCGGTGGCGATTGTCGATAATCTGATGGCACTGGATATTCAGCTTGGCAATGTGGACAAATATGAGATGCAATCCCGAATTGCCAAACGGCTCTCCACAATGGCAAAGACGTTGAAAATTCACGTTCATTTTATCTGTCATCCGCGGAAAACAGAAGCATTTCTGCGCAAAGGCGACATCAGCGGAACAGCCGACCTTACAAATGCAGCCGACAATGTGTTTATGGTTCATCGGGTCAATGCTGATTTTATGATGCGCTATCGCTCGGTATATCCCAAACTTGAGATTCAGCCGGATGTGGGAAATGTGGTGGAAATCATGAAAAACCGTGACCTTGGCGTTGTGGATGAGATGATAAAACTCTATTTTGACCGCCGAAGCAGAACTATGTCGGATGTGAAGGGACTTCCGCCGCAGCACGCATGGTCTGAAAAGATTGAGCAGATGCTGATGGAAGGTTTCACGCGGGTCAATCAAGGCGAACTTCCTATGGAATGGCGGTGAGAACATGCATGGCAAAGTGAACGATGATGAATGGGAGATTTTCCGCGATGCGTTCCGCCTGTATGCAGCGCATTGTGATCCGCCGGAGAATCAGGCACAAGATGCCGAAGAATGGTGGCTTTCAATGGTAAAGGACACCAGTGAAAAAGCTGCAAAATGGAATAATCATCCCTTGATGATGCTGCTGTTTCGAGCTGTTACTGAGTATGTTGAGCAAAAAGCAGCAGGAAAAACGCAAAGTACAATACACAAATAAAGGAATATCTGGCGGAGGTACTGGGATGAATCAGAGAAGAAATTGTTCCCATTATGTTTATGGAGAAAAGGAACCGTGGAAAGCGTTTGCGAGTGCAGTGATTGTTCAGGCAGTCAAGGATTTCCGCAGCTGCGGTCGGATGCAGTACGAACTTCGGCAAAAGTTCCGCAGCGAGACAAAGCTGACAGCAGAAGAACGGGACTATCTCACATACCGCATCATGCAGTACAAGCAGAGGCTTGATGAACTGCGAATCTTTTTTCAGTCCGGTCGTTTTGTATTGCTTACTGACATAGATGGTATCCAGCTGCTGAAAAGATTGGAGCGTGAAATTGCATGAGGAAAGCAGTTGCATTTTTGAAAAGGGCAGAAGCAGTTGAACAGAGAATAGATGCCCTTCTCTCGCAGATAGAACTCTACAAAAGCCTTACGCAGCGAGTTACGGCATCTTGGGGAAGCGAATTTACCGCCCATGCGCGCAACGTGGGTGCGAATGAGAATGCGATTATTCGTCTCACGGAAGCACGCAGAGAGTTGGAAAAATTGACACAGGAGTATCGGGATGCCGTTGAAGAAATCACAGCTGTCGTAAACAGCATGGATAATCAGGCGCACCGGATCATCCTCTTGAACTATTATCTTTCTCATATGAATTTTGAGAAAATTGCTGAAAGAATCGGATTAAGCCGGTCGCGCGTGTATCATTTGCACACTCAGGCGCTTGATGAACTGGAAATGCTGCTAAGTGCAAGCAACTGAATAGGGGACAACACGGGCGGCAATCGCGCAAGATAGCAGCAAATAGCATGAAATAGCATCGCGCAGCACAAAACAGGACAAATTAGCAGCGAACAAGACAAATTAGCACGCTTTAGCAACGAAACCTGTGCTATAATAGTAGTGTCGAAAGAGACGAAGGCATTGATGGAGCAATCTGTCGATGCCTTTCTATTTTCCAGAACAGGAGGTGTGAAATATTTACAGGCTGAACCCACCATCAAACAGCAGTGGAGGGCAGGGAAGTTCTGCTGCCACGGATGAACGAGTGCAGGAAGGAGGAAGTGGATGAATCCCACGGTGCTTGCGACTGTAAATCAGAAAGGAGGGGTAGCGAAAACGACCAGCTGCATCAACATAGGTGCAGCGATGGCACGGGAAGGAAAAAAGGTGCTGCTGGTGGACACTGACCCGCAGGGCAGCATGACCATCAGCCTCGGCAATCAGCAGCCGGATCAGCTTGCGCCCACAATCGCAGACCTGATGACCAAGGTCATGAACGACATCCCGATTGCGCCGGGCGAAGGCATACTGCATCATCCGGAGGGAATTGACCTGCTGCCCGCTAACATCGCGCTGGCAGGAACGGAGGTGTCGCTGGTGAATGCAATGAGCCGCGAAACCATCTTGAAGCAGGTGCTTGCCTGCAATCGGCAGGACTACGACTGCATCATCATCGACTGTATGCCGTCGCTGGGGATGCTGACCATCAATGCGCTGGCGGCGGCAGACCGTGTAATCATCCCGGTGCAGGCGCATTACCTGTCCGCCAAAGGGCTGGAACAGCTGCTGCAAACCATTGCCAAGGTACGCAGGCAGATGAATCCTAAGCTGAAAATCGACGGCATCCTCATGACGATGGTGGATGGGCGCACGAACAACGCCAAGGAAATCACGACGCTGATTCGGGAGACTTACGGCGGCAAAATCAAGGTGTTCGAGACGGCGATTCCGCATTCCGTCCGCGCGGCAGAAGCGAGCCCGACCGGGAAGAGTATTTTCGAGTACGACCCCGGCGGCAAGGTGGCGCAGGCGTATCGCGCACTCACGAAGGAGGTGCTTCAGCTTGAAAAGCAGCGGCAGAAAGCCAAGTCTGACCTCCTACGATGACATTTTCTCCACGGAAGCCTCACGCCAGCAGGAGCAGATTCAGCGCCTTGCGCTAAGCGAACTTCACCCCTTTAAAGATCATCCATTCCGCGTACTGGACGATGACCGGATGATGGAAACGGTGGAGAGCGTGAAGGAATATGGGGTGCTGGTGCCGATTATCGCCCGGCCGATGGCGGATGGCGGGTATGAAATTGTGTCCGGGCATCGGCGGAAGCGCGCCTGTGAGCTGGCGGGGCTGAACGAGATTCCCGCCATTGTCCGTGATTTGGACGATGATGAAGCTGTCATCATCATGGTGGACAGCAATTTGCAGCGCGAGAACATTCTGCCCAGCGAACGTGCAAAGGCGTATCAAATGAAGCTGGAAGCCATAAAGCATCAGGGCGAACGGCGTGACTTAACTTCCCGACAACTTGTCGGGAAGTTGGAAGCGGCGGATTTGATTGGGCAGGATACCGGCGAAAGCGGAAGGCAAATCCAACGTATTTTGCGCCTGAACAACCTTGAACCGCCGCTCATTGATAAGGTGGACGCGGGCAAACTCGCCTTTACCCCTGCCGTGGAACTTTCGTACTTGAAGCCGGAAGAACAGCAGTGGCTGGATACCGCCTTGGAAAACACGCAGCAGACACCGTCCCTTTCGCAAGCCCAACGCATGAAGCGCGAAAGCAAACAGGGCACGCTGTCGGAACAGGGCATCATGGAAATCATGACGGAGAACAAGCAGACGATTCCTGCCAAGGGGTCTGTCGTGCTGCCGCAGGAAAAGTTGACCAAGTATTTTCCACGTTCCTACACAACGGAGCAGATGGAAAAGGTAATTTTCAAGCTGCTGGATTACTGGGTTCGGAAGCGGCAAATGTCGCAGGAGCGATAAAGACGCATGAAACGAAAACTGGATATTCTGCTGATGGTCATGTTTCTGTTCGGAAGCATGATTTTTCTTTGCCCAATTTTCGGGCAGATAAAGGAGGTCGAAGAAGATGACCGTGTATACACGCGCATGTCCGCAGAGGTTAAGCCCCCTCAACAGGCTTCGGGACTGGTGGAGGATGCGCCATCCCCCGCGGCAGCCGCCGCGCAGACTGTGCTGCCCCTGCTGCTGGAAGTGCCGCAGGCAGAGAAAACCGCTGTGCCCGCTGCCGCGCCGCCCTCCGTACGCCCGGCTGCTTCCGACACTGCCGCGCCAGCACAGGCAGAGCGGACAGCAAATCCCCGCAGTGTCGATGTAGAAGCATGCATTGCGCAGAATCCGGATTTTGCCGCATGGCTCACCATTTCGGGTACGCCGGTGGATTATCCGGTTGTGCGGTCGAACAGGACGGACTACTACCTGACGCACCTGTTCAGCGGCGAAAACAGCAAGCTGGGATGCCTGTTTTCGCTGCCGTCGGCGGATTATCAGACACCGAGCAGGAACATTGCCATCTACGGGCATCACCTGAGCCATAGCGACGCGATGTTCAGCAGCCTTGTGCAATACAAGGATTTGGGCTACTGCGCCGCGCACAGCATCATTCAGCTGGACACGATTTACGGCGAACGCACCTATCGGATTTTCGCCGTCGTCAACATGCAGGTTGGTGACTGGGATGCAGCGACGGCTGATTTTGCCAGCGGACAGGCGTTTCAAGCGTATGTAGACCGCGCACGAGCCAAGGCAATGTATGATTCAGGCGCGGCAGTTGGTGCGGATGACCACATTCTGACCCTGATAACCTGCGACCGCAGCGCTGGCGGGGCAAGCGGCCGTCTGATTGTGCTGGCGGTTCAAGAATAATACTATTTTCGGATTCACCTGAGCCATCTGCTTGCGCCTTTTCCCCGCTGTCGTCCGCTTATTCCACTTAGCGTAGCGCTGCTACGCTGCGTTTCATTCGCGTTAGACAGCGTGAAAAATTCGCGGCGCATCTTGGCTCATTTTCATCCGAAAATAGTATAAGAAGGAGGAGCAAATGAAATTGAAATCCAAATTGAAACGATTTGCATCATTGATGCTGTCTGCGGCGCTGGCGCTGACCTGCATTCCGCTCTGTGCGGCAGCAGAAGAAGCAGCCACGCCCTCGGACATCACAGGAACGGAAGTCATTGTGCTTCCGGCAGAAGAACCGGCGCTTCCACCCGTGGAGGAAGCGCCTGACGAATCCGCATCCGATGTGCCGGATGAGCCGCCCCATGACGAAATACGCCACAATTCGGAGGAAGAAAGTTCGTCGGACAACCGTCATCCTTTGCAGGCGGCGATTGAAGAACATGGGTATGTCTACGTCCGGACGGTGCGGGCAGTCAGCGTGTACGCCAGCGCAGAATCGCAGGAGCGCATTGTTTATGCCGCGGCTGATGATGCGTCCATTCTGCTGGCAACAGCGTTTTTCGGCGGTCATCAAGCCGTGCAGGTGTGGTTTCTGGACGCGGAACAGCAGATTATCAGCGGCTTTGTACCGGCAGCGTCGCTGGATACCCGCTATTTGACGGATGCGGATGTGTCGGGCATCGCCGACGTGCCATCCTGCGACGGAATGACTACCTTCGGTCAAAAGCGATTGTTCGTGGTCAATGGCAGCCGCCCGGAAGAAGCATCTGATGAAGAAGAAACGCCCGCGGATGCACCTTCGCAGGACGCGCCGCACCAAGAATCGAATCTGCCCGAAGCGGATGAAAGCGGTGTTTCGGAGCAGCCGGATGCCGCAGAACCGCCGGATGCTTCGGTACATCCGGAAATTAGCAGCGCGGAAGAAATCGACGAAACGGTGCCACCTGTAAGTCTCGGCGATTTTATCAGCGTCAGTACGGACACGCGCGTCTTTTCTGCGGTGGATGATGATGCGTCCGAAACGTATTTTTCCAGCGAGTATCAGGGCAATTTCGTCAAAGCAGCCGCGGTGCAGGTGGTGTCCGTTGCGGAAGATGCTTCGGGGACGGCATGGTATCAGGTACGCTTCCTGTACGGCGATTCTTTCCCCAGCGGCAAGATGAAGTGGACGGCTGACGAAACGGTGTGGGTGATGGCAGCGGAAACCGGCGAAACGGATGCGGATGCCTGCACGGTGACGGATTTCGCGTATCCCAAAGAAATGCTGCGCCTGCTCCGGGAAATGCAAACGTATACCGCAGAAACGGACGGATTCAGCTTGAAGAATATTCATGGGAAAATCGGCAGTTTTCAGGCGGGACAGTCGGGACTGCAAGGAAGTTCCGGCAGGGACGCGGCGTATCCACAGCTGGCGAAATCGGCATCGCACGGCACGATTTATGCGACACCGCACTATCTGGAAAACTTCCCCGTGTACTGCCTTGAGCATACGCTTTCCGGCCCCGGCGAAGGGTCGGGCGCGAACAAAACGGAAACCGGCCCGTATGCGCTGATTGATATGGAGGCGTTCGTGAACACCGCAGAAGGCGGCGGTATGAACGGGGTGCGCTTCAAGGCACAGACCATGCACGCCATCGCCTGGGCGCTTCGGCACACCTATCCGTTTATGGTGCTGGATCGCAGTGATGCAAACAACGAAGTGTGGAGCCGTGTCGCGGGTCAGTTTGCTATCCGCGAGGTGATTAAGCAGCTGGAAGGCGCGCAGTACGTCCGCAGTTATTGGGACATGGATAATTTCTACGCCTTCTCCGGCGGCGCACCGGAAGTGTACTTGACCTATGCCCGCTGGCTGGCGAAAAACGCGATTGCGCACGCGAAAATCACCGGGAAAATCACGGTCAGCGGTCAGCGCATCCAAGCGTCAGACGGCGGCTATATCGGTACGGTTACGCTGACGACGGATGCGGATTTGATTCGGATTTCCAAGGCAGTGGGCAGTATCACGGGGAACAGCGGCGGTTCGGATGAAGCGTACTACTATGTCAAGAGCGGCGATACCATCCGGATTTTGTCGGACAAAAGCAGCTTCTCCGTTTATATGGAATCAATCGCGTCCAGCGCGGAAGAAGCAGGCTTTCTGGCCGGAATCCCCAGCGCCTCCATCCAGAAAGTGCTCGTCCCGATTGACGGTACACCGTACCCGCTGCAATCCGCCGTTGTCACGTTTGAACTGCTGTATGGCACGGTGTTTGTGACCAAGCAGTCCATGGACGGCGTTTTGCTGCAAGGCGCGGTGCTTGAGCTGCTGGATGAATCCGGCGCGGTGCTGGCAGAAGCAGTGACGGATGCGCAGGGTCGTGCCGTTTTTTCCGGGATTGCACCGGGACGCTATCAGGTTCGCGAGAAAACCGCGCCGCAGGGGTATCGGCTGTCTGTTGTCTCGGCGCAGGAAATCATGGTGACGGCGGGCGCAGACACGGCGTGCATGTTCATCAACGAGCGCATGATGGGTATCATCCGGGTCATCAAGACGGACAGCATGACGGGAAAACCGCTGCCCGGTGTCACGTTCACGGTGACGAGATTGACCGCGCCTGCATCGGACAATGCTTCCAACATTGGCAAGGTTGTCGCAACAATTACGACGAATGCGGATGGCATCGCACAGACCGAAGCACTTCCGTGGGGAGAATATCGAATTGCGGAAACCAATGCGCTGGACGGCTATGTGGATACGGACTTTGTGACCATCGTTCAAATCAAATAACAGGAGGAAGAAAAATGAAGCAGATGAAGCAATGGATGCACTGGGTGCTTGCGCTGGTGCTGCTGGTGATGAGCCTGTCTGTTTCGGCAGCAGCGGCAGAAACCATCACGGTGAATGTGACCAACACGCCCGTGCGCGGCAGCGTGGCGCTGGAAAAGACCGGCTTGCAGCTGGTGCGCTTTACGGACGAGCAGGATGAATGGGGCAATACCGTCATGAAGCCTGTTTATCAGCAGGGGTATTTGAAGGGCGCTGTGTTTGAACTCCGCGCTGCGGCGGATGTTGTCGGCAAGGAAGGGACGGTTTTCTACAAGCAGGGGGAACTGGTGGAAACACTGACCACCAGTGCAGACGGCGCAGTGAACTCGAAGCCGCTGCCGCTGGGCAGCTACTGCTTGCAGGAAGTTTCCGCTCCGGACGGTTATCTGCTGGATGATACCCCGTATCCCTTCACGCTGACGGCGGCAGGCAGGCAGACGGCAGTGGTGGAAGTGAAAGTGTCCGCGGTCAACACCTATCTGCCGATTCGGGTGACGCTGCACAAACAGCAGGAAGCAATTCGAGTGGATGAAACGGCGGACGGCATGATTCGCTCGTCCATCGAGACAGTTCCCGGCGAAGGCTGCGTGTTCGGCTTGTTCAATGCAGGGGTGATTGCCTACGGCGACAGCCAGAAGCTGCCTGCCCATACGCTGATGGCGACTGGCATCACGGATGCCAAGGGCAATTTGACATTCTCCGGCATGTATCCGCATGGCGCATATTATGTCAAAGAACTGTCCGCGCCGGATGGCTGGCTGCTGAATACCGAACAGTACCCGGTGCTGCTGACACCCGAAAACATGGATGAAGCGGAGGAGGCAATCGCAATCACGCTGGATGCGCCTATCCTGAATCGCCTGATTTACACGCCGGTGACGATTACCAAGCGGGACATTACCGGCAAGGAAACGCTGCCCGGTGCGCTGATTGAAGTGTACGATGCGCAGGGCAGCACCATTTACCGCGCGTATACGGATGAAAACGGTCAGCTGCCGGATATTCCGCTTGTTCCCGGCTCGTATACGTTCAAGGAAACTTATGCGCCGGAGGGGTATGCGCTGAATGTGGCGGTAAAAACCTTCACGGTAACAAGCGAAGGAAAAATCATCGGGGAAACCGAAATCCGGGATGAAATCAACAAGATTCAGCTGAAAAAGGTCAAGGAGAACGGCGAGCCGCTGCCCGGCGCTGTGTTCGGCATTTACGATGCCAGCAACACACTCGTGCAGCAGCAGACTTCCGATGCCAGCGGTCATCTGACCTTCTCGAAGCTGGGGTATGGCACTTATACCATCCGGGAAATTCAAGCGCCTTACGGCTATCATCCGTCCACCGGCGAATGGCAGGTGACGATTGACGGCACTTATCAGAACCCTGTGCAGATTCTGACGACGGTGGTCAATGAGGATGCGCCCGGCTGGATTCGGGTCATCAAAACGGACGCACTGGACGGTCATCCCATTGCGGGTGTGCGCTTCGACATCTACGCCTTGAATGAGGATGGCAGCACGGGCGACTTGGTGTCCACCATGCTGACGAACGAGGAAGGCGTGGCAATGTCCGAAAGCCTGCTGGTCGGCGACTACATGGTCAAGGAGCATGAAGCGCCCGTCGGCTATGTGAACAGCCTGTGGAGCGAAAAAGTGACCGTCGTCATGGACGAAACCGTGGAGCGCAGCGTGACGAATATCCCCATGCAGGGGCAGGTTCGCATTGTTAAGACGGACGCGGAAACGGGCGGCGGTCTGGCTGGCGCAGTCTTTACGGTCATCCGCGTGAGCGGCTTGCCTTCGCATGGCAAGGAAGGGTGCGGCGAGGTTGTGGCGGTCATCACCACGGATGCGGAAGGGGTGGCAGTCACGCCTGTGCTGACGTGGGGCATCTACGAAATCCGCGAAACCACCGTGCCGGACGGGTATCTGGACAGCGGCTGTGTCGTTACCGTTTCGATTCCCGGCAATGCTGACTGACAAGGAAACGGGAGGCATCCATGAACACAAAACGAAACATTCTGCCCATGCTGCTGGCGGCATTGCTGCTCTTCTGTCTGCCGATTGCATCGCTGGCGGAGGACGTACCCATTCAGAACGTCAGCATCCGCAATACGCCTATCAAGGGGCAGATTCTGCTGGAAAAGACCGGGCAGATGCAGACGACGGGTGAACAAGGGTATTTGAAAGGCGCGGTATTTGAAATTCGGGCGGCGGAGGACATTGTCGGGCAAGACGGCACACAGTGGTATTCATGCGGCGAGCTGGTCGCCACGATGACCACCAGCGGCGAAGGCGTGGAGAAAAGTCCGCTGCTGCCGCTGGGAAAATACACGGTCAAGGAAATCAGCGCTCCGTCCGGGTATGTGCTGGATTTGACGACGTACACCGTAGAAATTCAGGCGTCGGATCAGGAAACGCCGATTGTTTCCGCTACGGTTTCTTCAATCAATTATCCCGCCGAAATTTTGCTTCAAAAGACCGATGCGGATGGAAAGGCACTGTCAGGGGCGCAGTTCGTGCTGCTGGATGCGGATGGATGCGAAACGGCATCGGCTGTTTCGGATGCAGACGGGCTGGTGCGCTTCCGCTTCGTTCCGCAGGGGCAGTACACCATTTGTGAAACGTCCGCGCCGGATGGGTATCTGCTGAACCGCAGCGCAATTTCGGTGACGGTAACGCCGAACTGGACGAATGCGGAAGAACCGATAGCGACGGCGGTGAATCAGCAGAAGAAAATCCTGTTTATCAAGGTGGATACAGCCGGAACGCCGATGGCAGGCATTCTCTTCAAGCTCATCAACGCGGAAACGGGCGCTGTGGCAGAAATGGCTGTCAGCGACGAAAACGGTGCGTTTGCCTTTACAGCATTTGATTATGGCGTGTGGATTGTCCATGAAGCGGCTGCCCCCAGCGGTTACAGCCGCATGGCGGACTATTGCTTCCAAGTGGATGACAGCTGGTCGTGAACAGCGCCGGTGCTGCTGGTAAACATTCCTGATTCTTATGCGTTCATCAAAGTCGATGCTGATGGCAAACCGCTGCAAGGCGTGAAATTTGCCCTGCGGGATGCGGACGGCAATCTCCTGCAAACGCTGGAATCCGATGAGAACGGCATTGTCCGCGCCGAGCACTTGCAGCCCGGCACTTATTATTTGCAGGAAACAGAAACGCTGAAAGGATACACCCTGAGCGGCGATGTCCGGAAGCTGGTCATTGACGAGCACTACAAGATTCCCGAAGAAATGCCGCAGTGGGTCAACTACACGACGATTCAGACCGGCGTGCAGCTGGCGGCATCGGGGGTGATGCTTATCGGCATTGCCCTGATGCTGATAAGCGGCACCATGCTGCTGATGCGCAGACGGCGAAAGGCGTAAGCGAATGGTGTATCATCAAAAGCTGTTTCTGCGCCGCTTGGAAGTCCCGCCTTAGGCGGCGCGCTGCATTTTTTATGATGGAGGCTTCCATGCAGGAAGAAATCGAAAACAAAACGCTCTCCCTCATCATCAATACCAGCAAATTCACTGAAAGAACATTGGCGACGGCGTTCGCGAAAGCGCTGAAACTCGGATGGAACAAAGCCAAGGAGCATCATCAGGCGAAACCGCAGGGCAGGCAGAGCGTGAAGCAGCTCATCGGGCAGAATCAGGGCGTTGAGCAGACTGCACTGGCTGACCGGCAGGAGGTGAAGGCGTTTGAACGATACGCCCGCCAATATGGGGTGGATTATGCCATCCATAAGGGTACTTCCGACAGCGGAAAAACGCGCTATCTGGTGTTCTTCAAAGCTCGCGACCGTGCAGCCATTGATCAGGCAATGCGCGCGTATGCAATGGATTTTCTGGCGCAGCGGAAGGCGCAGCGGAATGTTCAGCCGCAGCTGGATACGGCATCCCCCAGCAAACAGAAGGAGCGCAGCAGGCAGAAAGGGAGGGAAAGATGAACGCCGACGCATGGAAAAAACGCCTGCTGCTGCATCTGCCCTACGGGGTTATTGGACTTGCCGCGGCGAAGCTGAGTGAAGCATGGCGGCTGTCAGCCGGGACGGATTTTTCCGCGAAATTCCTGCACCTGCGGGATGGCGTGGCAATGGCGTTCCGAAACGGACTGTCCGGCTTTGTGCCCCTTGACCTGCTGATTGGGTTTCTGTGCGGATGCGCACTGTGCCTGCTGGTACATGCAAAACGCAGGAATGCCAAGAAGTATCGGCACGGCGAAGAATACGGCGCTGCCCGCTGGGGAAAGCCAAACGACATTGCGCCGTTCGTGGACGCTGACCCGTGGAACAACATCATCCTGACCCAGACGGAGCGCCTGACCATGAGCAGCCGCCCGGCGAATCCCAAAAACGCACGGAACAAGAACGTACTGGTCATCGGCGGTTCCGGCAGCGGCAAAACACGCTTTTTCATCAAGCCGAACATCATGCAGTGTACCAAAACGAAGGGGTGCTCTCTTGTGATTACTGACCCCAAGGGGACGCTGATTACGGAGTGCGGAAAGATGCTTGCTGCTGCCGGATATGACGTGCGGGTTTTCAATGTTATCAGTTTCCCAAAGTCCATGCACTACAACCCGTTTGCGTATATCCGAAGCGAAAAAGACATTTTGAAGCTGGTGACGGCGCTCATAGCAAACACAAAGGGAGAGGGCAAAGGCGGCGACGACTTCTGGATTAAGGCGGAAACGCTGCTCTATATGGCGCTGATTGGCTACATCCACTATGAACTGCCGCCCGCAGCGCAGAATTTTACGACGCTGATTGACATGCTGAACAGCATGGAAGTTCGCGAGGAGGACGAGGAATACCGAAATCCTGTTGACCTGATGTTTGAAAAGCTGAAAGCGGAAAAGCCGGAACACTTTGCAGTGCGGCAATATGCCAAATACCGGATGGCTGCTGGCAAGACCGCCAAGTCGATTCTGGTGAGCTGCGGCGCACGGCTTGCGGTGTTCGATATTCAGGAACTGCGGGAAATTACGGCTTATGATGAACTTCACCTTGATACGCTGGGAGATAAGCGGACTGCACTCTTCCTCATCATGTCCGACACGGATGCCAGTTTCAATTTTCTGATTAGTCTGGCGTATTCGCAGATGTTCAACTTGCTTTGCGAAAAAGCGGATGATGTGTATGGCGGCAGACTGCCTGTCCATGTGCGCTGCCTGCTGGATGAGTTCGCCAACATTGGGCAAATCCCGAACTTTGAGCGCTTGATTGCGACCATCCGAAGCCGAGAAATTTCGGCGTGCATTGTGCTTCAGGCGCAGTCTCAGCTCAAAGCGATTTACAAGGACAGTGCTGATACAATCGTCGGCAACTGCGATACGCTGCTCTTTCTGGGCGGCAAGGAAAAGACGACGCTGAAAGAAATGGAGGAACTGCTTGGGAAAGAAACAATCGACACAGTGCGCCCAGATAGGGCGTTGAGCAAAGTAGTGTAAGGCACTACCCCGTAAGATAACACGGGAAACAACCTGCCTGACCGAAAGGCGAAAGCTGAAACGGGAACACAGCACGGCAGGAAAGCAGTAAGTCACCTAAAGATAACTTGGTGCGACTGAACTGCAATGTTAAGTGGATATGAGGCCTAAGTTGGGTTTACTGAACGCAAGTTTCTAATTTCTGTTATCGGTCAGACGGAGGAAAGTATCTGTAACCTCTGGCACACTGGCGATTGGCTATAGGTGTCAATCAATCGGTTATCAAAAACGGTGTGCAATCTGTAGGAGAACCTATGGCAAGGAAACGAAAGCGGAGACCGACAATCCACATTTGCCTATGCTCAACGCTAACTGGGGATGCCCTAAACAGGAACGCCAACCGAAGGAGGTGAAAATTCGGCTATGGCTGTAGAGCCTGAAAATCCTGCATGGGCACGGAACGCCCGTAGTAGTCCGAGAGGGGTAATGACCCTCACATGGCGAAGGGGCGTAGTTATTGTGTAATAAAAGAAAAGTTGATTAGGGAGGAAAACCTCAAAATGCAACCAACAACCGAAATTTTAGCAAGAATCAGTAGAAACTCACTCGCAAATAAAGATGAAATTTTCACCAGACTGTACCGCTATATGCTGAGGTCAGACCTGTATTTTCTGGCATATAAAAATCTGTATGCCAACAGCGGTGCCGCAACTAAGGGTGCAAACGATGACACGGCAGATGGATTCAGCGAAACCAAAATCGCAAATATCATCCAAAGGCTCGCTGATGAAACCTATCAGCCCACACCCGTCAGAAGAACCTATATCAAGAAGAAGAACAATCCCAAGAAAAAGCGGCCTCTGGGAATCCCGACATTCACAGATAAGCTGGTACAGGAAGTTCTGCGGATGGTTCTCGAAGCGGTGTATGAGCCTGTTTTCTTGCCAGTTTCCCATGGATTCAGACCCAAAAGGAGCTGCCATACTGCACTGAAATCCTTAAAAATGGAGTTCAATGGTATGCGTTGGTTCGTGGAGGGTGACATCAAAGGGTGCTTTGACAATATCGACCACAGCGTTCTTGTAGGCTTGATTCATAGCAAAATCAAGGATGCCCGGTTGATAAAGCTGATTTACAAATTTCTAAAGGCTGGATATTTGGAGGATTGGAAATATCACAAAACCTACAGTGGTACTCCACAGGGCGGTATCATTTCTCCGCTCCTTGCCAACATCTATCTGCATGAGTTGGACAAATTTGTAATGAAGCTGAAAAGCGAATTTGATACCCATGGGCAAGAACCTGTCAGGACAGAATATCGCCTCCTAAGCAATGACCTCCAGAAACTTTCCTATCACATCGGCAGACGCACCGGGGCAGAAAGAGAACAATTGCTTTCCGAATACAACGAAAAGCGGAAGCTCATGCTGAAAATGCCCTGTACAGCTCAGACAAAAAAGTGCATCAAGTATATCCGCTATGCGGATGACTTTATTCTCTGTGTGAAAGGAAGTCAAGAGGACTGCCAGTGGATAAAGAGTAAACTTTCTGAGTTTATCCGTGAAACCTTAAAGATGGAACTCAGCGAAGAAAAAACACTCATAACTCACAGCAGCGAAAGGGCAAGATTTTTGGGGTACGATGTTCGTGTTCGCAGAAGCAGCATTATCAAGCATGGTGGGCCGGGCAAAAAGACAAAACGCACCCTCAACAATTCCTGTGAACTGTCTATCCCATTCGATGATAAGATTCACAGCTTCATTTTCGCCAAGGAAATTGCGATACAGAAACCGGACGGGAAACTCATGCCTGTCCGCCGTAAATCTCTTTTGCGACTCACAGATTTGGAAATCGTTTCTGCCTACAATGCGGAATTACGGGGAATCTGCAACTACTATGGAATTGCCAGCAATTTTTATAAACTGTGCTACTTTTCCTATCTCATGGAATACAGTTGCCTCAAAACCCTCGCAAGTAAGCATAAATGCACCATATCCAAGGTGGTTGAGAAGTTCAAAGACCGCAACGGAGAATGGGGAATCCCCTACGAAACCACAACGGGGCAAAAACGATGCTATTTTGCAAAATACTCCGATTGCAAGGATAAGGCCAATCCGACGGACATCGTATGCAATGCTGCGGTGGAGTACGGATATTCCCGAACAGCCTTGGAGCAGAGATTGAAAGCAAAGGTCTGTGAGCTATGCGGTACGACCGAGAGCGATTGTTACGAAGTTCACCATGTCAACAAGCTCAAAAACCTTAAGGGCAAGCAGGCATGGGAGGTTGCAATGATTGCAAAACGGCGTAAAACGCTGGTTGTGTGCAAAAAATGCCATGTTGCAATCCACAACCAGTGAGTAACTACTGACCGAACGATAACAGAGCCGGATACATTGAGAGATGTAAGTCCGGTTCCCGGAGAGGGTGGTGCAAACCTACCATAGTAATATGGCAAGGCGGTGCCTCCCTACTCCACTTCAACACCGGTGAAAGCCGCGGGCGCGAGGTATCGCACTCTCTGAACTACCAGAAGCTCGGAAAATCGCTGATGACGATGGACGAATTAGCCGTCATGGATGGCGGCAAGTGCATCCTCCAATTGCGCGGTGTGCGCCCGTTTTTATCCGAAAAATACGACATTACCAAGCATCCGAACTACAAATATCTGTCCGATTTTCAACCGAAGAACGCTTTCCATATCGAAAAATACTTGTCGCATCAGCTGAAACTGCGGCTGGAAGAAGAATTTGCCGCTGTCGAAGTCGAGGTCAGCGGCACGTCCGAGGAAGAGGAAGCGCTTCTGGATGAATGGGCAGAGGAGCTTCAACAGCAGGCTGCCGAAGCAGGCGGCCTTTTCTAATCCCAATATATGAATATGGAGGTATATTTCTATGGCATTTTTCTCGTCTGCAGTGACGGTACTGCAAACGCTTGTGATTGCCCTTGGCGCGGGTCTGGGCATCTGGGGTGTCATCAACCTGCTGGAAGGGTATGGCAACGATAATCCCGGCGCAAATGCTCATGTACGGTAAAGAAGCAAGCAACCGAAAACAATAGATAGACCGCCAGCACTACACTATTCCGAACCAAAGACCAAAAGATAAGCATTTTGAGAAAATCTAAACTTTTGGATTTTCCTACAATGCCGACTACGGCGGAATCCCTCCCACTCCTTATATATTTCTTTCTGTATACATTGAATTTGTATTTAGTAAAATGCAGACAACACCACGGATCGGCTTTTGGTTGGACAATTCCAACCAAACACCACAGCAGACAGCAGAAAACATTCTGAACGCTAGGAAGCCGGTATGATTGTTACATATAAGGGGAAGAAAAATTTCTTTTAGGTACTTGCTTTCCTAAAACTGATGTGATACAATGATTTAATCCAGAAAAGGAGTAAAAAATATGCGGCAAGGTACCTGGCTGAAATCAAGTATTGTTGTCTGGTCATGAGCGAGGCGTATATTCGTAGCCATTACGCAGACATCAAATCCCACGCCAGCGATATCGAGCGCCGCCTGGACGATTCGTATTGCACGATGGAGACGCTGCTCCAGGATAACGCGGAAACGCTGGCACAGTGCAAAAAATATGGGGTATCGTATACGTTGATTGAGAATGAATATTGTGTGGAATTGACCTTTTAGGAGGCGGAACACGCAAAGCATGGCAGGAAGGAGGATACGACAGAATGCAGAATAACCGAATATGGGAACGAGGCGGTTTTGTATTGCGGCCTGCTAAAGCCGAAGATGCGGAAGCGTATTATCATCAGAACTACGACCCACTTGACCGGGAGGTTGCCCGGCTGACGGGGTGTAAGGCGTCATTCACAAAAGAAGAGGTTCTTTCCTTTTTCCGGAAATCCATTGACGATGCGGACCGTTATTTCTTCCTGATCCTTGCGCCCGATGGACGCATTATTGGGGAAAGCGTAATCAATGAAATCGACTGGGATACCCGCTGCGCCAATTTCCGAATCGCCATCTTCCACCAGACAGAGCGTGGCCTTGGAATTGGCAGCTGGGCCATTGAGACAACCCGGGACTTTGCATTTGCGGAATTGAAGCTGCATCGGCTGGAATTGGATGTGTATTCTTTCAATCCGAGAGCGGAAAGAGCCTATCTAAAAGCAGGCTTCAAAAGAGAAGGTGTCCGCCGGGACGCAATCCTGGATGGAGAGGAATATGCAGACGACATTCTGATGTCCATGCTGGAGGATGAGTGGAGAGAACTGAAAAAGGGGTAATGCTCCGCTTGTCTTAGTCGAATATTTGCCGCCAGCGCGGCCCATGAAAGGAGGAAACCGGAACGTGGTTTCCTCCTTTTTTGTGAAGGTGAACTGACAGACCCGAAACACATTTATGTACCCC
>OLSK01001194.1_pt1 | contig 20221 bp, 20 predicted proteins | sample 1672781 | NCBI WGS metagenome assembly OLSK01 (sample SAMEA3136723, study PRJEB25190) | human gut metagenome | biome: human gut; feature: human-associated habitat; material: faeces | place: Austria | collected 2013 | reverse complement strand
TGAAACCAAGAATAACGGAAAACGGAATTGATTATATCCTTGTCGGAGATTACTATATCCCAGATTTGAAGCTGCCGGAGGAACACCGCCCTATCGGAAAGTACGGACGGATGCACCGGGAGTATTTAAGAGAAGTCCACCCAGCCAAATTGAACACCTTGACCTTGACAGGGGAGTTATGGACATACCTTGCAGACCTGAACGAACAGGCACAGGAACGGTTAGACACCATCATGGAGCAGATGAAAGATGCCGAGGGCGTGACCGAGGAATTGAAACGAACCCAACAAATGGAATGGGTGCGGCGTTGCAATAACATTCACAACCGGGCAGAAGAAATTATTTTGCAAGAGATGATTTATTCATAACGGTATGGTAGAATGATTATGACAAATAAGAATTTTTTGCTCCATACGCCCTTGACAATAGTCTTTGCAATATGCTATAATAGTATTTGTAAATACTATTTGTAAGAGGAGGACTTATGGAAAACAATCATTTTAACGTTGCGTGGGCGAAAAGCACTGCGCTATATACAAAAGCAGCTTCAGTACTTGGCGTCGGATACCCGGAAATGATGGTGCTGTATGCGCTGGAATCCATGGGAGAACTGACGCAAAAGCAGATCGCAGAGAATTTCGGTATGCAAAAACAGACGGTTCATACGGTCGTGAGCGCACTTCAAAAGAAGGGCTATTTACTGTTGGAGGCCAGCGAGGGCGATAAACGTGAGAAGCGGATCGTCTTGACTGAAAGCGGACAGGTATACGCCCACAGAATGATTGCGCCTTTACGAAAAGCCGAGGAGAAGGTTTATAGAACAATCGGGAACGAACGGCTCCAAGCCATGTGTGAAATTCTTGACCTTTTCAATCTTCTCTTTGAAAGAGAGCTGAGAGGAGGTCTGGGCAGTGAATAACAAGCGGACTTTCTTTCAGTATGTGATTCCGTCCGTGTTATCCTTTGCGCTTTCCGGGGTGTATGCCATCGTTGACGGTTTCTTTGTAGGCAACTCAATCGGGGATGCCGGACTTTCCGCAATCAACATTGCATATCCCATCACGGCGGTCCTGCAATCCGTAGGGACAGGAATCGGAATGGGTGGTTCAGTCAAATACTCCATTCTGAAAGCAGCAGGAAATGAGAAAAAAGCACGGGAGTTCGTTGCCGGTGCAACATGGCTGATGCTTTTTTTCAGCGCTGTCCTGACTGTCACCGTTTTCTTCACTTCAGAGAAAATCCTTTCTGCCCTTGGTGCATCGGGCGAGTTGCTTACTCTGGGAAATGAGTATATCAAGGTAATTGCCCTTGGAGCGATTTTACAGGTGTTCGGCACCGGACTGGTTCCGTTTATGCGTAATTACGGCGGTTCTTTGTGGGCAATGATCGCTATGATCTGCGGCTTTGCTACCAATGTTGCTCTTGACTATACTTTTGTGTGGGTTCTTGGACGGGGCATGTACGGTGCGGCATTGGCGACCATTATTGGGCAGGGAGTTACCATGGCGGTTGCACTCGTGTATTGCGCCATCAAAAAGAACCTCACTCTGAAAATCGCACCTGTTGATACCCCGAAAACGGCATTTCAGATATTAAAAATCGGACTTGCTCCATTTGGCTTGACCCTTGCCCCAAATATCTCTCTTGTGATCATCAACCGATTTTCGGTTTATTATGGCGGACAGGAGGCTATCGCCACCTATGCCTGTATCTCCTATATCATCTGCATTGTTTATCTTCTTTTGCAGGGTGTCGGTGATGGTAGCCAGCCGCTCATGAGTCAGTTCTACGGAGCAGGCGAAGAAAAATCGCTCAAACAAACCAAAACGCTGGCGTATGAATTTTCCATGGTTTTGGCGGTAATCAGTGCGATTCTGATTTACCTGCTCCGTGGAAAGATTGGACTACTGTTCGGTTCATCTGCCGAGGTAAACGCAGGGGTCATAAAGGTCATGCCGATCTTCCTTGTGTCGGTTCCGTTTGACGCCATCACACGAGTTTCCGCGGCGGCTTTCTACGCAACCGAAAAAAGTGTGCTGTCCTATGTTCTGACCTTTATCGAACCCATCATCATGCTGGTGTTGATGCTGATGCTGCCGCCGGTGTTTGGCGGTCAAATCACGATTTGGTGGAGCGCCGTATTTGCAAAGGTCATTACCGCATCAGTAAGCATTGTGCTGTCCGTTAGATATAGCGCACAAAGAAATCGATAACTTCCAATTTGTCGGGCATAGCACAGCCATATACTTTTCCCCAATAGTGGTGCAATCGGTAAAAGCTGCCCACCTTAATTGGTTTCTATCAAAATTACGATGGGCTTTTTTATGCCCGAAATCCGCTTAAAACAAGCTTTTCAGCCGTTTCGGCACAATGAGCAGACCCCGCTGCAGAACATTTCTGCGGCGGGGTTTCGTGCTTTATACCGGGGTATTCGTTAAACAGCCGAATTTTTATAATACTCTTTATGAGAAAATCGGCGATGAAGTGCGGTCGCCGGCGGATTCAGCCCCTTTTGAGGTGTCTTCATCCTGGGAATGGCGCCGTGTGGGTGATCTATTCTCAAATATATCAGAGCCGGCATACAAAAAGGACGCTCTCATCTCATATCATCAAGGCGGACAAAATGGCAGCGGTGCTGCGCGGCGGAAATATCGGTGAGGAGCCGTTCTTTTTTAAGAGTGACGGTGTTTTCATCTCAGGTGATCTCGTAAAACCAGAGCTGTGTTTGAGAAAAAACTATATGATCGCGCCTGCGTTCAGCAGCCCGGACCGCATCGGCAAAAATGCTCTCATAGACAGGGATTATTCCGACGTATTCACGGCTTGCTCCGTTCAAGCTTTGTCGAATCCAGAAATCCGTTCACGTCACGGTTTTTCCGCTTTCCGTGCTCACGGTTTCTGTCTTCTTTTACTGTTCCGTTTCAGCGAATGGAATACTTGGCGGGATGCTCGTCCCACTCCTTCAGAATCTTCATCGCCTCGCAGGCGGCGCGGCATGCGCGGTCTTCGCCGGTTTTGTCCGTTGCCCACTCCCCGGTAATACGGTTGGTTATAACGACCAGAATGGAGGCGCTGCGCATCTCATGCAGATAGCCTACGACGAAGTGCCCGGCGGAATCCGTGTCGATATTGGTCACTCTGGCCTGCCGCAAATCTTCAATCAGGTGCTCGGAACGGGAAGGCCAGAAACCATTTTCACTGATTTTGCGCCCTTGCCCGATGTAGAGTGAAGACGGGCTGTACATGATTCCTGTCCCATAACGGTAGCCAAGGCGCTCACAGGCTTCACAAAGGGCATTCACGACCATACGATCGGCAACAGCGGGGAATGACTTGTCCACATAGCAATCACTGGTACCATCTGCCCGGATGGCAGCCACAGGGATGATAAGGTCACCCGGCTGAAACCGTTCCGAGATTGCGCCTGTGGTACCGATGCGAACGGTGGTGTGCGCTCCGATGTTCTTCAGCTCGTGCAGGCAGATCTCGGCGCTCGTCGTGCCGATGCCGGTGGAGACGCAGGCAATATCCATGCCGTCATAGGTACCCTTTGCGGAACGAAACTCCCGGTTGAATTCCAGATCTACCGCATTTTTCCACTGCTTTTTGACAAGTTCGACCCGTTCCGGCGCGCCCGGCAGCAGAACGTAGGGGGAAATCTGGCCTTCCGTCAAGCGGATGTGAAATTGTGCGTCCCCGATGCCGGGAAATTCAGTGTTCAGTGTGTTTTTCATGTTGTCCTCCTTTGTCGTCATAGTGCGTTCGGTTTTCCTTATGCGCGAAGTATAGCAAAAAGAAGACCTCTCAAACCATGCCGTATGGCATAGTTTGAGAGGACTTCCGGTTTGTTTTTTTCCGCGATAAATTGACTCGGTGCCTTTCATCAAAGAATATTTTTCCGTGTTCTTCGCCTGGATCGCCCCAATTCGTTTTGGATTGCGGCGGCTTTTCACATTTTCTCTTGTTTTTTCTGTTGGATATGCTATAAATATAAATAATTAAATGTAAATCAGAAACGGAGCATGGCCATGAACGATTTTATCATAGAAAACGCCCGTCCGGAGGACGCCGCGGCAATACTGGACTACCTGAAAATCGTCGGCGGGGAGACGGACAATCTCAACATGGGTGCGGAAGGTATCCCCATTGCCGTGGAAGTTGAAGAAGCGTTTCTTCGTTCCATGCTCGATTCGTCCGACGACGTGATGTACGCGGCAAAAGCGGATGGCGAGATCATCGGTATCGCCAACGTCAGCCGGCTGAAACGGCGCATGAGCCACCGCGCCTCGATCGGTATCAGCGTCCGGCAGTGCGCGTGGCACAGCGGCGTCGGCACGGCGCTGATGGAGGCGCTCCTTGCTTTCGCCCGGAAAAACGGCATAGAACAGCTGGAGCTCGAGGTGCGCTCCGATAACGGCCGCGCCATTCGCCTGTATGAAAGGTTTGGATTTACAAGGATCGGAACGATCCCCGCATTTCTTAAGGTCAACGGAGAAGATTTTGCCTCCGATTACATGGTGCTCCCCCTGAAAAACAACGCCTGAGACAGATGCATTACGTTCAGGCCAACGGCATTCTCTCCACCGGAAACGGGATGAATCTCTACCGCGGCTGCACGCACGGCTGCATTTACTGCGATTCAAGAAGCCGCTGCTATCATATGGATCACGCTTTCGAGGATATTGAAGTCAAAGAAAATGCTCTTACTCTTCTGGAAGACGCGCTCCGACGCAAGCGCAGCGCCTGCATGCTCGGCACCGGCGCAATGACCGACCCCTACATCCCGCTTGAATCGGAGCTCGGCTATGTTCGCGGCGCGCTCTCGCTCGCGCTCCGGTACGGCTTTGGCTTCACGCTGCAAACAAAATCCGACCGCGTGCTGCGCGATATTGATCTCCTGCAGGCCATCAACGAGAGGACAAAATGTGTGGTGCAGATGACGCTCACCACGTACGACGAGGCGCTTTGCCGGAAGCTGGAACCAAATGTCTGCACCACCTCCGCCCGCTTCGCCGCGCTGCAAAGGCTCCATGAAGCCGGGATCCCCACGGTTGTGTGGCTCTCCCCCATTTTGCCGTTTATCAACGACACGGAGGAAAACATTCTCGGCATTCTGCGCTATTGCGCCGAAGCAAAGGTCAAGGGCGTCATCTGCTTCGGCATGGGAGTAACGCTCCGCGAGGGGAACCGCGAATACTTCTTTGCGCAGCTCGACCGGCTGTTTCCCGGCATGAAGGAGCAGTACATCCGCACCTTCGGTCTTTCCTATGAAAACACCAGCCCGCGCAATGCCGAGCTCATGCGTCTCTATCACGCCTTCTGCGAGGAGCACGGCATGATGCATGATAATGCGGAAATATTCACCTACCTGCGCACATTCACAGACAAATCCGATGAAACGCAGCTAAGCCTGTTCTGACGTGTACTTACCGAATTATAAAAAACTTATTTCCGGAAACGGAGGCGCTTATGACATACCTTCTGAAAAATGGCAAAATCTATGATGGGACAGGTGCTGATGCTTTTCTCGGCGATATACTCGTCCGCGGCGACCGCATCGAAAAGATCGGCGAGGGAATTATCTGCGACGGAGCGCAGGTGATCGATCTTCAGGGACTATCCGTGTCCTCCGGGTTTATGGACGCTCACTCACACAACGACTGGTTCGCTATCCGCAAAGATCCCCGGCCGTTTTTTGAGCCGTTCATCCGACAGGGCATCACCTCGTTCATCACCGGCAACTGCGGTCTTTCCGCCACAGGATTCACTCCGGATACGCCGTATCTTGATAAGATCGGCGGCGGGCTTTTCGGCTACCGCGGGGATGAGACCGGCGTGTACCCGTCGGCCGGCGCGCTGCTCGACGCCGCAGACGGCCGATCCCCCTGCAATATTGCCGTTCTCGCTGGCCATTGCTCCGCGCGCGCCGGTATCACCGGCTTTGACGGCCGCGATCTGACGCCCGCCGAAGAGGAGCAGATGCTCGGTGCTATGGAGCAGAGCCTGAAGGAAGGCGCCTGCGGCGTGTCGCTCGGGCTGATGTACGAACCGGGACTGTATGTTTCGATCGAAGAGCTGAAAAAGGTCGCTCGTCTCGCCGAGCGGTATGACCTTCCGATGACCGTGCATCCGAGAGCATGCAGCGCCGTTTCCATGACCTATCCCCTGCTTGGCCGGCCGCACCTTCTCCGTGCGCTCGACGAGCTGGTGGAGATCACGCGCGGCACGCGCATGAAGCTCCAGTACTCCCACGCGATCTTCGTTGGACGCCGCTCGTTCCGCTGTAAGGATGAGCTCAAGGAGATCATTTATTGGATGCGGGAAAACGGCGTAGACGCGCAGTTTGATATATACAGCGAGCTGCTCGGCGTATCCGTCATCACAGTCGTTATGCCGACGTGGTATCAGGCGCTCAGTGCGGAAGAAAAACGCCGTCCTGTGAACAAGCTCCGCTTTTCCCTGCTCGCCAAAATGAGCATCGCGCTTCTCGGCTTTGGCTGGGATGACATCACCATTGCTTACGTCGGCGAGGGGAACGAGCGATACGAGGGAAAGACCGTGGCGCAAATTGCCAGAGAAATGGGAAAAACCGACATCGACGCCTATCTCGATCTCTGCGAAATGAGCGATTTCAAGGGCCGTGTCAACATGGGGCCGTACAGCACGCCGGAGATCGTCAGCGATCTCTCCTGCGACGATGTGTGCCTTTATATGACTGACGCCTGGGTCGAGCCGCACGGCGTGCAGAACCCCGCCATTTACGAGTGCTTCCCCAAATTTCTCAAATACTCCCTCAACGGCACCGGCGACACTATGCCGCGGACGATCCGCAAAATGACCGGCGGCGTAGCCGACCGGTTCTCCATTCCGGAGCGGGGATACGTCCGCGAAGGCTATTTCGCCGACCTTACCGTATTCAACGAAGATAAGCTCAAAGCCGGAGAAGAGGATCGCGGACATTCCTTCGGCATAGAAAAGGTCTTTATCAACGGCCAGCTTATTCTTGACGGTGAAGAGCTCAACACCGACGCCATGCGCACGAGCGGCCGCGCGATGCGCGCCGCGAAGCGATAACCGGCATATTATGAGAAAAGGCTCCGGACGATCGGATCGTCCGGAGCCTTTGTCTAGCTATATTTTATTCGCTGACAGCGTCGGTTTTCGCGCCATGCAGCTTTTTCTGCAGCCAGTTCTTGCCGTCTACAAAGCGGGAGACGATGAAGCTCACCACGTAGTCGCCGGCAGCGTTGACCATCGTCGCGGGCGGGTCGATCAGCTCGCCGATGGCAAGAGCGATCGGGAACGCCACGTTAAGGTGATCCGGGAAGAACATCGAGCAGAGCACCAGCTCGCCCGTGCCGCCGCCGCCGGGAATGCCGGACATGGCAACCGACGAGAACACCGCCACAACGATCGCCAGGATCGCCTCACCCGTACCAAAGTCCTTGCCGAACATGCCGAAGAGGAACGCGACCTTGATGATGGCGCCCATGGCCGAGCCGTCCATGTGCATCGTAGCACCGAGGGGCATGACGATATCGGAAACTTCCTTGGAAATGCCGGTATCCTCCGAGACTTCCATGTTCACCGGGATCGTTGCGACCGAGGAGCAGGTGCCGAACGCGGTCGCCGCTGGGCGGAAGAGGTGCCGGAACATGACCTTAGCCGCGCCCTTGCCGCCGCCGAAGCGGGCGTACAGCGGGGAGGAAATGAGCAGGTAGATCACGGAAACAACATAGTAAATACCGATGGCGCGGGCGTAGTTGGAGACGAAGTCCGAGCCGTGCGTCGCGACGAGGGAGGCGAAGAAGCCGAAGAAGCCGACAGGCGCATAGTAGGAGATGAGCTTGATGACCTTCAGAAGAATGTCCGTAAGGTCGTTGAGCAGCAGCGCCACGCGGGACTCACGGCCGCCGCACATCTGGATACCGAAGCCGAAGATGATCGCCGCAACGATCAGCGGGAGGATGGCACGGCGGCTCCAGAGCTCGGTGAAGTCCGGCTTCGTGAAGAAGTTGATGATGAGCGTTCCAATATCCACGGTACCGACGCCGGACTCCTCATAGCTGGGCGCAGCGGTGAACACGGGAATGAAACGGACGATGACGTACATCAAAATCGCAGCGATGGCAGCGGTGGAAAGGAACGTCCCGACCGTGATGCCCATGATGCGCCCGGCGCGTTTTGCCGAGCTCATGTTTGCGATCGCCGAGGCGATGGAGCAGAACACCATCGGCACAACGACACAGAACATCATATTAATAAACAGCGTCCCGAACGGTTCGAGAGCCGTAGCCCCCGGCCATGCCGCACCGACAATACAGCCGGCGACGATGCCGAGAAGCATCAGTGTAATGAAACCGTATTTCTTCATAAACTTCTTCATTGCACATAACCTCCACTGAGTATTTTCGTGCTATATTTTACTGCGCACACCTTGCAAAGTAAACGCAATCTATGCTATACTCTTTGCAAAAGATGCTTTTATGGAGGCCGTCATGGACGAAAACTATGAAAAGCGCGGATACCTGCTGGAGGATTTCCGACTCTTTCACCTGAAAGACGACCGCGGCACGAAGGTTGATTACCACTATCACGAATTCTGCAAGATCGTGCTTCTTCTCTCGGGCAGCGGCAGCTATACCGTAGAGGGGCGGCGCTATCTTCTGCTGCCCGGCGACATCGTGCTCGTCGGCAGCCGGTGCGTACATAAGCCCGAATTTGAAGAGGGAATTTCCTATGAGCGCATGATCCTTTATATCTCTCCTTCCCTGCTCGCGGAAAATTCCGTGCCGGACTATTCGCTCGAAGACGTGTTCTCCGGTAAGCCGGGCCATGTGCTTCGCCCGGCGGAGGACGTCCGGCGGCGGCTTCGCTCGCTGGCAGAGCAGCTCGAGAGCGAAATGGCCGCGAGCGGCGGCGAGAATGCGATCCTTTCGCGCTGTACGCTGCTGCGCCTTCTCGTGGAAATCGGGCGTGCAATGCAGAAAACCGGCTCCGAGCTCCCGCAGCCGGTCGTACCGAGGGATGGCAAGATTCTGGACATTCTGCGCTTTCTGGAAGCCAATCTTGCCGAAGACATCTCCATCGACGATCTGGCCGCGCAGTTTTTTATCAGCAAATACCATATGATGCGCCGCTTCCGCGAGGAGACCGGCACATCCATCCACAACTATCTCTCCGACAAACGGCTTCTGGCGGCGCGCGATCTTATCCAGTCCGGACTTTCCGCCACGGACGCCTGCTTCCGCTGCGGCTTTCGCAGCTATTCCGCCTTTTCCCGCGCCTACGGAAAGCTCTTCGGCGCCACGCCGACCGGACGCATCGTGCAGACGCTCCACGCGGACGACTTTGACGAATGACAGGCAAAGAGGTGCATCCTATGAAATTCACAAAAATGCAGGGGGCCGGGAACGATTTCATCGTTCTGGACAACCGGTCCAGCGAAATATGTGAGAGCGAATACTCCGCTCTCGCCGCCCGTCTCTGCCGCCGCCGTCTCTCGATCGGCGCGGACGGGCTGATGATCGTCCTCCCCGCGCAGGGCATCGGCGATTACGCCATGCGGTTTTACAATTCCGACGGCTCACTCGGCGAAATGTGCGGCAACGGCGCGCGGTGCATCGCGCGTTACGGCTATGACCGCGGTCTCGCCGGGGACATCCAGCGCATTGAAACGACCGCCGGGATCGTCGTCGGACAGCGCATCGAAGAGGATCTCTACTGTGTCCGGCTGAACGACCCCACCGCTGTGGAGACCGAGATCGGCATACCGTGGGACGGACAGATCCTCTCGGTATCGTATATGGAACTCGGCGATCCCGGTATCCCGCACGCCGTTTTGGAGCTGCCGGAATGGGACATGATGCCGGAGGATGAGCTGCGCACGCTCGGCGCTTACATCCGCAGCTACGCCGCCTTTCCGAAGGGCGCGAATGTAACGTTCCGCAAACGCCTTGGTCGGGATCATGTAAAGGCGGTCACCTATGAGCGCGGCGTGGAGGACTTCACACTCGCCTGCGGTACAGGCGCGGGAGCCACCGCTGCCGCCATGCGGCTGCGCGGCGAGATCAGAGATGAAACGCTACGGCTGGATTTCCCCGGCGGCGAGCTGCAGGTCTCGCTCTCTGTAGAGGAGGATGCCGTCTGCGACATTTATCTTACCGGCCCGACGGTCGTTGTTGCCGAAGGTGAGTATCTCGGGAGGTAAACCCATGAGCAAGGAACGCGATATGCGCCGCACCGACTGGAAGCGCATCACGAAGCGGCGGTACGTCTCCCGCGGGGAAGCCGACATCTTCGGCAGCGCCGGGCGAATTTCTCTTACTTTGATTGACGAGGTGACCGGGCCGCTCACGGTGCACTATAAAAGCCGGACTGTTCTCATCGCTGACGCCGGTTATTCGTGGTTTCAGGCCGCCGTTCCGGGCGCGCGCTGGTGGCTGACGGCGATGTTCGACGAGAGGGACCGGATCATACAGATTTACTTTGACATCACCGGCGGCAGCCGGTTTGACGATCCGGAAAACCCGACGTTTGAAGATATGTATCTCGACATTGTCGTATCCGCCGAAGGCTCGATCGAGGTCGTTGACCGGGATGAACTGGACGAGGCGCTGCAAAGCGGCGCGATCACCGTATTACACCACAGGGAAGCAATCGAGGCCTGCGAAAAGCTGGAGAAGTTTCTCCGTGAAAATTCGGCCGCCGTCCTGGACTGGTGCAGCGCCATGCAGCGGAAACTGAAAAGAGAAATGCCGATATGATTCCCAAAAGAGGGAGAAGCTCACGCAGCTTCTCCCTCTTTGGTGTTGTTAAAAAGCTGACCCTCCGGGAGTTTCCCGGAGGGTCCGTTTTGCTCAGTCGATCTTATAGGCGCGCTTGGTGACGTCCTCTCGTTGCATTTTATCGTAATGCCTGCAGAGGAACGGCTCAACCACGTAGTACAGCAGCTTGCCGTCGAGGTCGAAATAGAACACCGCAAACAGCAGCGCATAAAGCCCCGCCAGAATGCCGGCGATCTTGCCGAGGATCTTAAACAGTTTACGCATTCTTTCTTCCTCCCTGTTACCAGCTCATGGAATCGTCAAACTCAAGCAGCGACGGATCGAGCGGCTCTTCGTGCATGACGGTGGTCATGTAATCGTTGATGATGCGGCGGATCTCCGCACGGGAAACGGTGCGGCTGTCCGGCAGAGCGTGAGGAATCCAGATGGCGTGGATGTTGCGCTTGCGGAACTCATCCTCGAACACGCCGTGCATGCCCTGCGCGCCCTTGCACTGGAGCTGGTCGTACATGGCGACCATGTCGCAGTTGAACTGCTCCATATACTTCCACAGCTCAAAGAAGTGGTGCATGCCGCCGACTGCCATACGGCGCATGGGGGCCCACATGTGGTACTGCGCCATATCCTCGAGCGTGTTCTCGTAGCTGTCGGTGCGGATGGTCATGTCGAACATGAGAGAGTCCATGTTGATGATGACGTTGAGACCCCAGCAGTTGTACGCCCAGGTACACCAGTTGGAGTAATACAGCGGCGCGCACGACCACGCGATCATGCGGTGGCGGGTTTCGGGGAAGGTCACGGTCTTGTTCCGCACGCAGCGCTCCATGATCTTGCGGACGCGGGCATCGACCTCATGCCAGATGAAGTTTTCGCCATACTGCGACTGATAGATGCGGTAGAGCGCCTGCGCGACGCCGTTGATGGGATAGTAGTCGGTGTTCGCGGCAACATCCCATTTCTCCCACTCGAACCGCTGCAGCTCGTTCTGAGCTTCCAGATTTTTAACGAGCTGATCCCAGTTGAACGGCACACCGGTCATTTCCTCAACGAATTTCCACGCGCCCTCGATCTCCTTGGCGCAGTGCTTCTTGACGAGCGGATCGTCAAACTGCATCGGCTGCGGCATGGCGTAGAGCGGCTTATTGAAGAACCAGTCCTGCAGAGCGGTGCTCGCAACGGAAGCGTCGCACGCTTCGTTGGACGTGATGAACATCGGGGAGTAATCGGGCACGTCATCCTGCACAAAGATACCGGCTTCCGCCTGGCACATCGGGCACGGGTCGCCCGGCAGACCGATGGACTGCACGGCGTCGATGTAGTGGAGAACGGTGTGGCTGTTGACATGGCAGGTGACAAAATACGGGATCATCTCGAGCGGAACGTGTTTGAATTTATCCGCCCACGGATAGAACACGCCGCCCCATACCGTCTCCTTGTGGGCGATGGTATGGTCGTAATAATCGTTCTGCTTGCCGTTGTGCAGCTTCGTGTCGGCAGCGAACATACGCTGGAACTGCTGAATGGTCACGCTGACCATGGCGCGGTAGTGCCACGCGGAGGCACGCAGTGCCTCGCCGCGGAGTCCCTGCAGGCCGCGGTCGAACCAGTGCAGAACCGGAAGATAGGTCTGGCCGACCCAGCGGTAGCGCCACACGCCCTTGAAGAAGGCCAGAGGCTCTTCGCTCTTGAGAATGTCCGCCACCATCTGCGCGTAGTTGTACAGCCAGATGTTGTTGAAGTAGTACATCGTGTCCTTTACGCCGCGCCACTCACGGTGCTTGTAAAGGCCGGTCTTGTCCTCCAGGATATCGCCGAGACGACGCTCGCCGTGCGGTTTGCCGTACCAGAAATCCTTCAGGGCTTTTTTCATTTTCGCCTTATCCATTCTTTGCGCCCTCCTTCTCCTGGATCTTCTTGATCTCCAGACTTTCCACAAACGCCTGGAAGCGCGTGCGGAGCTGGCCGGAGGCGGAGTTGATGTACTCTTTCTCGATCGAGCACACGGGCAGACCGAAGTCGCGCGGCAGGATGATCGTATCCGCCACACGCTCATAGCTCCAGTACTCGCAGAACTTGTTGGATTCGACGATCACGCCGTCCGCCTTGTATTCTTTGGCAACATCGGCGATGTACTTTTTGCGCTGACGCATGGCGCTCTGTTCCATGGAGCGCGGGCAAACACTTGTTTCGAGATAGTGGCGGGCGACAGCGCGAAGCGCCGTCTCCCCTTTTCGGATCTCGATCTTCTCGCGTCCGGGCAGAGAACCATAGCAGTAGCGGTCGGCCACGACGAGCGCGCCGCAGCTCTCGATGAGCTTGGTGAAATCGGGATCGTCATTTTCCGAACCGGCGAGAACTACCTTAACGCGGTAGTTGGGCTTTGCATCGGCTTCGCGGGTCTTGAGATCCTCGAGCGTTTCACGCAGATACGGGAGGATCAGGTACTTCGGGCAGACCATCGAGACGAGATTGATGATGTGGAACTCCGTGCCGGTGATCGTGGGCTTATCGAGCTTGCGGAATTCGCCGATCTGCGTGATGATGTCGCAGATCTCGTTGTGCGCCTCGATCGTGGCGCGCAGAGCTTCGTCGGACGTGTCGATGCCGAAATGTTCGTGCAGCTCGTCGAGAACGTGCTTCTGCAGCGTGGCGGCAAAGTGTTCGATGCTGTTCTCGTTCTTTTTGAACGGAACATCCGTGAAGGTGACGAAGAATTTTTCGTTCTGAATGAGGTCAGGCAGCTCGGCAAGATGCTCCTGAAACCGGCAAGTGCCGGCGCAGGTCTCCGTGCCGAGCTGCGCGTCGATGAAGTTGTAGCCGCCCTCGAGCGCACGCTCGAGAAGACTGCGGGCATAGTGGCAGACGCGGCTGGACATATAATAGGTGGCCATATCCGGGGAGGTGCAGCGCGGGGCGCGGAGGCGAACGCTGAAACAGCCGGGCAGATCCAGAAGGACCTCCGGCATGAAATAGCAGGTGTAGCCGAGAGCATACTTTCCCTCTTCCTTCGCCTGCCGAACAAGAGCGTTATAGGACTCCTGCAGCAGATCGTCGAAGAAGAACACATTTTTTAAATCGCGCATGGGGCTTCCTCCGTTGATGGTTTCTTATTCCGACGGGGATTTTTTTCCCGCCTGCTGGAAGTGAAGCTCACGCATACCTTCGACCTCGTCGCAGATCTCGCGCAGTCCGCACGAGTCGCAGTCGGTGGGTATGCCGTCCAGAATGGTGCTGAGAGAACGGGTAATGTCGGTGACCTTGCGCGCCCGTGCACGAAGGCCGGGATAATCCGCCTCCGGCGCCGTGACGAAGATCACGCGCACACCGCGAACATTTTCCTTCTCACGGAATTTGCGGATATAGTCAAAGCCAACGTTCCGGAAGGAGATGCCGCCGCGGATGGCGTCGCGGCTGACACGCACCTGCTCGCGGTTATCCTCCGAGAGCGCGCGGATCATGTATCCCTTCGGGAAGACATGGTATTTGACAAATTCGATATCCTGCAGCGCGCGGTACGCTTCGTCCTCTTCTCCCACGTCCTGAATGGAGAACAGAACGATGCGGGCAAAGGCGCAGTCGCCGCAGATCTCCGAAAGATCGGGGCCGGACAAGACGCTCGTCGGTCGTAAAGCAGCTATAGGACACGGCGCTTTTGGCGCTGCCGCCGAGCTCATACGCCGCTTCGCGGAGCATGACGAGCTCGTTTCGGGACGTTTCCGCCCAGCAGGCCGCCGGGTCATACGTCCATTTTTTCGCGGAGGAGCCGCTGAGCAGCTCCTCCGTTTCATGAATGCATCCGTTAAAAAGCTCCATCAGAACTTGATGTCCGCTTTCTTGCGGTCAAAGATCCGGTTGACCTGTACATACGCCCAGGAGAGCAGCTTCTGGTCAAGATTCCAGAAATAGACCACAAACAATACGCCGATGACTGCCGTCAGAATACCGGCGATCTTACCAAACACTTTCCAGAATTTTTTCATAGAGAATTATACTCCTTTCGAAAGTCCCTTCTGGCGGGCGTATTCCGCCGCGCCGAGAGCGCCCATGAGCTGCGGGTCGGTCTTGAGGTCGATGACCTTGAGCTTGAGGACGTGCTCAATGGCCTGCTTCAGGCCGGCGTTCTTCGCGCAGCCGCCCGTCAGGGTGATGCTGTCGGTCGCGCCCGCTTTCTTCGCCATAACAAAGCAGCGCTTGGCAACGGCCATCTGGATGCCGGCGGCGATCTCGTCCATGGGCTTGCCTTCGCCGACGAGCGTGATGACTTCGGACTCGGCAAAGACGGTGCACTGGGCGGTGATGGGGATAACGTTCTTCGCGCCGAGAGACAAGTTGGAGAATTCCGGCAGCGTCATCTCGAAGGAGCGCGCCATCGCTTCGTAGAAACGGCCGGTACCGGCAGCGCACTTGTCGTTCATGGCAAAGTTCTTGACGGTGCCGTCGGTGTCGATGCTGATGCCCTTAACGTCCTGGCCGCCGATGTCGATGATGGCCTTGACGGTAGGGTCGGTGACATGGACGCCCATGGCGTGGCAGCTGATCTCGGAGACGTTCTCGTCGGCAAAGGGGACCTTGTTGCGGCCGTAGCCGGTGCCGATGAGATACTCAAGGTCCTTGGAGGAATGCAGGTCGGGGACCTGATCGATGACTTCCTGCATGGCGATCTGGGCGGACTGCTCGGAGTTGATCTTGCTGCGGATGGTGGTGTGCGCGACAATGTTTCCCTGCTCGTCAAGGATGACTGCTTTGGTGTAAGTGGAACCGACATCGCATCCGGCGAAATACTTCTTGGCCATGGTTAAATACCCTCCAATAATGATTCTATTTCTTTTTTTTACAGGCAGATCTCGTCTTCAAAATCAACCAGCGTGGGATCCAAAGGCTCGGCATGCATAACGGTGCGCATATACTCGCTCACCTTGTCGCGCATCTGGCGGCGGGAGACGGTACGCGGATCCATCAGATCGTGCTCGATCCAGATCATCTTGCGGTTCTGCTCGCGCGCCTGATCGTCCAGAATGCCCTGCACGGTGGCCATGTTCTTGCAGGCAACGTTCTGATACATGATGATGAGATCGACGTTCCAGATCTCACACTGCTTCCACAGCTCGTCAACAACGTGCTGATAACCGCCGTTCGTGTGACGGCGCATGACCATGCGCTCGTACAGACGGCCGAGATCGCGCAGCGCCTCTTCCTTGTCCTCGGTCTCGAGCTGCTTGGTGAAGTTAAGGCTCTCCATCTCAACGAGAACGTTGACGCCCCAGCAGTTGGCAAGCCAGTTGGAGAAGTTGGCATAGTAGTGCGCCGGGCAGGACCACACGATCGCGCGGTACTTCATCTTGCCGGGCCACGCCTCTTCCTTGCGCTCGTAGGCCTTGAGCATGATCTTGTTGACCTTTTTGAAGGTCTTCAAGATGCGCGGGTCGATGCCGCCGTCCATCTCGTAGTTCCACTTGCGGAACAACTCGTAGCACGGGCCGATGATCTGCGGATACGCCGTCTGGTTGACCGCCCACTTTTCGAGCTCGTAACTCGTCTCTGTGTTGAAGCGCTTCATGGCGGAGAAGTAAGCATCCCAGCTCCACTTTGCGCCGGTCTGCTCCTCAATGAACTTGATGCAGGCCTTGATATCCTCGGCAGCGCACTGCACGGTCTCCTCGTCCTCGTAGCGGACGGGGAAGCACAGATGGAACACCGGGAGATCCGGGAAGCGGCGGGACATGTAGGAGGACGCCATGGTCGAGCCGTCGCACGGCATGGAGCTGGAGATGAAGCACTTGCCCATATGCGGCAGCGCATCCAGCACCAGAGCGCCGCACTCGGAGGAGGGCACCGGGCAGCAGTCCGCCGGCAGGCCGAAGCTCTCGACCGCGTCGATGTACGGCACGCAGGTGAGCTGGTCGATCTCGGAGACCAGGAACACCGCGAAGAGCTGATACGGAATACCGATCAGGTCGGGGAAGCCCGCCATGATCTGGCCCATCGTCATCTCGTCGAAGAGAACGACCTTCTTGTTCAGCTCGGCGCTGTTGCCGTTCTTCGCGTCGCCCTTCGCCTGAAGGACGAGGTTTTCGGCAACGTAGCGGAAAATATCGTAGATCATAAGGTGGCTCATCTTGAGAGCCGCGCCGTGCTGACCCATGGTGTTCTTATCCATGAAGCCGACACAGCAGAGATAGGACATCATCCAGCGATAGTGCAGCACGGAGTTGAGCGCCGGAATGAGATCCTTGGAGAACGTGCCAAGCAGCATGCCCCAAATGCGCAGCCACTCATAGAAATCGTACGCCGTGTCTGCGACGCCGCGCCATTCGCGGCGAACGGTAGCCATAGCGCCCTTCTTGTAGAGACGGCCGAGCTTCTTTTCGCCCTTGAGCAAAAGCTCGCGGCGCTCGGCGCAGGACATGGCGGCGATCTCGGCGGCTTCCTCGGCAACGCGCTTGCCGAAATCGATCCAGCCCTGTTTCTGGCGCGCGCCGAAGGCTTTCCAGTCGGTGGCAAGGAGCATATCCTTGGCGATATCAAAGACTTCCTTCAGGTTTTCGCCCTGCGCCTTCCAATCCATGTTGTTCTTTGTGCGGAAGAACGCCGGATTGGGGTATTTCGGAGTTTTCGCCATCAGTTCTCCCCTCCCTCTTTGCGGATGCGCTTGATCTCCAGCGATTCAACGAACGCCTGCACGCGGGTGCGGAGCTGTCCGGAATTGCCGTTGTTGTACAGACGGTCGACCGAAAGGACCGGCCAGTTCTTCTCTTCCGCCATAATGTGGCTGACGAGCGCGCGCTCAAAGCCCCAGTAGTCGCAGTACTTCATCTGTTCATAGATGATTCCCTCGGCGCCGAACTCGCGGGCAAGACGGTCGGCGGTATCGCGGCGCTGCTGGACCTTTTCATCGGAGATGTAGCGGGCGCATTCGGAATGCTGCATGTAGTGCAGGCAGAGCTGCGTAAGTACGTCGTCGGTGTCGTTGAGCTCAATGACCTCGCGGCCCGGCGTGGAGCCGAAGCAGTAACGGTCGGAAACTACGAACGCGCCGCAGTTTTCAATGAGCTTGGTGAGCATGGGATCGTCGATCTCGCTGCCGACGATGGAAACACGGGCGCGGTACCAGGGCTTCGCATCGACCTTGCGCTTTTTGATCTCGGCAAGCGTCTCGCGCAGGTACGGCAAGATAAGCGCCTTCGGGCAGGTGTAGGAGACCAGATTGAGAACGTGGTACTCGTAGCCGGTGATGGGCGGATTTTCCATCTTGCGCATCTCGCCGATCTCGGTAAGGATGCGGCAGACTTCGTTGTGCTCCTCCACGGCCTTGCGCAGCGCCTCGTCCGACGTGTCCGCGCCGAGCTTTTCCTTCATAACATCGAGCACACGATAGCGCATCTGCTTCACATAGGACTCGAGCGTGTAGTCGGTGATCTTGAAGGGAATGTCCGCGTGGGTCACGAAAAAGTTGGGCTTGTCGTTTACCTGCAGGATTTCAAAGTGCTCCATGGCACGGTTCATCATGGAGCAGGCGTCCACGCCGATCATGGCGTCCAGAAACTGGTAGCCGCCCTCGATGGCGCGCTCGGTGAGCGCTCTGGCGAACTCGCATGTGTAGTTCGACATGTAGTACGTTGCAATGTCGATGGAGCCGGTGTGCGGAGCGCGGAGACGGACGGAGAAGCAGTTGCCAACGTTGAGGATCGGTTCGGGGACATGGTAGCAGGTGTACCCCATGGCCAGATTCCCTTCCGCGGCTGCCTTTCGCACAAGCTCGTTGTCGGCATTATCCAGAAGCTGCTCAAAGTAGATCAGATGCTTGAGATCCTTCAAATGTCACACCCCTTTTTGATTTCTTTCTCTTGTTGTTTGCCCTTTATTTATAAGTTTAATTGCGCGCCTTTCAGAGAATGCCGAACTTTTCCAGAACTTCCTTCGTTCCGCGGTACACGCTCGACTCCGGCGGAAGATCGTACACCGTTTTGCCCTGGATGTCGTTGGCGGCATGGTAATCGTCCGACTCGATATAGGAAAGAATTTCAACGCCCGGAATCGTGATGAACTTGTTGAGCTCCGGGTTTGTCACGCGGTTGATTACCGCGCCGATGCGGTCGTACATGACAAGCTCATCGGCGACCTGCTTGATCGTTCCGACGACCTGAATGCCCTTGCGGCTCTGGTCGGAGACGAGCAGAAGGTGCGTGACCTTCTCAAGCACGCGGCGGTTGATCTGCTCGATACCGGCTTCGCCGTCGATAACAACATAATCAAACTCGCGGGAGAGCATCGTGATAACGTCCTTCAGATAGGCGTTGATGCGGCAGTAGCAGCCCTCCGCCTCCGGACGGCCGATGGCGAGAAAGGCGAAACCGTTCTTTTCCACCAGCGCGTCGAAGATGCGATAACGGGATTCCTCCACGAGATCCATCGCTTCCTTCGTGCGGCCCTCTTCCACGTTATCAATGATCTGCTTGCGGATCTCGTCAAGCGTGAGCGTGACCTCCACGCCGAGGCACGTTGAAAGACCGACGGCGGGATCGGCGTCGATCGCGAGGATCCTCGCGTCCGGTTTGCACTCCGTCAGGTGGCGCACCATGGCCGCCGCCAGCGTCGTTTTTCCCACTCCGCCCTTTCCGGATACGGCAATCACTTTTGCAGTTGTTTCCATCGCAAGTTTCCTTTCGCGCAGTTTGATGAATTTGTGTGCGTTTTTAGACACTTTTATAGATTTTAACCACATAATCATTGTATCACTTTCTACTAAAATAATCAAGGATTTCTTATTATTTTTTGTTGATTATCTGTGCTGGTTGTGTTAAATTGAACATGATGTTGGTGTAGGATTCACAACGGCTGTGAACAAAACATTAAGAAATTGAGAACAATTACAAATAAAGTATGAAAGAGGGATTTGGATTTGAAAACCGATGCGTTGGTCGAAAAACTCGTCAACAGCTACGGCAGCTGGGTGCAGAAGGACTGCGAAAATACCGAAGGCGGTACCGGACGCTATACCAGGGAGCTCTGGCCGTATGACACGATGTTCTCCCCCATCCAGGTCAACCGTCTGACGATCAAGAATCGTCTTGTGATGGCGCCGATGGGCAACTGCCAGATGGCGGAAGAGACCGGCCGCCCGAACGACAAAATGCGCGAGTACTTTTTTGCCCGCGCCGAAGGCGGCGTCGGCCTTCTCACCACGGGCCTCATCCCCATCCAGGTCAACCGTCTGACGATCAAGAAAAGGGCAACTTCTCCTACTTCCCCCGCATCGACAACACCCGCACCAACTTCATGGGCTGGCGCGATCTGGCGCAGGGCGTCCACGCGCGCAACAGCCGCATTTTCATCCAGCTCACCGCCGGTCTCGGCCGTGTCGGCAACCCGCAGTGCCTTATGACGAAGTATGCGCTGCCCGTGTCCGCCTCCTGGAATCCGAACTTCTATATTCC